>Ga0209515_10005891_pt1 | contig 15621 bp, 23 predicted proteins | sample Subgroupgradi54m_FD_187454 | JGI IMG/M metagenome (GOLD analysis project Ga0209515, IMG submission 187454) | Subsurface groundwater microbial communities from S. Glens Falls, New York, USA - GMW60B uncontaminated upgradient, 5.4 m (SPAdes)... ...
CCGAAAGGCATCGTCTCAGACACTGAGGCGCGTCGTGTCCGGGTGGGTGGGGAAGAGCTCTTCGAGATCTGGTAGGTTCATATACCCACACCATGAGCCGACTTGCACGACAACCCATCGCTTTCCATAAGGCCGCCGTAACGGTCGCTCTAGGCATGCTCACCGTCAAGGGTGCCAAGGCGACTCTTACTCGCCGTGTACACCCTTCTGTCTCGATAACAATCGAGGGCGAGGGTGTTCGTGTGGCACCGAGGGACCGGTCAAGACTCGCGCGTGCCCTGACCGGCACTTTCGCATCGCATGTGAAGAACATGGTTCAGGGTGTCGAGAAGCCTTACACCAAGAAACTCATCCTCGAAGGCGTAGGCTATCGCGTCGAGATGCGGGGTTCAGAGCTTGTGCTCACGGTCGGATTCTCGCACCCGGTCATGCTCGCCATTCCTGCCGATGTCTCCGCCAAGGTCGAGAAGAATGCGATTACACTCGAGAGCGCCGACAAGGAGTCCGTGGGCCAGTTCGCAGCGAATATCCGTCGAGTGAAGCCACCCGAGCCATATCTCGGCAAGGGCATCCGCTACGAAGGCGAGGTTATCCGGCGCAAGCAGGGCAAGAAGGCCGCGTAATGTCTGCGAATCAAGAACGACCAACACACACTATGCAAACAAAATCTACAACCAAGAACGATCTCCGCTTGCGCCGCCACGCGCGCGTGCGAGGCCGCATCCATGGCACACTCGCGCGCCCGCGCCTAGCCGTCTACCGCAGTAATCGGTTCGTTTCGGTACAGCTTATCGATGACATGGCGGGGAAGACGCTTGCCTCTGCCCACGGACGCGAGTTTCCCGGTGCTCAAGGGGCCCAGGCGAAGGCCGTAGGCGTCGCGATTGCCGAGCGTGCGAAGTCTCTCGGCATTACCGCCGCTGTCTTTGATCGCGGCGGCTACCAGTACGGTGCCCAAGTCAAAGCGTTGGCTGACGCGGCCCGCTCTGGCGGACTTAGCTTTTAGACTTTTAGATACTGACACTGGGATATGGACACAAAAATACAAGAATCAGAAATACAAGAGAGTGAGACGGTTTCGGAGCCGATTATCTCTACGGCGGCCCCAAAAGAGGAAACGGCCGCTCCGGCCGCTCCGGTTGCCGCAAACCGTACACTTCGCGGACGTGGTTCTTCGCGTGGTGCCGGAGGTCGTGGTGGTTCTCGAGGCCCACGACCCCCAAGAGAGCGGGGTGAATTCGATCAGGTCACCATCGAGGCGCGTCGCGTGGCGCGCGTGATGGCAGGCGGTCGCCGCTTCAATTTCAGTCTCACGGTTGTTATTGGCGATAAGAAGGGCCGTGTCGGTGTGGGTATTGGCAAGGCTGCAGACACCGCACTCGCTATCGAAAAGGCGACTCGCGACGCGAGGAAACATCTGTTCACTGTGCCGCGCACCAAGCGAGGGTCTATAGTCCACGGGGTGACTGCAAAATATGCATCCTCGACTGTCGAAATCATCCCGTCGGAGGGACGCGGTCTCGTCGCCGGGAGCGCAATGCGTACCGTGCTCGAGCTCGCAGGAGTCCGAGACGTTGTTGCAAAGATACACACCCGCTCAAAGAACAAACTCACTATCGCTCGGGCGACCGTGGCAGCGCTCCGAAAACTGCGCTCGTAATCATACTCTCCTTATGCAACTTCACGCACTCGCATCAAGCATGAAACGCGTTAAGCGCGAGCCAGTTGGCCGTGGCGGCAAGCGTGGGAAGACCTCCGGTAGGGGCGGCAAGGGCCAGACGGCACGAGCTGGCCACAAGATTCGTCCGGAATCTCGCGATATGCTGAAGAAACTTCCTAAGCGTCGTGGCTATGGCCGGAATCGTTCTCGCACGGTTCGTGGCGAGCGCTTCGTGTATGCTGCTGTTAATCTCTCGACACTCGAACAAGCGTTTTCCTCTGGAGAGATGGTATCGCCCGCGACTCTGCTCGCCAAAGGACTTGTTCGTCGCCACAAGGGCCGTGCGCCCGCTGTGAAGATACTCGGGACAGGCGAAGTCACGAAGGCGCTCATCGTGCGCAACTGCACACTCTCTCTAAGCGCCCGCACCGCGCTCATGAAAGCAGGCGCAACTCTGCAATTTATGGTGAGTAGGGTCGAACCATGATTAGCGAATTCATCCGTAAGCTCAAACTAGCGTTCGCTGACCGCAGTATACGCGGACGCATCCTCTTTCTCATGGGGGCTCTTGCACTCTTCCGTTTTCTTGCGGCCATACCCATCCCAGGCGTTGATCGAGCCGCTCTTGCGTCCTTTTTTGCAAACAACCAATTCTTCGGACTCCTGAATATTTTCTCGGGCGGCGGCCTCTCGTCTCTCTCCATAGTCATGCTCGGCGTGGGCCCCTACATCACAGCATCTATCATCATGCAGTTGGCTACCATCATCTTCCCGGTTGTGAAGGCCGCCTACTCCGAAGAAGGGGAGGCGGGTCGCGCCCGCTTTATTGGCTGGAGCCGTTTTCTCACTATCCCTATCGCCGTAGCCCAGGGCGTCGGCTTCCTATTCCTCCTTGAGAGTCAGGGTGTGATAATGCATCTCTCTGCTGCTGGCCTCGTCGCCAATATCGCGCTCGTGGCCGCCGGCTCCCTGCTCCTTATGTGGATAGGCGAGCTCGTTACCGAATTTGGCATTGGGAACGGAGTCAGCCTCATCATCCTCGCTGGTATCATGGCGAGCGTCCCGTCGGCTCTCGGACAGGCCATCTTCGCCTCCACCGCAGCGAATATCCCGGCCTACCTCGCCTTCACCCTACTTGCCCTCCTTATGACCTACGCGGTGGTCGTGGTCTCTGATGCCGAGCGCTCGATACCTATCGCCTATGCGCGTGCGGTGCGCGGAGCGGCGCTCTCGCAGGGAGCGGCGACCTATCTGCCTATCCGTCTCTTGCAAGCCGGTGTCATCCCCATCATCTTCGCGCTCTCGCTCCTTCTCCTGCCGCAGATGGCCCTCTCAATGCTCTCGGCGTTCCATATCGGGTTCGTGCATGGCGCCTCGCTCTGGTATACCGCCTTCCTCTCTAATCCGTGGAAGTACGGCTCCGTCTATTTCTTCTTTGTTGTCCTCTTTACCTACTTCTATACAGCCGTGACCTTCGAGCCACATCGCATCGCAGAGAATCTCCAGAAGACGGGTGCCTTCGTACCCGGCGTACGCCCCGGCCCTGAAACCGAGAGCTACATTGGTTCGGTGGTGCACCGCATTACCTTCCCGGGCGCCATCTTCCTTGGCCTCATCGCAGTTGCCCCCTCCATCGTGCAGGGCTTGACCGGTGTCACCACGCTTGTGCTCGGCGGTACCGCCCTCCTTATTGCTGTGCAAGTCGCTCTCGACCTTGCCCAGAAGCTCGACGCGCAGATCTCACTGCGAGAATACTAGTATGGAAATCAGAACCAAATCAGGTCGCGTGCGCTCGGGTCAAGCACGGTGGAAGGGTGTACCACAGGAAGAGCGAACAAGAATCGCACGAGAAAACGGAGTTAAGGGTGCAAACGCACTGTGGGCAAAGATACGAAATATGGAGCAAACTATTAGGGATTTTGAGGTTATACACCCCAAGGATACAAAAGGTTCTCTTGACGCTCACACATAGGGGAGTACCATACATAATACAAATGGCTTCGGCCCTCCCCGCAAGGGGTAACAAGTAAGAAAAATCAGGCAAGGAGTTGATGGTATAATGGCGGTATGAGTGATCAGCTTTTGGATATTAAAAATCGTAGCGTTCCCGTTTTGAGGAGCAATCACGCCATCGAGGCGTATGTATTTGGGTCGACCGTGCGAGATGAAGCGCGACCTGATAGCGATATAGATATTCTCGTGCGTTTTGATAAACCGCGCGGACTTTTCGCATTCATGAAAACCAAACTGGATCTCGAAGACGCACTGGATGGCCGTACTGTAGATCTCGTGCATCTTGACGCACTCCGCCCAGAGTTCCGTGCCCATGTTGAGCGCGAGCGCGTGCAGATTATTTGAATATGCAGAAAGATGTTCACATCTACCTGCGCGACATTCTTGAGTCATGCGAGCTCATTATTAAAAATACCGCATCTGTTTCAGCCGACGAATTTCGCGCAAATATGACACTGCAAGACGCTGTCATCCGGCGTTTTGAAATCATTGGGGAGGCGGTGAAGCATGTGCCGGAAGCATTGCGAGTGAAATACCCAGCCATTTCATGGCAAGAAGCAGCCGGCTTCCGCGATGTGCTCATCCACGATTACCCGGACATCATCATTGATGATGTGTACCATACGGCGCATAATGATTTACCGGTATTTCGCGACCAAATCGCCACGGTTCTCAATGACCTTGAGAAAGATTGAACAAAATGGAGATGCGAACGATATTCTTCCTCGGTAAGCCCGGGTGCGGGAAGGGGACACAGGCCAAGATGCTCGCGAAGGCGACTGGCTGGCCGATGTTCTCCTCCGGCAAGCTCTTTCGCCTTCTTGAGCAAGAAGACACGCCCGTCGGGCGAAAGCTCAAGAAAGAACTTGCGGACGGACTCCTCTCGCCCCACTGGTTTGCGATGTATCTCTACCTCAAGTCGCTGTTCTCTATCCCTGACAGGACCAGTGCTATTTTCGACGGATTCAATCGGAAGATTAGAGAGGCGGAGCTCATCATAGAATCTCTCCAGTGGCTGAATCGTTCTTTTTCTATCGTGCACATAGCTATTTCCGATGAAGAGGTGCATCGCCGGATAGATGGCCGGAGGAAGGATGAAGAACGTTCAGACGACCATGTCGTTGTCGAGCGCCTCGAGGAATACTATGAACATACCGCGCCAGCCATCGAGCTCTTCCGCAACGCTGGTGTCTTGATAGAGATAGACGGCGAGCGTACGCCGGAAGTAATTGCGAAAGACATCCGGACGGCGCTCAATCTGCCGGTACAGACGGAAGTCGCATGACGATAACTAACGATACCGAACGCATTGACCTTATAGAGGCAGGACGCCGGCTTGCCCTCGTTCTCGAGGCGCTCCGCGCTAAGGTCGCGCCCGGAGTCTCTGCGGAAGCTCTCGATGATTTTGCTGAGGCTATGATACGCGACGCAGGCGACACGCCCGCCTTTCTCGGCTATACGCCCGACGGCGCACGGCGACCCTACCCGGCGACGCTCTGTGTCTCTATAAATGAAGAGGTCGTGCATGGCATCCCGAACGAAGGGCCGAAAATTCTCAAAGAAGGTGACATCGTAAGCTTGGATCTCGGGCTCACGCACAACGGCATCATCGTCGATGCGGCGATTACGGTAGCCGTCGGAGAGATATCGGAGGAATCGAAGAAGCTTATGCGCGTCACCGAAGAAGCGCTCGGGGCAGGTATCGCGGCGGCGCGGCCAGGCAATCACGTAGGCGATATCGGGCACGCTATCCAAGAGGTCATCGAGCGCGCGGGCTTCACGGTCGTCCGGGACCTTGGCGGCCATGGGGTGGGGGAGCGGGTACATGAGGAGCCCTTCATCGCGAACTTCGGTCACCCAGGCACTGGCCCAGAGCTCCGGGAGGGCATGGTCCTTGCCCTCGAGCCCATCGCCTCGGCTGGGAAGGGGGCGGTCATCCTCGCCTCGGACGGCTACACCTACCGCACCAAGGACGGCTCCCGCGCCGCCCACTACGAGCACACCATTTTGATAGAAAAAGACGGTGCGCGCATCATCACAGCTACCTAGGGAGATATATACTACAGGAGGAGATTCATCTGAAACTGCTTGGTTGTAGCGCGGAAGGCAAAAAGAAATGCGCGCGCGACCGAGTGGCGAGCAGAACCGCATGCGAATCGGCATAACCCGATTGGGGAGCGATGGATGCCGGGGCAGTCACAGCTCCACTGTGCGTGTGCGTAGCCCAGGGCGCTCAAGGGGTAACCCGTTCTTACGGCGCGCATCTGCATCCGAAGTACGCAGAGATGGATCGACATGCGCCGGGACACCCCGGCGCTTTTTTGCTATACTTCATCATCATGGCGCATCCGAAGAGTGAACGAACGCTTGTTATCGTAAAGCCCGACGGCATTCAGCGCGCTCTCATCGGGGAGATCGTGAGTCGCTATGAGCGACTTGGCTTGAAGCTTGTTGCGCTCAAAATGTTCGTTCCGACCGAGCAGATGATCGAGGAGCACTATCTCTTGGACCCGGAGTGGAAGAAAAATGTCGGAGAAAAGAATATAGCGAACTATGAGAAGAAGGGGGAGGAGCCGCCCTCGCGAGATCCGATTGAAGTGGGGAATCTGGTCGTTGAGCGACTGAAGACATACATGACAAGTGGCCCCGTCATAGCGATGGTCTGGGAAGGCGCTCACGCAGTCGAGCTCGTAAGGAAGATCACGGGCGGTACCGAGCCCAGGAGCGCGACCATCGGTACTATCCGCGGCGATTTCGTGCTTGATTCCTATCAGATGGCTGACGCAGATGACCGTGCTATACGCAATCTCATCCATGCCTCCGGTTCAGTTGCCGAGGCGCAGAAGGAGATTCCACACTGGTTCGCGGAGGGTGAGCTCATGAACTATCGCGTCCCGCATGAAGCGACCCTCTACGACCCAGATATCGCCAGTATCTTGAAGTAAGCCGCCTGCTCGGAGCTTGCCTGCGGTGAGCCGGTCGAACCCATCGAAGGGTTTTCCACACCCCTTGTACGCGGGCGGAGTTATAATCGGCGAGGAGTCGTTCCTTAAAAACGCAACTTGCCGATATCTCGGGAGTCTTAGTATTGGCGCGTTCTGGCAGAGTGCTTCGGCGTTCCGATGAGCGCGCTTCGGACACCCACCTGTGGCAAGAAAGTTGCAAATTGGAATGACTCCGTACAAAAGCCGCACCTATCGGTGCGGCTTTTGTACACTCTACACAGAACCATTTGGTATAGTAAAAGTATGAAGAGAGTGTATATCGTGCACGGTTGGGAGGGTGCTCCGACCGAGCCACAAATTTCTTGGATACGGTCGCAGTTAGAGGCCAAGGGATATGCGGTTGAAGCGCCAGCGATGCCCAACAGCGCAACTCCAGTCATAGAAGCATGGGTGCGGAAGTTACAAGAGGTTGTACAGAATCCGGACAGCGACACCTACTTCATCGGGCACAGCATCGGCGGACAAGCCATCATGCGATATCTCGCAGGGTTGCCACAGGATACCAGAATCGGCGGCGCTATCTTTTTAGCGGGATGGTTTGTTCTCAATAATCTCGAAGACGAGGAGGCGGAAAAAATCGCCAAACCCTGGATAGAGACCCCAATCGATTTTGAAACATTGAAAAAGAGAACGGACAACTACGTCGCGATTCTATCGGATAACGACCACTGGGTTCCCGCAGATATAACCAAAAGTATATTTGAGACGAAGCTCGGCGCCCGAGTGATCACCGAACACAATCAAGGACACTTCACTGCGGAAGAGGGCGTAACGGAAGTGCCAGTTGTAATTCAAGAATTAGAGAGAATATCAACGAAGTCCTGAGTATTATAGCCGAAATTTTCTTCGTCAATCAAGCGTATTTTTGTTGGTTTGAGACTATACCACGAGTCTCCCTGCAGTACGTCGTCAGTCTCTTGAGGTGCAGGTTTGCCACGCTTGGCCAAGTGTTTAAGCGCCAAATCATAGCGAACACCTTCTACCTTCGCCGCCGCACCTTCAAACTGAATTCCAAAATTTTGCTCCCCACTTCTAGTACTCGCCGTGATACTCCCAGCGACTCCACTGTTCTCCAAAACGGCTTTCGAATGTCTGCAGTCGGGATCGCTCATCCAATACAGGGTCAGATTTCCATCGTAAATAAATATGACATCAGCAACCCATACGCCCTTCTCGTCTTGGGTCGCAAGACTCATCAAGTGAGTGTTTTGTAGAACTTCAACCACTCGTGTCCTCAAATCCATATCCCGATGATATCAGAACGGGGCAGCGGGCAGTATACTACTTTGATGCGGCTAACGTTTTATGGCGGGGCAGGGAAGGTGACGGGCTCAAATTTCTTGGTCGAGGGTGATAAGGGGAAGGTACTTGTCGATTGCGGGCTTGAGCAGGGGGCTGATTTCTCTACCGAGAGCGTCTACGGCCCCTTCCCCTATAACCCGGCGACCATTGACGCGCTCGTCGTTACGCATGCGCACCTCGACCACGTGGGGCGGATCCCGAAGCTCGTCAAAGACGGTTTCCACGGGCGCATCATCATGACGCCAGCCACGCGAGACCTGGCGGCGCTCATCATGGAGGATTCTGTCGGGATTCTTGCTGAAGATGCCAAGCGTCGTGGCCTCCCACCCTTGTATGCAGAAAACGACGTTGCACGCGCACTCATGCTCGCCCGGCCACTTGACTATCATACCGAGAAAGAAGTAGCACCAGGCCTCTCAATCTATTTACGTAACACAGGGCATATCCTCGGCTCGGCAAGCGTGCGAATCAAGAATGAGGATGGGGACACGGTGGCGCTCACCGGCGATATCGGCAACTCGCCCTCGCCCCTCTTGCCCGACTGGGAGCCCATCACGGATGCTGACGCGCTCGTGATGGAGAGCGTGTACGGCGACCGACTGCATCCGCCACAAGCAGAGCGAGTAAATCGGCTCCGCGAGGTGCTTAAGGTTGCAATAGCAAAAGGTGGCGCGATACTTATCCCTGCATTCTCGATGGAGCGCACGCAACTCATGCTCTATGAGCTCTCCAATTTTTTTGCGGCTGGGACCTTGCCGAAGGTGCCGGTCTTCCTCGACTCACCGCTCGCTATCAAAGTTACGGCAGTATATGAAAAGTGGGGCCCGACTTATTTTAAACAGGAAGCTGAAGATGAGATGAAGAGGGAGGGGAGCTTATTCAATTTCCCCTTTCTCACGAAGACGATGCGGCGCGAGGAGTCGGAGAAGATAGCGGAGGTGCCGAATCCGAAAATCATTATCGCTGGCGCTGGCATGAGCCACGGCGGCCGCATCGGAGGCTGGGAGGCGAAGTACCTGCCGGACCCCTCGACGACCCTCATCATCGTCGGCTACCAGGCCCCCGGCTCGCCCGGTCGTCAGCTGGCCGAGGGTGTAAAGAGTGTTCGACTGGGCGGCCAAACAGTCGAGAATCGGGCCCATGTGGAGATACTCGAGGGATGGTCGGCTCACGCCGATCGCGATGGCCTCCTCGACTTCGCTCACGCCGCCCTCGAGGGTAAGCGTACGAAGGTCATCTTCACCGCGCTTGGCGAGCCCGCCACCTCGCGCTTCCTCGCCCAGCGCATCCACGACTACCTTGGCGCTCGCGCCATCGCCCCGACCGAGGGCGAGGTCTGGGAGATCTCCAAAGAGAAAGTCGAAAAAGTCTAGCCGACCTTCTTGAGAATGCGGGCGAAGAGCTCGGGGTGTTCGGCGGCGAACTGGGCGAGGACTTTGCGATCGAGCTCTATGCCACCCTTCTTGAGTTTATTGATGAAGGTCGAGTATGACTTATGGCCATTCTCGCGGATAGCGGCATTGAGCCGAACAATCCAGAGCGAGCGGAAGTCGTTCTTCTTGTCGCGTCGGTGGGCGAAGGCATAGCGGCCCGCCTTCATCAGGCCCTCGTGGGCCTGCTTAATCTTGGTCGAGCGACCATGACGGAAGCCCTTGGCCCGCTTGAGGATATTTAGCTTGCGCTTGTGCGCCATTATTCCGCCTTTGACTCGTGCCATAGAGAAAAATTTAAATGTTTAAATATTTAAAAATCATTTCGCGCCCGTACCGGGGAGGAAGCGGCGGCGCACACGTGCCGAGAGCACGAGCGAGACGTCTCGGCGCTTGGCCTGACGCTTGGCGCCACTCGCCTTCGCGTTGAAATGGTTCTGGCCCTTCACACGTGCAATGAGCTTGCCCGTGCGCGTGACACGGATTCTCTTGCTATACGATTTGTTTGTTTTCATTATGTTGTAGCCTGTGCCTTTTCGCGTTTCAGCTGGGCCGCCGCATCGCGCTCGATAATGCCCGCGAAGCCCTTGGGGCTCCTGGCGACCGGGTCGGCGACGCGGTACCCATAGGGGATGCGCGTCAAGAACTTCTCGAGACGCTCCTTGAGGAAGGCCTCGTCCATGCCCTTGTAGCGGCCCTTGAGGAAGAGCTCAGCCCGGACTCGATGGCCCTCGGCGAGCCACTCGGCCGCCTTCCTCGCCTTGAGCATCATGTCATTGTCGCCCGTGCCGACCTTGATCTGGACCTCTTTGGTCTCAGAGACCTTGGCCTTAGCGCGGACTGCCTTTTCCTTCTTGCCCCGCTCGTACTCGAATTTACCATAATCAGCAATCTTAGCAACGGGTGGCACGGCCGAGGGCGATATCTCGATGAGGTCGAGCCCCGCCACCTTCGCCGCCGCGAGCGCCTTCTCAAACGAGAGCACACCCAGGTTCTCTCCTTGTGCGCCGATAACGCGCAGTTCGCGCGCGCGAATCTCCTGGTTGATGTTGAGTCGTTCGGCTATCACTAGTAGGAGAACTATAGCACACCACTGCCGCCCGTGCTAGGGTTCGCGGCAGATGCAACCTTGAGAGGCGTGCAATGAGCACCATCAAGAAAATAGTGTTGACCGGCGGCCCCTGTGCGGGGAAGACCACGGCGCGAGCGTATCTGATGCAGAAGCTCGGCGACTTGGGCTACCACGTCATCTTCGTCCCCGAAGCGCCCACTCTCTTGCTTGAGAATGGCGTGAAGCCGGGCCCAGGCCTACTCTCGAAAGAATCGTTTCAGCAGATCGTGCTCGACCTCGCTCTCGCTCTCGAGGCGGGGTATGGGCGAGCTGCGGCGGCCATGCCCAAAAGTGCCAAGCCGGTCATCATCTGCGATCGAGGCATCATGGACGGCATGGCGTATGTCGAAGGGGATGGAACACGATTCATCAGTTGGCTGGTTGAGCGAGATCTGACCAGGGTGACTGCTCGGGATGCTCGGTATCACGGCATTTTTCATCTGCGCACGGCTGCTGTCGGTGCCGAAGCGTATTACACGCTTGCGAACAACCCAGCACGTTTCGAGACTCCTGAACAAGCGAGAAGTCGTGATCAATGCACGCAGGCGGTATGGATGGGACACCCGCATCTGCGTATCATCCCGAATACGGGCTCCTTTGAGCAAAAGCTCAAGCACCTGCTTGCCGAGATATGCGTCCTGCTCGGCATACCGGAGCCAGTCGAGACGGAACGAAAGTTTCTCGTACGTCCGGACTTCGACCCGAACGATCTCACCGCGCATGCGCTCATCGACATCGAGCAGTTCTACCTGTTCTCGAACGCTTTGAACGAGGAACTCCGATTCAGAAAGCGCAGTCAAAATGGTGATGCGACGTACTTCTCAACGGTCAAAAGGCCCGGCCCAGATCCGGCTTCGCGCATCGAGACGGAAGAGTTCATTACGGCGGAGCAGTACGAATTTGGCAAGCAGTTCATGCTGTCGGGCTCACGCTTTGTGCGCAAGCAACGGTATTGCTTCGTCTACGAGAACCAGTACTTCGAACTCGACGCAGTCATTGAGCCGAAGCTCAAGTATTGCTTACTCGAGCTCGAGCTTGCCGAGCCCGGCCAGGACATTAAGCTTCCGCCATTCTTGAATATCGTGCGGGAAGTGACGGGTGAAAAAGAGTGGAGCAATTTTGCCCTTGCCACCAGACCCTAATCTACGCGGCCGCCTTCCCAGGCAGCCGCTATCCTTTTATAAGCTGACTTGGCTCCGAGAGCTTTATCTCGGCGCGGCCCTGGTAGGAAGAGATGAGGCCGGTAAGTATGACCTTCTGTCCGGCATAGCGGGAGAGGTCGCCGAACTTCTTCACATCGTCAGCGAAGATGACACCCGAGAAGGGGCAGGATTTGTATGAGGCACAAAAGTCGAGGAAGACGGTGCCACTTGCGGCTGTATAGGCATCAACGAGTGTGCCGTGGACTCGTGCTCGCTCGCCAATATGATTGACTGCTTCGGTGTAGTTGATGTCGCCCGCAGATAGCGGAGCGGCCGCTTGCGCGGCCGCGTTCGTGCCCTTATAAGCGGCAAACAGCTTTTCCAATATGTTCGCATAGGTGGCTACTAGCGCAGGGTCAGTGCCTATTTCAAGTATCTCATCGTTGATGTTTGTTGCTGAATTCGTCCAGTTATAGCTACCAATGGCGTATGCGCTATCGGTGACAATTGCCTTGATATGCATGATGCCATTGCCGTCAGGATGTTTCTCCGTCTCTACCGGGATACCAGCGGCGACGAGTTCCGCGATGATGGGCTTGTCGTATGAGTTCGAGCTTTCGCCGGCGTCCACGAGCCCGCGCACCTCGATACCGCGCTTCTTTGCCGCTACGAGCGCATCAGCCACATCTTTCAGTGTGAATTCGTATATTGCGAAATAGATATGTGTCTTCGCGCCCTCAATCAGCGCGATTATCTCCTTATCATTCTGCTTCTGATCAAGCGAGTACACCACGCGCGTTGAGCCCGCATGCGGGGCGCTAACAGTTACGGCAGGGATTTCCGGCGCGGCAGCTGCCGCGCCGCCTCCACCAAGTGTGTATCCGCCGCCAGCCGCCGCTCCTGCGAGCACCAGCGCCCCCACCGCCCGCTTCATCTTTGCGTTCATGGCCCGCAGTATACTCCCACTATTCCTCGTCCGGGTACTGGCGGATGAGACGGGTCTCGGCTCGCACGACGCGTAGGATTTCTATGAGGGAGACGGGCCTGACGCCACGAGCGCGCTGCTCGGCGCCTATCTCGAAGGCGTAGCGCCAGTGCTCCATGAAGTCGCGCCATACTTTGAGCGCAGGGATGCGCGTATCGCGCACGTGCGTGGGCTCACTTGAAGCACCGTTGTATTCGATGATAGTGAAGTTCTTCCCTTGCTTTAAATTTTCAAGATCGGCGAAGCGCACATCGAAGCGGCCGAAGTAGAAGTCTTTTATATCTTTAGCAACTCGGTCAAATGCTTCAGTCATGGCTTCTGTAATATGTTCTTCGCCATCGGCGAAGAGGGCACCACGAACGTGATTGCCCACCGAGACGATGCGCCGTTTCTCGCCTTTCGGAACAATCTCATCGAGATGGCGTTTGTTGCGGCGTAGATAGATTGCAGCGCGTTTGCTCGTCAACGGGTCAGTGAGAATGAGCTCTCGCAAGGTCGAGAGGCCATTCCCGATGACGGACGGGAAATATTTGAGCGTGAGGGAGGTGATTCGCCCCCTCGCCTCCGACGGCCTCCTCACATAGAAGATACCTGCCTCACCCTCATCGCTCGCATAGCGTTGAAGGAGCACCTGCGCCGACGGCGGGAAGGCGCCGAGATGTCGCGCGAGCTCCTGCTCGGACGCAACAATCTTCACCCCGCGGCCGTTCAAGCCGATGTCGGGCTTCGCGACGAGCGGATAGGTGAGTCCCGCCCGGTCACGCACCATCTCGATCTCGGCTGACGAAGCGTCTGCTCGGATAGCGACAAACGGCGCAAAGTATGTGCGGGCTGTGGGCCCCACGAGCGCATCCAAATCAGTCTTCGATTCTCCGGCGATGCCGCCAATCAGGATCGATGGGTTCGCGATTGCCGGCAGAGTGATACTCCCATACCGGAGCGCGAGCCAGAGAGCATACACGGCCAAGGGCGCGTTCACGATCCACGAGGGGGCGTCTTCAAGCAAGGAGAAGGAGTGCGTATTGGCATCATCTGGCAGGGGAGGCATGTATACTAGTAGGGTCACTTTATCAGATAACGTGAAGAATTATGTCGAAAGGAAACACCCTCTTAATCGTCATCATTATTTTGGCCATAGCTGGCCTCGGCGTTTGGTGGTACTCGTCCGGACAGAATGCTTGGTCACCATCTTCGAGCACGAGCACTGCAGATGCCTCACTTACTCAGGACCTCTCCGCTATCGACGGGCAGATCAGCGCGTTTGGTTCTGATACTGCGAGCGTGAATGCAGGGTTCTCTGACCAGCAGGTCGCACAGTCTTCGCTCTAATCTTCTTCATCCATGACAACTAAAACATTTACTGCCTCAATAGTCGCCACCATGCTCCTCGCGCTCCCAGCACTCGCACTCGCCGAGGACGGAGTCTCGGGCCGAATGGACATCTCGGCCTCGACAACCCGCTCAGGAATTCTCGAACGCTTAGAGGAACATAAGGCCTCGACCACGGTTCGTGCGAAGCTCATCGCCTCATCGACCCGTCCGAAGAGTGATGACCGTATCGAGAAGGCGAGGGAGCACGCCAATCAAGAGATCGACCGACGTGTCGAGAACCTCGATAAACTGTTCGGACGTATCAGTGATATGAAGCGTATTTCGGGGGACGACAAATCCAGTTTGAGTGCGACGATACAGGCGCAAATAGATCTCCTAACCGCACTTAAGGCGCGTATCGACAACCAGAGCGCGACCTCCTCTCTCAAGGATGATATCAAGTCCATCACAAAGTCTTACCGTATCTACGCCCTCGTCATGCCGCAGGCCGCGCTCATAGCCTCCGCAGACCGAGTACTCTCGGTTGCCACCCAGATGGAGGCTCTCTCGGCTAAGCTCGACGCGCGCATCAGCGCAGTGGCCACCAGCACCGATGTCTCTCTACTCCGAGCATCCCTCTCCGACTACAACGCGAAGGTGGCAGACGCCAAAGTGCAGGCGCATGCAGCTATCTCTGCTGTCACAGCTTTAAAGCCAGACAATGGCGACCAGACCGTGTTCCAGGCCAATCTCGCCGTGTTGAAGAGCGCGCGGGCGAAGGTACAGGCCGCCCAGCAGGACATCGTAGCCGCGCGCAAAGATGCCGAAATGATCGCGAAAGGATTGAAGAAGGGTACCAAGGCCTCGATTGAGGCGAGCACTACCGAACAGCATTGAATCTTGTAATGGACCGGGCTACGTTTGCGGCCGGCTGTTTCTGGGGCGTTGAAGACGCCTTCCGACGGACGCCGGGCGTCATCGAAGTGGTCTCTGGCCACGCGGGCGGGCATACGAGTAGTCCGACCTATGAACAGGTCTCTTCTGGCACGACCGGCCATGCTGAGTCTGTCGAAGTCACATTCGACCCGGCAAAAACTACCTATGAGAAGCTTGTGCGCTGCTTCTTCGAGATCCACGACCCGACGGAGTTTAATCGCCAAGGGCCGGACGTAGGCGAGCAGTATCGCTCCGTCATCTTCTATCATTCACCCGAACAACAGGAGGTCGCGGAACGCATTAAGAAAGAACTCGCGCCGCAGTATCTGCCTAAAACTATCGCGACCTCCATCGAGCCAGCGAAAGAATTCTGGCGTGCTGAAGAATATCACCAGCACTACGCCGAGAAGCACCCCGGCCAAGTTGTCTGCCATATTTAATCTTCACGTCCGAAAATACTTGACAATTAAATCAAGCAAGGTATCCTCTACGCCAGATGATACCTATCACAGGTGTCGCTTTGCTCGGCAAAAAGGAGGCCGAAATGAAGATCGTTGGAATACTGGGGGCGGCTCTGGTTACGTGCACTCTGGCGCTCACCCCCCCCCGCACATGCCGTCCAGCTGACCGTCGATACGGATAAGCTCGACTCGAATCTGACGACGCAGCTACTCGACGCCCAGAAGAGCGCCAAGGATAAGAACGGTTCAACGGTGGTGACGGCTG
>Ga0209515_10005893_pt1 | contig 15616 bp, 8 predicted proteins | sample Subgroupgradi54m_FD_187454 | JGI IMG/M metagenome (GOLD analysis project Ga0209515, IMG submission 187454) | Subsurface groundwater microbial communities from S. Glens Falls, New York, USA - GMW60B uncontaminated upgradient, 5.4 m (SPAdes)... ...
GGTGGACGAGTCGCCGCCGTTCAGCTGGAGCGGCGCGCCCGCCGGCACGCGCAGCTTCGCGATCACATTCGTCGACGTCGACAACGGCGCGACCAAGTGGGTCGTCTGGGACCTGCCGCCGTCGCTGGCAGCGCTGCCCGCCAACCTGTCCAAGACGTCGCATCCGAGCGAGCTGCCCGCCGCGTCGCAGCTGGGCAGCCTGAACCACACCGGCTACGCCGGCCCGGGCGTGCCCGGTCCGCCCATGCACACGTACGACTTCGTCCTCTGGGCGCTCGACGTCGACACGCTGCCGGGCACGTCGGGCCTTTCGACGGCGCAGATCCGGCAGAATGTGCTGCCCGCGCACCGCATCGGCGCGAGCGCAGCGTTCGTCGCCAAGGGCCAGCGCGGCGGACCGTGAGCAAGGCCCGAAAAAGCGACCGGCCTCGTCGCAACGAGGCCGGCCACTTACTCGAGTCTGTTCAATAGTCGTTTGCTGATTCGATCGAACCGATCTTAGAAGCGAGTGCCGGCACCGAAGCCGACGCTCAGGAACTTGGTGTTCCAGTCGCCAGTAGAGTTGCCCTCGGTCACGCTCTGGAAGCTCAGCTGGTAGCCCGCTTCAGCGCTCAGGAACATGCTGGGCGACACGTCGTAGGTCGCGCCGCCGCCGAAGGCGATCAGGAAGCCGGTCGGGTTGGTCAGGTCCTTGTCCGCCGACGCGTTGGTGCTGATGGCGAAGCCAGGCGCGGCGAAGCCGTAGACCTGCAGCTTGTCGGCGACCGGGAAGTGAGCGACCACGCGGGCGCGCAGGTCGATCTCTTCGGTGGTGTCGACGTCGCCCTTCTCCTTGTCACTGGCGATGCCGAAGATGATGCGCGGCGCGGCGCCGACGCTGATGTTGGGCGTCAGGTCGTAGTCGAAGTTCATGCCCACGCCGTAAGCGGTCGACGTGTCGGTGTTGCCGTCGATCGGGCCGGCCTTGATCGCGATGTTGCCGACCGGAATCAGCTCGAGCTGCGCGCCCAGCTTGAACTTCTTCTCCACGCCGGTGCTGGCGGAAACGCCCTCGTCGGCGAACGCCGACGTGGCGAAGAGTGAACCAACCATACCGGCAACCAGTGCAATCCGAATCTTCATGGGAAACTATCCTTTCGAGGCAACGCGTCCGGCGCGTTGTGATTTCCCTGAAGAGCAACCGCGATGCCAGCGTGGACAAAAGCCGCCAAGTGCTTGTTCACATTCGAGCCCGCGCGCCGCGACGTCTCGCCGACGTGACGCATGTCCCATCGGCGAGGGTTGCCTGTGTAGGTGCGTTCACGGGCCAGTCGAGCACACGTACACACCTGGCAGGTTCGGGCACAGCGTCGAGGACGGTGCAGATCCCGCCGCCACTCCCGAATCGCGCGTTGCCTCCGCCCCGCAAGCGGGTATGCTCCTTGAACTCCTCTTGCCGACTGTCGTAAGCATCTGAAAGTGGAAGCTTTTCAGGCCATACGCGGCTTTCTCCAGGCCGTGCGCTCGCGGCTTCGCGCGGTGTCGTTCACGACCTGGGGAGCGCGCGCCGCGGCCGCGCTCCTGCTTTTACTTCTGATCCTGCCCATGCTGGCCTGGGTGCTCGCGCCCGGGGCCGCAATGGCACTGCGGGTGCTGCTCCTGCTCGGCGTCGTCGCGGTGGTGCCCGCGTTCGTGGTCACCGCCATCGCCATGCCGCGCCGGCGCACCGCCGGGGATCTCGCCGTGGCGCGCTGGGTGGGCCGGCGCGTGCCCGCCATCGCCTCCGACCTGGTCTCGGCGGTCGAGCTCGAGCGCGAGATCCAGGCCGCGGGCGGCCCGCGCTTCTCGCGCGAGCTGACCCTGGCCTTCGCCGACGGCACCGCCGAGCGGCTCAGCAAGCTGCGGCCGGCCACGCTGGTGCCCACCGGCCAGCTGCGCCGCGCGGTGCAGCTGTTCGCCGGCTCCGCCGCGCTGCTTCTCTTGACCATGGCGTTAGCGCCCGGGCCGCTCGGCAACGGCTGGCAACGCCTGCTGCAGCCGCCCCGTGCCGGCGCCAGCGCCAGCGCGGCCATCTCGGTGCCCGAGCCGCTGGTCGGCGATCTCAACGTCACGCTGCGCTTCCCCGCGTACACCGGACGCGCGCAGGTGACCGTGCCCACCTCGTCGGGCGACGTCATCGCGCCGCGCGGCACCGAGGTCACCATCGAGACCACCGCGCTCAGGCCCGCGCAGGCGGCGGCCATGGTCTTCGACGGCACGCCCGAGAAGCGCCTCGACCTGCAGGTCTCGGGCGAGCACCTGCGCGGCAGCTTCGTGCTCGACAAGCCGGGCGCCTACCGCTTCATCCTGAAGGGCGCGGGCAGCCGTCCGCTCATCGAGAGCGACACGCGCAAGCTCGACATCGAGGTCGACCGGGCGCCGCGCGTGGATCTGTTCGCGCCCGCCGACGATCTGGAAGTCTCGTCGCGCAAGCGCGTCGAGCTGGCCTACGCCACCGACGACGACTACGGCATCAAGGAGATCGCCCTGGTGTGGCGCAACCCCACCGGGCGCGAGGAGCGCAAGCTCATGCCCTTCCGCGCCGGCCGCAACGCGCAGGGCAAGTTCCTCTGGGACCTGACCGAGATCGCGCTGCAACCGGGCGCACGCATCGGCTACCACCTCGAGGTCAAGGACAACGACGACGTGGGCGGGCCCAACATCGGCACGTCCAAGACCTACTACCTGCGCGTGTACAGCCCGCGCGAGCGCCACTCCGAGCTGATCGAGCGCCAGCAGCAGGTGTTCGAGCGCGCGGTCGCGCTGCTGGGCGACCGCCTGGAGGCGCCCGCGGGCGAGCTGCCGCCGCGTCGTGACGCCTACCGCGTGGCCCAGCAGCTGGTGGTCGAGATCGGCCAGCTGGCCGGCCTGGTCGACAAGGACCCCATGTCGCCCAAGAAGCTCAAGCCCGACCTCGACGCCATGCACACGCGCCTGGAGAAGCTGGCGCGCGAGGAGCAGACGCTGCTCGACGACCTGGAGACGCGCGCCGCGCGCAGCCCCGACGGCGCGCTCAACCGTGCCGCCCTGGCCATGCTGGGCGACGGCGATCGCAAGCAGGTGGCCGAGCTGGAGAAGGACGTGCTGCAGCTCGACGACTGGATCGGCCGCCAGCGCCTGGAAGAGATGCTGTCCATCGCCGACGAGATCAAGCAGCGGCGCGACCGTCTGGCCAAGCTGATGGAGGAGTACCAGAAGACCGGCTCGGAGAAGCTGCGCGAGGAGATCGAGCGCGATCTGCGCGCCCTCGAGCAGCTCGAGGCGGAGCTGGAGGAGAAGAGCGCGCGCCTGGGCGGCGAGCTCTCGGATCGTTTCCTCAACGCCGACGCGCTGCGCATGGAAGGTGCGCAGGGCTGCCTGCAGAAGGTGCGCGAGCTGATCGCCGCGGGTGACATCGCCGGCTCGAATGCGCAGCTGAAGAAGTGCTCGGAGATGCTCGACACCGCCTCGCGCTCGCTCGAGGACGGCCTGCGCGACCTGCGCGGCGAGAAGTTCACCGAGGAAGAGAAGGCCTACAACGAGCTGATGGACGAGATCGCCGATCTCGAGCAGCAGGAGCGCGACATCGCCCGCCAGGCCGAGGGCATCGAGGATCGCTACAAGCAGCGCGCCGCCGAGGTGGCCAAGGATCGCGCCAATCCCTACAAGGAGAAGGCCAAGAAGACGCTCGACAAGCTGCGCGAGGAGCTCGCGCAGGTGCCCAAGGAAGGCCTCACGCCCTTCGGCCAGGACGAGTACGACGCGCTCATGCGCCGCCTCGACGACGTGGGCCGGATGATCGACGAGGGCGATGTGGCCGAGGCGCTCGAGATGGCCAAGGAGGCGCGCACCAGCCTGCAGACGCTGCTCGCCGACCTCGACGACGACATGTCAGACGGCGAGCCGTGGAGCGACAAGACCGACGAGTCGCTCACGCACGCGCACAAGGGCGAGCCCATCGCCGACCAGCTGGTCGACGAGCTGGAGAAGGCCACGCCGCGCCCCGACGAGATCATGGACAAGACCGACCGGCAGAAGCTCGAGGAGCTCAAGCGCCGGCAGCAGGCGCTGCGCGAGCGCACCAGGCGCGCCGGGCAGAAGGCGCAGAAGCGCGGCAAGGAGCTGCCCCAGAACGCGGCCGAGGACGCGCAGCGCGGCCTGGGCGAGGCCGAGCAGAAGATGCAGGGCGCCGAGAAGCGCATGGGCGCCACCGATCCGGGCGGCGCGCGCGGCGAGGCCGAGGGCGCGGCGGAGAAGCTGGGCGGCCTGCGCAAGGGCCTGCAGCAGAGCGCGCGCCCGACCACGGTCGGCAACGGCAGCGAGCGCGACGACGACGAGGTGCACATCCCGGGCGCCGACGAGTACAAGCCGCCCGAGGAGTTCCGCGAGAAGATCCTCGACGCCAAGAGCAAGGGCAAGGCGCCCGCCGACTACCAGGAGCAGGTCGAGCAGTACTACAAGGAGATCACCCAGTGAGGCGCGCGGCAGCCACGCTCGCGCTGCTGCTGGCGCTCGCCGCGCCCGCGCACGCCGGCCGCTCGTCCTACGGCGACTACGTCAAGGCCGCGCGCGCCGTCGAGGAGTGGCGCTACGAGGAAGCGCGCACCCTGGTCGAGACGCTGGCCAAGCAGTCGCCCGACGATCCCGAGACCCGCTTCATGATCGCGCAGATGGCCTACCTCGACGGCGACTACGCGCGCGCGCACAAGGTCCTGGCCAAGCTGGACGCGCCCTCGGTGCGTCCGCTCGTGCGCGAGCTCGCGCCCCTGGTCGAGTCGACCGAGGACGCCACCAGCGGCATGGCCTCGAAGACCTCCAAGGCGGGCCACTTCCAGATCTTCTACCACCCGGGCAAGGACGAGGTCCTGGTCGACCTGGCCGGCGACGTGCTGGAGGCCGCGTACGCCACCATCACGGTCGACCTGGGCTACCAGCCGCCTGGCAAGGTGCGGGTCGAGATCCTGAGCCGCGTCACGGATCTGGCCAAGGTGTCGACCCTGACCGAGCGCGCCATCGAGACCTCGGGGACCATCGCGCTGTGCAAGTACAACAAGCTGATGATCGTGTCGCCGCGCGCCACGCTCACTGGCTACTCGTGGATGGACACGCTGGCGCACGAGTACACCCACTACGTGATCACCCGCGCCACCCACGACCACGTGCCCATCTGGCTGCACGAGGGTCTGGCCAAGTTCGAGGAGTCGCGCTGGCGCGCCGAGCCGGGCGCCACCGGCATGGGGCGCATCAACGAGCACCTGCTCTCGGTCGCGCTCAAGAAGGGTCGACTCATCACCTTCGAGGAGATGCACCCGTCGATGGCGCTCTTGCCCTCGCAGGAGGCGGCCGCGACCGCGTTCGCCGAGGTCTACACCTTCGTGGCCTTCCTGCACGCGCGCGTCGGCTATGCCGGCATCCGTGGCGTGCTCGAGCGCATCCGCGACGGCCGCACCGAGCGGCGCGCCATCGCCGAGGTGCTCGACGTGACCTGGGAAGAGGCGCAGATCACCTGGAAGAAGTACCTGCGCGGGCTGCCCTTGCGCCTGTCGCCGCAGCTGGCGGCGCGCGGCGGGGCCAAGAAGATCCGCCTCAAGAAGTCGGAGGGCGACGACGAGAACGTCGGCGTCGACGCCATCGGCGAGGAGAAGGCGCGCAAGCACGCGCGTCTGGGTGGCCTCTTGCGCGCGCGCGGCCGCCTGGCCGCCGCGGCCAGCGAGTACGAGAAGGCGCTGCAGGTGACCGGACCCAACGACACCTTCCTGGCCGCCAAGCTGGGCCGCACCTACCTCGAGCTGGGCAGCCCCGAGAAGGCCATCGCGGTCATCGAGGCCATCCCCGATCGCGACGACGAGGACGCGGGCCCCGAGACCACGCTGGGCGCCGCGTACCTGGAGACCAAGGACTACGCCAAGGCCGAGCTGCACCTGAGCGCGGCGCTGCGCGTGCAACCATTCGATCCAGCGGTACGCTGCGGCCTCGCCGAGGTGTATACCGCGTCAGGCCGGGAAGCCGAGGCGGAGCGCGAGAAGGATGCGTGCCGGGTGGCGCGCAGCGGTCCCTCCGATCACGGCAGAGGGAAGTAGGCGGAGAAGCATATCGATGAGTGATCAGCGAAGACGAGCAGCCGGTGGCGAAGACGAAGCCTCGACGATTCCCGAGGGCGGCCTGCCCGGCCGTGGCGACCTCGAGGCGGTCAAGGAGGTCGCGCGCGCGCGCGCCGACATCCTGCGCGAGATCGAGAAGCGCATCATCGGGCAGCGCGATGTGATCGATCACCTGCTGACCGCGCTGTTCGCGCGCGGCCACTGCCTGTTCGTGGGCGTGCCCGGCCTGGCCAAGACGCTGCTCATCTCGACCCTGGCCGAGACCTTGAATCTGTCCTTCTCGCGCATCCAGTTCACGCCCGACCTCATGCCTTCGGACATCACGGGCACGGACATCCTCGAGGAGGATCACGCCAGCGGCCGGCGCGCCTTCCGCTTCATCCGCGGCCCGGTGTTCGCCAACCTGGTGCTCGCCGACGAGATCAACCGCACGCCGCCCAAGACGCAGGCGGCGCTCCTGCAGTCGATGCAGGAGTACCGCGTGACCGCGGGCGGGCACACGTATCCATTGCCCCTGCCCTTCCTGGTGTTCGCCACGCAGAACCCCATCGAGCAGGAGGGCACCTATCCCCTGCCCGAGGCGCAACTCGACCGCTTCATGTTCCAGGTCGATGTCGACTACCCGTCGGGCGACGAGGAGATCGAGATCGTCAAGCAGCAGACGTCGCCCAGCCGGACCGAGCTCAGGCGGGTGCTCTCGCCCGAGCGCATCCTCGAGCTGCAGGACCTGGTGCTGCGCGTGCCGGTCGCGGATCATGTGGTCCGCCACGCCGTGGCGCTGGCGCGCGCGACCCGGCCGGGGCCGGACGCGCCCGACTTCATCCGCGAGTACGTGTCGTGGGGCGCGGGCCCGCGTGCGTCGCAGTACCTGGTGCTGGCCGGCAAGGCACGCGCCATCCTGGACGGACGCTTCGCCGTGTCGTACGAGGACGTACGCGCGCTGGCGCGGCCGACCCTCGAGCACCGCCTGATCGTGAACTACAAGGCCGAGGCCGAGGGCATCACGTCGCAGGCGCTCATCGACCGGCTGCTCGAGCGCGTGCAGCCCTAGCGGCGCGCACGCAGCACAGGTTCGCGATGCGCTTCCTCGATCCCGTTGCACTCTCCAAGGTCGGTACGTTCCCGCTGCGCGCGCGGACGATCGTGGAAGGTGCGCTCACGGGTCTGCATCGCTCGCCCCACCACGGCTCATCGGTGGAGTTCGCCGAGCACAAGGAGTACTCGCCCGGCGACGAGATCAAGCACATCGACTGGAAGGCCTACGGCAAGTTCGACCGCTACTACGTCAAGCGCTTCGAGGAGGAGACCGAGCTGTCGGCCTACCTGCTGCTCGATCGCAGCGGGTCGATGACCTACAAGGGCGACGGCCTGGCCAAGCTGGAGTACGCGGCCTACCTGGTCGCGGCGCTGGCCTATCTGCTCATCCGCCAGCAGGACCGCGTCGGGCTGTACGCCTTCGGCGGCGGCGAGGCACCGGTGTATGTGCCGCCGCGCGCGCGCTCGACCCACCTGCACGATCTGTACGGACAGCTCGAGCGCGTCGTCGACGGCGCGGCGGCGCGCGCGCCCAGCGGCGCGGCGGGTGGACCGACGGCGCTGGCCGCGGCGCTCGACCGCGTGGCCGAGACGGCGCGGCGCAAGCGTTCGCTGGTCATCGTGGTCTCGGACATGTTCGACGCGTCGCCCGAAGTGCCCATGCTGCTGCGCCGGCTGCGCGCCCAGCGTCACGACGTGACCGTGTTCCAGACTCTCGACCGGCACGAGCTGGAGCTGCCCTTCGAGGGCATGACCATGTTCGAGTCGCTCGAGGACGACCGCAAGATCCTCGCCGACCCGCGCGCGGTGCGTGACGAGTACCTGCAGGAGCTGGGCGCGTTCCTGGCCCGCACGCGGCGCGCCTGCGCCGACGGCGACGTGGAGCACCATCTGGTGCCCACCGACCAGCCGCTCGAGCAGACGCTGCTCGGCTTCCTGACCGCACGCGTGCGCGCGCGCTCGGGCGGCGCGGCGGCGCGTTCGAACGACCCGGGCAGCGGGGCCGGGTGATGGATTTCCTCGCGCCACTGATGCTGCTGGGCGTGGTCGGCGTGGCCGTGCCGGTGGTCATCCACCTGTTCGGCCGGCGGCGCGCGCCGGTGCGACGCTTCGGCGCCATCGACTTCCTGCTCGGCACGGATCGCAAGGTGGCCAAGCGGCTGCGCGTGCGCGAGGCGCTGCTGCTGGCGCTGCGCGCGCTCGCCTGCCTGGCCCTGGCGCTGGCGCTGGCTAAGCCGCTGGTGTCGTGCGCCGCGCACGGGCCGGCGGTGGCGCGCGGGCCGCAGGCGGTGGTGCTGGTGGTCGACAACTCGTTCACCATGGGCTACCGCCTGGGCGGCGAGACGCTGCTGGCGCGCGCCAAGGCGGCGGCGCGGCACACGCTCGAAGAGGTCGGGCCCGAGGCCGAGGTGGCCATCCTGTTCGCCGCCGAGGGCGCCGAGCCCGCGCTCGAGCTGTCGCGCGATCATCTCAAGCTCGACGGCCTGCTCAAGGAGGCGCGCGTCGAGGCCCGGCCTGCCGACACCACGGCGGCGCTGCGGCGCGCGTCGGGCCTGCTGTCCGGGTCGTCGTACCGCGCCCGGCGCGTGTACCTGTTCTCGGCTTTGGCGGCGACCGGCTTCCCGCCCGGCGAGCCGCCCTGGCCGCCCGGCAGCGGCCCCGAGCTGCACATCCACGACGTGACCGAGGGCGCCACCCTGGCCAACGTGGCCATCACCGCGGTGCACGCCGAGAAGGAGCCCGACCTGGGCGCGCGCGGCGTGCGCGTCACCGCCGAGATCGCCAACTATGGCAAGGCGCCGGTGCAGAACGTGGGCGTGACGCTGCGCGTGGGTGCGCGCGCGGTGGCACGCGGCCTGGTCACGCTCGGCCCGGGCGAGGGCGCGGCCAAGCGCTTCTCGGTGCCCCTGCCCGGCGACGCGCGCGCCGCCGACGCGACCGTGGAGATCGACGACGACGCGCTCACCCCCGACGATCGCCGCCACCTGCGCCTCGAGCTGCGCAGCGAGGTGCGCGTGCTGGTCGTCGACGGCGACCCGCGCACCGTGCGCCACGACGACGAGACCTTCTACCTGGAGACGGCGCTGCGTCCGGGCGACCGCGCCGATTCGGCGCTCGCGGTCTCGAGCGCCACGCCCGACGAGCTGCCGTCGCTGCGCCTGCCCGACTACGACGTGATCTTCCTGTGCAACGTCAAGGCGCTGCCCGACGGCCCGGTGCGCGCGCTGACCGACTGGCTGCAGAAGGGCGGTGGGCTGTTCGTGAGCGTGGGCGACAACGTCGACGCCGACGCCTACGACGCGCAGATGCTGCCGCTCCTGCCCCAGGAGCTGAAGTCGCCGCAGACGCTGGCGCCGCCCAACGCCACCGCCAAGGAGCGCGACGACCTGGCCGAGCGACTGGCGGCCAAGTTCGAGGCCGGCCATCCGGTGTTCGCGGTCTTCGGCGCCGCCGGGGTGCAGGCGCTGCGCGCGGCGCGCTTCCACCGCATCTTCCTGCTCGGCCCGACCACGCGCGGCGAGGGCCGGCGCGTGCTGGCGCGCTACCAGAGCGGCGCGCCCGCCCTGGTCGAGGGCCGCGTCGGCAAGGGTCGCGTGCTCTTGTGGACGTCGTCGATCGATCGCGACTGGACCGACCTGCCCATCCACCAGGCCTACCTGCCCATGGTGCAGCAGGCGACGCGCTACCTGGCGCGCTCGCCCAACCGCGACCTGCCCGCCGAGGTGCTGGTCGGGCGCGTGCACGAGCTACCCGTCGGGCCCGAGGACATCCACGTCGAGGTCACCGCGCCCAGCGGCCGGCGCACCGTCTACGAGGGCGAGAAGCTGCACGGCCGCACCAGCGTGTCGTTCGCCGCGACGACCGAGCCGGGCTTCTACCACGTGGCCGCGCAGACCTCGACCGAGGCGCTCAGGCCGCGTCCGGGCGCCGACTTCGTGGTCAACCTCGACCCGCGCGGCTCCGACGTCCGCCGCATCGAGGCCGCCGACCTGCCCGTCAGCGGCGCGGCCGTCGCGGCCGCAGGCACCGACGAGCGCGCCCCGCGCCGGCGCATCGAGCTGTGGCACGGCCTGGCCGCGTTCCTGCTCATGCTGCTGCTCGCCGAGGGCTTGCTGACGCGCCGCTGACTCAGAGGGCCGTGGTCACGCCGATGGCCACCAGCGCCACGGTGGCGTTGCGATCGAGGGTGGGAAGAAGGCCGCGCCGCCCTGCAGACGCAGCCCGATGCGCGCGGTCGCCGCCCACTCGAGCCCGAGCATGCCCTCCATGCCGACCTGCAGGCTGTCCTCGAACAGGATGGGCGCGCCCAGCTGCAAGAGCGGCCGCAGCGACGCGCGACCCATCACGTAGGTGGCGCCCAGCCAGCCGCCGAACGACCCACCCGCGGCCGCGCCGACGTCGAGCGACAGCCCGCCGGCCACGTGCCAGCCCAGGCCGGCCACCACGAGTGCGCCGGGTGCACCGGGCGCCACGTCGGCGCGCAGGTCGAAGGACAGCTTGCTGACCCGCTGGTGCACGCCGCCCGCCTCGTCGGTGACGACGCTCGATGCGGCCGAGGCCGCGCCCGAGCCCGAGCTGGCGTCGGCGACGTCAGCGCCTTCTGCACCCGACGGTGTCGCGGCCGGGCCGCCGCCCGTGGGCGCGCCGCCCGCCCCGCCCGAGCCGTTCTGCTCGGGTGGCGGAATCGTGCCGCTGGGAGGCGCCTTGCTGGCTGCCTCACCATCGGCGAGCTGCTTCTCCATGTCCTGGATGCGCGCCTCGACGTCGGCGCGGTTGGGCGCGTCGGGCTCGCGGCGCAGGTACGCCTTGTAGAAGTAGAGCGCGTTGGCCGCGTCCTTCTTGAGCCGGTACGCCTGCGCGATGTTGAACAGCAGGCCGGCCTGGTTGGACAGCTCGTAGGCCTTCTTGTACTCCTGGATGGCCTCGTCGAACTCGCCCAGATCGTACTTGGTCTGGCCGCGCTCGTAGTGCGCGCGCGCCTCCTCCATCTTGCGCTTGTCCTCCTTCTTGTCGGCGTGCGCGCTGCCCGCCAGGGCGAGCCAGCCGGCCGCGCTCAGCAGCAGCACCATCCACACGCGCGCACGCGGCGCGCCGCGCCGGCGCCGGCGCAGCAGCACCGCCGCACCCGCGACCAGCAGGCCCAGGGTCAGCCCGCCGCTCGTGCCCTGCTTGTGGCCGACACGGCAGTCGCAGCCATAGAGATCGTTGGCCTCGAGCCCCGGCCCGAGCGCGGCGTCCGCTTCTCCCGGCCCGCCGCCGTCGGGCGTGCCCGGCCCGGCGTCAGGCAGCTGATCGGGGTCGCAGGCGTCGCCGACGTGGTCGCTGTCCTGATCTTCCTGGTTGGGGTTGGCGGCCAGCGGGCAGTTGTCGCCGATGTCGGTGACGCCGTCGCCGTCGTCGTCGTCGTCGCACGCGTCGCCCAGGGTGTCGCCGTCGGTGTTGGTCTGGTCCATGTTGGCGATGAGCGGGCAGTTGTCGGTGGCGTCGAGGACGTCGTCGCCATCGTCGTCGTCGTCGCAGGCGTCGCCCAGGGTGTCGCCGTCGGTGTTGGTCTGGTCCATGTTGGCGGTCAGCGGGCAGTTGTCGGTCGGGTCGCCCACCTGGTCGTTGTCGTCGTCGCCATCGCAGACGTCACCGATGCCGTCGGGCTCGGCGTCCGCCTGGTCATGGTTGGGCGTGTTGGGGCAGTTGTCGACGCTGTTGCTGATGCCGTCGCCGTCGATGTCGTTGGCGCAGGCGTCACCGACGCCGTCACCGTTGGCGTCGGCCTGGTTGGCATTGACGACCAGGCGGCAGTTGTCGGTGGTGTCGAGGACGCCATCGTTGTCCGAGTCGGTGTCGCGGTAGTCGGGCATGGTGTCGTGGTCGGTGTCGACGGGCGCGGTGTCCAGATCGGTGTCGCCCGCTTCTTCGGCGTCGGTCTTGCCGTCCTGGTCGGAGTCGGAGTCGAGCGCGTCGATGGCGCCGATGCCGTCGCTGTTGAGGCAGGCGGCCGGGTCGGTGCCGCCGCACTCGGTGCCGTCGTCGATGAAGTCGGCGTCGGAGTCGCGCTCGTCGGGGTCGAGACCGCGGGCCGGCTCGTAGCCGTTGGACAGCCCGTCGCCGTCGCGGTCGCTGTCGCACGCGTCGCCCAGCCCGTCGCCGTCGAGATCCTGCTGGCCGGGGTTGGCGACGCCGGGACAGTTGTCGGTCGGGCTGCACACGCTGTCGTTGTCGGGGTCGTTGTTGACGTCGCCGGGGCAGGTGATGCTCAGGCCCGAGCAGGTCTCCGCCGGGTCGCAGGCGTCGGTCGACATGTGGCAGACGGCGCCCAGGCCCCTGAAGACGTCGGCCGGGCAGGCGGCCGTACCGCCGGCGCAGGTCTCGACCTGGTCGCACAGATCGGCCGCGTTGCGGCAGGTGGCGCCCATGGGCAGGAATGCGTCAGTCGGGCAGAGCGGGCCATTGCCCGGGCAGTTCTCGACGATGTCGCACAGACCCTGTGACGGGCGGCAGGGCGTGGAGGCGCTCATGAAGCCGTCGGTCGGACACGCCGCCCCGGTGCCCGTGCACCTCTCGGCCACGTCGCACACGCCGCCGGTGGCGAAACGGCAGGTCATGGTCGCAGGCGCGAAGGCGTTGGTCGGGCAGGGTGCGCTGGTGCCGTTGCAGCTCTCGGGCACGTCACAGACATCGGCCATGGCGCGGCACTGCGTGCCGCCGGGCTTGCCCCCGTCGGCGGGGCAACTGGGCGAGTTGCCCGGGCAGACCTCGACGACGTCGCAGAGGCCACCGTTGTCAGGGCGGCAGACCGTGTTGGCGGCCAGGAAGCCGTCGGCCGGACAACCCGGGCCCTGGCCGTTGCAGCTCTCGGCCACGTCGCAGCCGGCGCCGGGCACGGCCGGGCGGCACACGCCGGTCGTGGCGAAGCCGTCGGTGGGACAGGTGGAGGAGTTGCCGGTGCAGTTCTCGGCCACGTCGCAGACGCCGTTGGCGCCACGGCACTGGGTGGTGCTGGGCAGGGGCGAGCACGAGAACGCGGTGCCCGACCCGGCGCAGGTCTCGCAGGTGCCCGGGCACAGCGACGGCGACGCGGCGCAGGTGAAGACCGTGCCCGAGCCGGTGCAGCTGTCGCAGTTGCCCGTGCACAGCGCCGCGCTGGCCGAGCAGCTGAAGTTGGTGCCCGAGCCCGAGCACACGTCGCAGTTGCCCGTACACAGGGTGGCGTCCGCGGCGCAGCTGAAGCTGGTGCCCGAGCCCGTGCAGGTGTCGCAGTTGCCCGCGCACAGCGCCGTGTTGGCGGAGCACACGAACTGCGTGCCCACCTGCGTGCACGCGTCGCAGTTACCGGTGCACAGCGCGGCGTTGCCCGAGTTGGTGGGGCAGGTCTCGCTGACGCCATCGCAGGTCTCGGCCACGTCGCAGTTGCCCGAGGCGAAGCGGCAGGTGACGCCGTTCGCCCGCGGCCGGGTGTCGCAGGCGCCATCGCCGACCAGGCAGAAGTTGTCGGTGCACCCGGTGTCGGGCGGACACTGCGAATCGTTGGTGCAGGCGATGGGACGCACCGAGGCGTGCTCGGCCGCGAGTGGCTCATCGCTGCCACAACCGGCGACCATCAGCGCAGCCATGACCAGGACACACGAATACCCCAGTAGCCCCCGCATGGAGCGAGTTTACCCCGAAACTACGCGGTCCAGGCGGACGAGGCGTCGATGGGCTCGCCGAGGGTGCGAGCGAGCGCCAGGTGCGCGGGGCTGCCGATGACGGCCGCGTCGGGGACGGCACGCGCGGCGAAGTGGCTGGCCTTGAGCGCGGCGTGGCGCGCGGCGGACTCGAGCACGCGCGTGCGCACGCGCGCGTCGCGCTCGGCGGCGGCCAGGAGGGCAGCGTGGGCGCGCCGCTGCAGGTCGGCCTGGTGGCAGAGCAGGAAGGCGTCGCAGCCGGCCAGCAGGCCGCGCACGACCGCGTCCTCGACGCCGTAGTGATCGGCGATGGCCTTCATCTCCAGGTCGTCGGAGACGATGAGGCCGCGGTAGCCCAGCTCGCCGCGCAGGAGATCGGTGAGCACGCGCGACGACAGGGTCGCGGGCACGTCGGGATCGACCGCGGAGAAGACCACGTGCGCGGTCATCAGCGTGGGCAGGCTGGCCAGCTGGGCGAACGGGTACAGCTCGACGCGGCGCAGGCGCTCGAGCGGGTGGTCGACACGCGGCAGGGCCAGGTGGCTGTCGAGGTGGGTGTCGCCGTGGCCGGGGAAGTGCTTGCCGCAGGAGATCACACCGGCCACTGCCAGGCCGGCGGCGAAGCGGCCGGCCAGCTGCGCCACCGCGTCGGCGTCGCGCGCGAAGGAGCGGTCGCCGATGACCGGGTTGGCCTCGTTGGTGTGCACGTCGAGCACGGGCGCGAAGTCGACGTCGAAGCCGGCCGCGGCGACCTCGCGGCCGATGGCCAGGCCGACCTGCTCGGCCAGCTCGAGCACGGCCGCGCGTCGCGTGGCGTCGCTGCCGGCAGCGGCCAGGCGTGTGCCCAGGGACAGCATGGGCGGCCACTCGGTGGCGGGCGCGCGCAGCCGCTGCACCCGGCCGCCTTCCTGGTCGACCGACAGCAGCAGCGGTGCCGTGCGCGGCGCGGCCGCGTGTAGCGTCGCGCACAGCGCACGCACCTGGGCCAGGTCGGCGAGGTTGCGCCGGAACAGGATCACGCCGCCGACCTCGCCGGCGCCGATGCGCGCGCGCAGCTCGTCGGGAAGCTCGTGACCGGGAAAGCCCACCCACAGCAGCTGGCCGACGGCCGCCGCGAGCTGGTTCATCGAGGTCGTCATTGGTTCCACGGATTCTTGGCCCCGCCCAGGCCGATCATGATGGACAGGATGCGCGTGCCGTTCTGCTCCTGCACGATGCCGCCCAGCCACAGGCCGGTGCCCAGACCGGCGTTGGCGGCGATGCGCGGGCCGGTCCACACCAGCGCCGCGCCCAGCTCGGCCGCGTCGACGAAGCCGAGCGACGGAGAACCCGAGCGACGCGACTCCGACGTCGCCGCGTACCACTCGACCTGCGCCCAGCCGGCCACGGCCACCCGGTCGCCCGCGTGCGCGACCCCGACCAGACGCAGCGGCAGGTCGACGGCGAAGGGCACGCCGGTGCCCTCGCCCCCGTCGTCGCTGATGCCCGAGACGCCCGCCCCGGCCAGGACGCCGGTGGCCAGGTGCGGCGTCCACCAGCGGGCCCAGCCGAACAGGGCATCGGCGCGGTAGACCGCCCCGCCCAGACGCGCCGCGCCCAGCTCGCTCACGAACATGAAGGCCAGGGGCACGCGCGTGAACGACAGGAACGTGCCCTCGAGGCGGACGGTGAAGAAGGAGTCGTTGCGGCCCAGGCGCTCGGGATCCTCGACCAGCCCCACGCGCACGCCGAAGCCTTCCATGCCCGCGGTCCAGCTGTGCCGGTACTCCAGGCTCGTGCCCGCCGGGGCCGGCGCCGGCGCGGCGGGAGCGCCGCCCTCGC
>Ga0209515_10005894_pt1 | contig 15615 bp, 10 predicted proteins | sample Subgroupgradi54m_FD_187454 | JGI IMG/M metagenome (GOLD analysis project Ga0209515, IMG submission 187454) | Subsurface groundwater microbial communities from S. Glens Falls, New York, USA - GMW60B uncontaminated upgradient, 5.4 m (SPAdes)... ...
GACTCGAGCACATTGGCCTTGTCGACCGAACACACGAGCTTGCGGCGCTTCTGCGCCATCTGGAAGGCGAGTGTCACGATGCGCCGGATCTCCCCTTCCGTGTAAACCAGCGTGTCGACGGCGCGCTCGCCTTCCGGGGTCATCGTGCGGCCCTTGGGGGTGCCGAAATACAGGCCGCCGGTCAGTTCGCGGATGACAACAAAGTCCACCCCGGCCACGCGTTCGGGCTTGAGCGGCGACAAATGCGCCAGCGACGGATACGGGCGCACAGGGCGCACGTTGGCGTAGAGGCCGAGCGCCTTGCGGATGGCGAGCAGGCCCTGCTCCGGGCGGACCTTAGCCTGCGGGTCGTCCCATTTCGGGCCGCCGACCGCGCCGAGCAGCACGGCATCGGCCGCCGAACAGGCGGCGAGGGTCTCGTCCGGCATGGCCGTGCCGTGCTCGTCGATGGCGCAGCCGCCGAGCAGGTGCGTCGTGAAATTGAATTGGTGGCCATGGCGCTGGGCCACGGCCTCGAGCACGAGCCGGGCCTCATTGACCACTTCGGGGCCAATACCGTCACCGGGCGTGAGTGCGATGTTTGCTTTCATGTCAGAAAAATTGGGTTTTGCAGGTGGGGGCGATTGCCCTCAAGCGCCTTCGCGGAAGTCGTAGGGCGTAGGGGCGCAGTCTTGCTGCGCCCAAGGACTCGCGTCGCCGGAAGGGCGCAGCAAGACTGCGCCCCTACCCGCGCTGCCGCGCGGTTCTAAAAACGAAGATGAAAGGGTCTTCATGCGCGAGCCTTCGGGGCGCCCTGCTCAGCGACCGCGTATTCAAAGCCGTCGGCCAGGGCCAGCCAGGTGGCCTCGAGGATGTTCGGGCCCGCGCCCACCGTGCTCCAGCGGCGGGTGGCGCCGGACGCGCTGTCGCCCTGTCCGCCGTCATGCCAGTCGATCAGCACCCGGGTGACCGCCGCCGTGCCGTCGTTGGAATTGAGGATGCGGACCTTGTAGTCCGCGAGCAGGACGGACTTCACCTGTGGGAAATGCGGCTGCAGCGCTTTGCGGAGCGCCTTGTCGAAGGCATGGACCGGGCCGTTGCCCTCGGCCGCCGTGTGCGTCTCCTGGTCCTCAACCTTCAGTTTGATCGTAGCCTCCGCCATGCCATGGTCGCCATGGCGGCTGACGATCACCCGGTAGTCGACCAGCGAGAACGGCGCACGATAACCCGGCGCCAGCCGGCGCACCAGCAGCGCCACGCTCGCCTCGGCCGCTTCAAAGGAAAAGCCCTGGTGTTCCTTGGCCTTGATCAGCTCGACGACCTTCGCCCCGGTGGCGGCATCGACATTCTCAAAACCCAGCTCGCCCGCCTTGGAAACCACGTTGGCCCGGCCGGAAAGTTCGCTGACCACCACCCGCATCGCGTTGCCGACCAGTTTGGGGTTGATGTGCTGGTAAGCGTCGGGATGGCGCTGCATGGCGGCGACATGCACGCCGGCCTTGTGGGCGAAGGCGCTGTCGCCGACGTAGGCCATGTGCTCGTTCGGCGCGAGGTTCGCGACCTCGGCCACAAACCGCGCCACCTCGTGCATATGGCGGAGCGCACCCTCCGGGAGCGCGCGCAGGTTGAGTTTCAGCTCCAGCGTGGGGATCACCACGCACAGGTTGGCGTTGCCGCAGCGCTCGCCGTAGCCGTTGATCGTGCCCTGCACGTGCCGGGCGCCGGCGCGCACCGCCGCCACGCTGTTAGCCACGCCGCAGCCGGTATCGTCGTGCGCGTGGATGCCAACGGGGACGGAGCCGAGCTTCGCGATGACCTCCTGGACCGCCGACTCCACCTGCCAGGGCAGCGAGCCGCCGTTGGTGTCGCACAACACGATCGTCTCGGCGCCGGCGCTCACCGCCGCCTGCAGCGTTTGCAGCGCATAGACGGAATCCAGCCGGTAGCCGTCGAAGAAATGCTCGGCGTCGTAGATGACCCGTTTCCCCTGCGAGCGCAGATAAGCGACGGTGTCCTCGATCATTTTCAGATTTTCCTCGAGCGTCGTGCGGAGAATTTCCTTTACCTGCAACACCGAGGATTTGCCGAAGATGGCGCAGACTTCCGTTCCGGCCTCAACCAGGGCGCGCACGCTGGGGTCATCCGCCGCCGTCAGGCTCGCCCGGCGGGTCGCCCCGAAGGCCACGATCCTGGCATGCGCCCAGGCCTCGGCCCGGGCGCGCTCGAAGAAAACCGCGTCTTTCGGATTCGAACCCGGCCAGCCGCCCTCGATGAACGTCACCCCGAGTTCGTCCAGCTTGCGCGCGATGCGCAGCTTGTCGTCGACCGAATAGGAAATACCCTCCGTCTGCGCGCCGTCGCGCAGCGTCGTGTCGAAGACTTCAACGGAAGGACATTGGGTTTTCTCAGGCATGGTTGGCTTCGTAGGCTTCCGTCAGGGCGGTGAATTTTTGCAGGTAGCCGAGTTCGTCCACCCCGTCCAGCAGGCAGGTGCGGGAGAACGGATCGATCGGGAATCGGAGGGGCGACTGGCCGGGCCAGCTCACCGTCTGAGCCTGCAGATCGACCGTGACCGGCAGGTCCTGGTCCTTCGCGCGGGCGGCGATGAGGGCCGCGTGGGCCGCGGGCTCGATCACGACCGGGATCAGGCCGTTCTTGACCGAGTTGCCTTTGAAGATGTCGGCGAACATCGGGGAGATGACCGCCTGGAAGCCCCAGCCGACCAGCGCCCACGGGGCGTGCTCGCGCGAGGAACCGCAGCCGAAGTTGTTGCCGGCAACGAGGATCTTCGTCCCGTTCGCCTCGGGCTGGTTCAGGATGAACGCCGGGTTGGGCGAACCGTCGTCGAGATAACGCCAGTCACAGAAGAGTTTTTCGCCGAGACCCAGCTTGTCCGTCACCTTGAGGAAACGGGCCGGGATGATCTGGTCGGTGTCCACGTCGGTGTTCGACAACACGACGCAGCGGGCGGTGAGAGTGGTGAATTTGGGAGCGGGCATCAGAGTGAAAGTGAGAGTGAGAGTGAGGGTGAGGGTGAGGGTGAAGAATTTTGATCAAACATTGTGTGGACGCTGGCCGCCGAAGACCGCCAGTTCGTAAACCTTGAAGTAGCAGTCCACCTCGCGATAGCCGATCTGGCGCAACCAGTCGCACTGCATCTCAACTGGTGCCAGGATATTGGCGGCCTTATCTAGGCGGTTATGAAATGCCTCGGCTATCTGCTGCCGGGTTCGTATGCCGCTCCGGCGGGTTTCCTCGGCGAAGTCGTAGTTAATGAAGCAATCATCGAACAGGCTGGTCGTGGTATTGGCCGAGGGGGCGACATGCTCGACATTGATGAACCAGCCGCCGGGGCTCAGAAGATCGAATATCTCGGCGTAAAGCTGGCGTTTCCGATCGTCGGGCTGGTGATGGATGGAATAACCGGACACGACCGCATCAAACGGCATCTGGTTGCGCAATTTTTCCGTCCAGCCTGGCTGGGAATAATCGCCCAGCAGCAGATCCAGCCGGTTACCAAATCCGCGCAGAAAATCGCGCGCCTGGCTCAGCATGGGTTCGGAGAAATCCATGAGTACTCCCCGACTGCAGGGAAAACGTTCGAGAACCGCCGCCCCAATAATGCCATCGCCGCACCCCAGGTCGAGGAACCGGCAGACTGGCGTCTCGCGCGTGGCCAGCAACTCGAGCATGATGTCGATTTGCTCTCTGGCCAAAGGCATGGCGGCCCGTCGCGACAGGTATTCGTCGACAACAGTTGGAACCTTCCAGACTTCAGCCAAGGAGGACATATTTATTAAAGCAGTGCGCGTGGATCGGCGATCCGGCCGGCGACGGCCGAGGCCACCGCGGTGAGCGGCGAGGCCAGGACGGTGCGGCCGCCCTTGCCCTGCCGGCCCTCGAAGTTGCGGTTGGAGGTGGAGACGGCGAGCTGACCGGGCGAGAGCTGGTCGCCGTTCATGGCGATGCACATCGAGCAACCGGCCTCGCGCCAGTCGGCGCCGGCCTCTTTGAAGACCTTGTCCAGGCCCTCGGCTTCGGCCGCCTGCTTCACCGACTGCGAGCCGGGGACGACCATCATCCGCACGGTCTTGGCCACCTTGCGGCCGCGGATCAGATTGGCCGCGGCGCGGAGGTCGACGAGGCGTGAGTTGGTGCACGAACCGAGAAACACGACGTCAACCGGCTGGCCGAGGATCGGCTTGCCGGCTTCAAACTTCATGTAGGCGAGCGATTTTTCCAGGCCCGCGCGCTCGGCGGCGTTGGCCAGACTCGACGGCAGCGGCAGGGGCTGCGTGATGGCGACGCCCTGGCCGGGATTGGTGCCGAAGGTCACCATCGGCTCGAGGCTGTTCGCATCCAGCGTGACCGTCTTGTCGAAGGTCGCGCCCTCGTCGGTGGGCAGCGTGCGCCAGCGGGCGACCGCCCGGTCCCACGCGGCGCCCTTCGGGGCGAATTCGCGGCCCTGCACGAAATTGAAAGTCTTGTCGTCGGGCGCAACCATGCCGGCGCGCGCGCCGCCCTCGATGGACATGTTGCAGACCGTCATGCGGCCTTCCATGTCGAGCGCGCGGATGGCCGACCCGGTGTATTCAAACACGTGGCCCGTGCCGCCGCCGACGCCGATCTTGGCGAGTACGGCGAGAATGATGTCCTTGGCGGTGACGCCCGGCCGCAGCACACCGTCGACCCGCACCTCGCAGGTGCGGGCCTTGCGCTGCAGCAGACACTGCGTCGCCAGCACATGGCCGACCTCGCTGGTGCCGATGCCGAAGCCCAGTGAGCCAAACGCGCCATGCGTCGAGGTGTGGCTGTCGCCGCACACGATCGTCATGCCGGGCTGGGTGAAACCCTGCTCCGGTCCGATGACGTGCACGATGCCGCGCTGCACCGAGTTCAGGCCGTAGATGCGGACGCCGTTGGCCACCGCGTTGGATTCGAGCAGGCGCAACTGGATGCGGCCCATCTCGTCGGCCGCCTCGTAGCCGCCCTTGGTCGGGATGGAATGATCCATCGTCGCGACCGTGCGGTCGGGCCGGCGCACCTTCAGGCCCCGCTCCTTGAGCACGGAGAAAGCCTGCGGCGAGGTGACCTCGTGGACGAGGTGCAGGTCGATGTAGAGCACGGCGGGCGCGCCGGGCTCCTCAGCCACGACGTGCGAGTCCCAGATCTTCTGGAAAAGTGTTTTTGGTTTCTGACTCATGAAAGGAATATGCTGAGGTGGTCGGCGGTTTTCGCACCGCCGACAGTCGCCGATGGGGACATCGGCGACCACCTTGTTGAAACTTGATCGAAGTGACTCATGTGGAAATTTCGGTGGGTGTGCCGTGCTTCTGCGGATGCTGCCCGCGACCGCTCGAAGTGCGGGACAAAACGTGGTTCAAGGAGGCGATGTAAGCCTTGGCGCTGGCAACGACAATGTCCGTGTCCGCGCCGTGGCCGTGACTGGAGCGCTGATCCTCGTGCCGGACGCGCACCGAGGCCTCCGCGAGGGCGTCGATGCCCTCGGTGACGCCATTGATGCCGAATTCCAGCAGCGTGACCGGCAGTTTGACGATCGCGTCGATGGCCTTGTAGGTGGCGTCGACCGGGCCGGTGCCGATGGCGGCATGGGTGTGGTGCTTGCCGGCGGGATCGCGGAGGCGGACGGTGGCGGTGGGCAGGCCGGTCGTGCCACAGACCACCTGGAGATGCTCGAGCGCCCAGAGCTCGGGCACGGTCGACCGTTCGTCCGAGGCGAGCGTGATCAGGTCGGCGTCGTGCACGGCTTTTTTCCGGTCGGCCAGTTTCTTGAATTCGTTGAACGCCTTGAGCAGCGCGTCGCCTTCGAGCGGACAGCCGAGCTCGGCGAGGCGCTTGGAAAACGCCGCGCGGCCGGAATGCTTGCCCAGCACGAGCATGGTCTGCGTCGCGCCAACATCCTCGGGCCGCATGATCTCGTAGGTCAGGGCGTTCTTGATCATGCCGTCCTGGTGGATGCCGGACTCGTGGGCGAAGGCGTTGGCGCCGACGATGGACTTGTTCGGCGGCACCGGGTAGCTGGTGCTGCGGGAAACGAGCTTGCTGGTGCGGCAGAGCTGGGTGGCGTCGATCCCGGTGCGCAGGCCGATCTTCTCGCCACGGGTGCGGATGGCCATGACGACCTCCTCGAGCGAGGCGTTGCCGGCGCGCTCGCCGATGCCGTTGATGGTGACTTCCGCCTGGCGGGCGCCGGCCCGGAGCCCGGCGAGCGAGTTCGCCACCGCCATGCCGAGGTCGTCGTGGCAGTGCACCGAGATGATCACGTCCTTCGCGCCGGGCGTGTTTTTGATGATGCCCGCGATCAGCGCGCCGAATTCGTCCGGCATGGTGTAGCCGACGGTATCGGGAATATTAAGCGTGGTCGCGCCGGCCTTGATGACGGCCTCGAGCACTTGGTAGAGAAATTCGGGGTCGCTACGGCCGGCGTCCTCGGGGGAGAACTCGACGTCGGCGCAGAGCGACCGGGCATAGGCCACCATCTCGACGGCGCGGGCGGTCATCTCCGCCCGCGACATGCGAAGCTTGTGCTGGAGATGAATATCGCTGGTCGCAAGGAAGGTGTGAATGCGCGGGTGTTTGGCGTCCTTGACGCCCTGCCACACGGCGTCGATGTCGGGCCGGGTGCAGCGGGCCAGGCCGCAGATGATGGGCGGCTCGCCCTGCGGGCGGCCTTCCAGCGGCACCTGCCCCACTTCGGCAGCGATCGACTGCACCGCCGCCAGGTCGTCCGGCGACGCCGCGGGAAAGCCGGCCTCGATCACGTCCACGCCCAGTCGCGCCAGCGCCCGTGCGACCTCAAGCTTTTCAGCCGAGGTCATGGATGCGCCGGGAGCTTGCTCGCCGTCGCGGAGGCTGGTGTCGAAGATGCGGACGTAGGAAGAGGAGGACATGGTGAAAGTGAGGGTAGGGCCGGCGCTTGTCGCCGGGCCGAAGTCCGGCCTGCCGGCAAGCGGCAGCCCTACAAATGCGGGCGTTTACGTCATGCTCATTTGCTGATGGTGACGGGATTGAGGAACGGCATCATCGCGCGCAACTTGGCGCCGACGACCTCGATCTTCTGGCCGCGCTCGCGATTGCGGAACTTGTTCATCGTCTTGCGGCCATACTTGTTGTTCTCGTCGATGAAGCGCTTGGCGAACTTGCCGCTCTGGATGTCGGCGAGGATGCGCTTCATCTCCTTCTGCGTCTCCTTGGTGACGACGCGCGGGCCGGAGACGTAGTCGCCCCACTCGGCGGTGTCCGAGACGGAGTAGCGCATGTAGTTGAGGCCGCCGCGATACATCAGGTCGACGATGAGCTTCAGCTCGTGCATGCACTCGAAGTAGGCGATCTCGGGCTGGTAGCCCGCGTCGACGAGGGTCTTAAAGCCGGCTTTCACCAGCTCGGCGCAGCCACCGCACAGGACGGCCTGCTCGCCGAACAAGTCGGTTTCAGTTTCCTCGGTGAACGTGGTCTCGAGCACGCCGGCGCGGGTGCAGCCGATGCCGCGGCCGTAGGACAGGGCGAGCTTCTTGGCGTTGCCGGTGGCGTTCTGGTGGACCGCGATGAGACCGGGGACGCCGCCGCCCTCCTGGAAAACTTCGCGGACGCGGTGACCGGGCGACTTCGGCGCGATCATGGTGACGTCGACGTTCTTCGGCGGGACGATGCCCTGGAAGCGGATGTTGAAGCCGTGCGCGAACATCAGCATCTTGCCCGCGGTGAGATGCGGGGCGATGGACTCGCGATAAAGCCGGGCCGCGACATGATCCGGCACGAGCACCATGATGACATCGGCCCATTGGGAAACCGCCTCGACCGAATCGACGGTGAGGCCGGCCTTCCTGGCCTTGGCGACGGATTTGCTCTTGGGCGAGAGGCCCACGCGGACCTGCACGCCGCTGTCCTTGAGGTTGAGCGCGTGGGCGTGGCCCTGGGAGCCGTAGCCGATGATCGCAACGTTTTTGCTGCGGATGAGCGCGAGGTTCGCGTCTTTGTCGTAGTATATTTTAGCCATGATGTGATTAAGAGGTAAGGGAGGTTTCTTTTGTCATTCTGAGCGCAGCGAAGAATCCAGCGTCAGGGGCGAAATGTTTGTGCTGATGGATTCTTCACTTCGTTCAGAATGACAGTTGGAAGTGCATTGTGTTTGGTCAGACCGACATGGAAACGCCGGAATCGTGATGCTGCTCGTGGTTGGGCTCCTTGGTGCGGACCAGCGGCGGGGCCGCGGAAATCAGCTCGTGGCCGCGGGCCATCGCGACGGCGCCGGTGCGCACGATCTCGACGACGCCATAGGGTTTGAGCACCAGCTCGAACTTGCCGATCTTCTCCGGCGTGCCGGTGACCTCGATGACGAGCGTCGCCTCGTCGACGTCGACGACGCGGGCGCGGAACACCTCGGTGAGCTGGAGGACCTCGCTGCGGGTCTGCGGCGTGACCTTGACCTTCACGAGCCCGAGTTCGCGCATGAGCGAAGGCTTGTGGGTGAGGTCGTCGACGCGGAGGACGTTGACCAGCTTGTAGAGATTGGCCTCGACGATGCGCGCGCCAGCCTCGGTGGCGTCGACGACGACGGTGAGGCGAGACACGCCCGGCTGCTCGGTGCGGCCGACCGTGAGGGAATCGATGTTGAAGTTGCGACGGCGGAAGAGCGACGCGATGCGGTTCAGAACGCCGGGGACGTCTTCCACGTAGGCGATGAGCGTATGTTTGGCCATGGGAGTGGTGGGTTAGCGGCGGCTGGCCTTGGCGGGTTTGGCGGCGCCCCGGCGGGCGGGTTTGGCCGGCTTGCGGGCGGAGCCCTTGGTTTTGCCGCGACCGTTGACGGATGCCTCGACCTTGGCCTCGGCGAACACGTTGGGCAGGGTCGACGACGGCATTTCCCAGTCCTTGTCGGACCCGGACTCGATCATCACGTCCTGCTTCGGGCGGCGGATCATTTTGTCGAGGTCGGCGCCGGCGGGCACCATCGGGAAGACGGTGTCCTCCTTCTCCACGACGAAATCGATCACCACGGTGCCCTTGGCGGCAAGCGTCTTCTCGACCGTCTCCTTCACGTCGCCGCGCTGGTTGCAGCGGAGCCCCGTGAGGCGGTAGGCCTCGGCGAGCTTCACGAAGTCCGGGCCGGTCATCGGCGTGGCCGCATAGCGCTTGTCGTAGAAGAATTCCTGCCACTGGCGCACCATGCCGAGGAAGGCGTTGTTGATGATGGCGACGTTGACCTTGATGCCTTCCTGCTCGGCCGTGGCCAGCTCACAGGAGGTCATCTGGAAACCACCGTCGCCGCAAACCACCCAGACGTCCTTTTCCGGGCAGGCGAACTTGGCGCCGATGGCCGCGGGGAGCGCGAAGCCCATCGTGCCGAGGCCGCCCGAGGTGATGAGCGACCGGGGTTTCTCGTGGCGGTAATACTGGGCTTCCCACATCTGGTGCTGGCCGACGTCGGTGACGACGATGGTGTCGCGCTTCTGCGTGAGGCGCCAGAGATCGTTGATGACGTGCGCCGCATAGAGGTGGCCGCTGTCGGGCAAACTCTGGATGTCGCGCACCGCCGCGTCGCCGCGCTGCGTGTTGATGGTCGCCCACCATTCGGCGTGGTCGGCTTTCTTCACCTGGGGCTGGATCACGGCCAGCACTTCGCGCAGGTCACCGATCAACGCCACGTCGACCGGAACGTTCTTGTTGATTTCGGTCGGGTCGATGTCGACATGGATCTTCTTTGCGTTGAGCGCGTAGGTCTTGAGGTTGCCGGTCACACGATCGTCGAAGCGCATGCCGAGGGCGATGAGCAGGTCGGCCTGCTGGATCGCCTGGTTGACCCAGGCCTCGCCATGCATGCCCATCATGCCGAGGTTGAACTCGGACGAGGCGGGAATCACCCCGATGCCGAGCAGCGTCGTGGTGATCGGGATGCCGGCGGTCTTCGCGAGCTTCAACACGTCCGCGGTCGTGCCGGACTTGAGGATGCCCTGCCCCGCGAGGATGAGCGGGCGCTTGGCGGCGTTGATGAGCTCGGCGGCGCGGGCGAACTCCGACGCGGGCGCGTGGTAGCTCGGACGGTAGCCCGGGAGCCGCGGCGCGGCGGCCTCCCAGTCGAACTCCGCGGTCATCTGCTGGGCGTCCTTGGTGATGTCCACCAACACCGGGCCGGGCCGGCCGCTCTTGGCGATGTAGAACGCCTCACGGATCGCGCGGGCGATGTCGCCGGGCTTCGTGATGAGGTAATTGTGCTTGGTGACCGGCAGCGTGACGCCGGTCACGTCGGTCTCCTGGAACGCGTCCGTGCCGATCGCCTTCGAGCCGACCTGGCCGGTGATGCACACGATGGGCGACGAGTCCATCATCGCGGTGGCGATGCCGGTGACCATGTTGGTCGCGCCGGGGCCCGACGTCGCGATGGCGACGCCGACCTTGCCGCTGGCGCGGGCGTAGCCGTCGGCCATGTGCGTGGCACCCTGTTCATGGCGCACGAGCACGTGGTGGATTTTCGGGTATTTCGTCATCGCGTCGTAAGCCGGCAGGATCGCTCCGCCGGGATAGCCGAACACGACATCGACCCCCTCTTTGATCAGGCATTCCCAAATGATTTCTGCTCCGGTGAGTTTCATGATGTCCCTTGAGTTTTGGTGGGGTGGAAAAATTCTTCAGGTGGTGACGGCGCCTTCGGCGGCCGAGGAAACGGTGTTGGCGTATTTGGCCATGACGCCGCGCCGGTAGCGCGGAGCCGGCGGCGCCCAGCCCTGGCGGCGGGCCGCCAGCTCGGGCGCGGAAATCTCGACCTGCAGGCGGCGGCCGGCCACGTCGATCTCGACCAGGTCGCCCTCGTGCACAAAGGCGATCAGCCCCCCGACGAACGCCTCGGGGGCGACATGGCCGATGGAGAAGCCGCGCGTGGCGCCGGAGAAACGGCCGTCAGTGAGCAGCGCGACCGTGTCGGACATGCCGGCGCCGGCGAGCGCGGCGGTCACACCGAGCATCTCCCGCATCCCGGGGCCGCCCTTGGGGCCCTCGTAGCGGATGACGACCACGTCGCCATCCTTGATCTTCTGCGCGCCGACGGCGGCCATGGCGTCCTCCTCGTTATTGAAGACGCGGGCCGGACCCTTGAAATGTTTGATCGCGCTGCCCGCGACCTTGAGCACGCAGCCTTCCTCGGCGAGATTGCCGCGGAGGATCACGAGCCCGCCCGTGGGCTTGAAGGGCTTGTCGGTCGGCCGGATGACCTGCTGGCCGGCCGCCTCGGGCGCGGCGCGCACCTCGTCGGCGAGGGAACGGCCGGTGACGGTGAGGCAATCGCCCTGGAGATAACCGCCCTCGAGGAGCCGGCGGAGCAGCAGCGAGATGCCGCCCGCGTTGTGCATCTCCACCGCGGTGTAAAGGCCGCCAGGCTTGAGCGTGGCGATGGTCGGCGTCTTCGCGCTGATGGCGTCGAATTCGTCGATCTTGAGCGGAAGGTTCATCTCCCGGGCGAGCGCGAGCAGATGCAGCACGGCATTGGTCGAGCCGCCCGAGGCGGCAACCGACGCGATGGCGTTTTCGAATGCCGGCCGCGTCATGATCTGCGATGGCTTCAGGTCCTTGCGCACGAGTTCCATCACGAGTTCCCCGCAACGGAAGGCCGCTTTGTTCTTGGCCTCGGCCGTGGCGGGAATCCCGTTGAGACCGACCGGGGAAATCCCGATGGCCTCCATGATCGTCGCCATCGTGTTGGCGGTGAACTGGCCGCCGCAGGCGCCGGCCGTCGGACAGGCGGCGTTCTCGACGCCGAGGAATTCCTTCGCATCGATCTTGCCGGCGTTGAACGCACCGACCGCTTCAAAGACATCCTGGACCGTGAGGGCTTTGCCGTGGAGGCGGCCATGGTCGATCGAGCCGCCGTAGAGCGCGAGCCCGGGGACGTCCATGCGGGCCAGCGCCATCATGACGCCGGGGTTGGTCTTGTCGCAGGCGGACAGGCAAACGAGGCCATCGAGGGCGTTGCCGCGCGCGACGAGTTCGATGGAGTCGGCAATGAGCTCGCGGCTGATGAGCGAGGTCTTCATCCCCTCCGTGCCCATCGTGATCCCGTCGGAGATGGAAACGGTGTTAAACTCCAGCGGTGTGCCGCCGGCGGCGCGGACGCCCGCTTTCACGTGCTCGGCCAGGTCGCGGAGGTGGTAGTTGCAGGGCCCGATCTCCGTCCAGGTATTGGCGATGCCGATCAGCGGCTTCTGGAGGTCCTCATCGGTGAACCCGACGGCTTTCATCATGGCCCGGGCGGGGGCGCGGTTGGGGCCTTCGGTGACGACGTGACTGTGACGTTTACCAGTGTCCATAGGGGGAATAGTTGCGAAACGCTAGCGAAGCATTCGCTGCGGAGCGAGGGTGGTTGTAAAGACTGTGCGTCATATATGGAAAATAAAAAAACCGCCCTTTTCGGGGGCGGCTTCCTGGTTTTGAGATTGTTTTCTCTTAGGAGCTAGTGGCTTCGGTCAGCCGCCCATGTGTGTTCGGGTCCGCGGCCAGAATGGCCAGGACGACGGTAATAAGTGCAACGAGGGCAACGCTGATAGTCATGAGTAAACGGCGGTCACGCTGCTTATCGGCACACCCCGTGTCAACACTAGTCTTGAATTTTGTGATAATTCCCGGAGCGGAGCCCGGGCCGGATTGGTGTAGGTCGGGCTTTATGCCCGACAGCCCAAGCCCCTGCCTGTCGGGGATCAGCCGTCGCTCTTCGAGCTATGGCCGATAGGTAAACCCCGACCTGCAATCGCTACCTCCGTCCGCGGATGTTCTGCGCCAGCCGCAGGATGTCCGCCAGCACTCCGGCCGCGGTGACATCGCCGCCCGCGCCCGCGCCGCGGACCACCATCGGGTATTCGCGGTAGCGTTCGGTGTGAAAGGCCACGAAGGCCTCGGCGCCGCGCAGCGCCGCCGCCGGATGGGAGGCCTCGACCTCCACCGGACCGACCGAAACCTTCGGGCCGGCCGCGCCCGGGGTGATGCGCGCCAGGTAGCGCGGCAGCCGCCCCTGCGCCTTGCTCGCCGCGACGCGCGCCGCCACCTCGGCGTCGAGGGAGGCGAGCGAGCCCATGAATTTCTCCGGATCGTCCTCCCGCAGGTATTGCGACGGCACGAAGGGTTGCAGCTCGACATCGGTCAGCTCGACGCGCAGGCCGAGCTCACGGGCGAGGATGACCGCCTTGCGCGCCACATCGAGGCCCGACAAATCGTCGCGCGGATGCGGCTCGGTATAACCGAGCTCCTTCGCCCTCCGCACCGCCGCGGAGAGCGCATGGCCCTGCGCCAGCTGGTCGCACAGGAATCCAAGCGTGCCGGAAAATGCGCCTTCGATCGTGATCACGTGATCGCCCGTGCGCACGAGATTCTTCAACGTCTCGATGACCGGCAGCGCTGCGCCCACGGTCGTCTCATAGTGATAGGCCCGGAAATGCTGGCGGGCGGTGTCGAGCAGGGCGGCGCGCTCCGCCTGCGGCAGCGCGAGCGGCTGCTTGTTGGAGGACACGACATTGACGCCGTGGGCGAACGCCGCGCGGTAGATTTTCTCCATGCCCGGCGCCGCGGAGCAGTCGACCAACACGGGATTGGGCAGCCGCGACAGCTTGCCGAGCAGCGAGGTGACGTCGGCGACAGCATTCCCCTCCCCCAGCGCCTTTTGCAGCCGCGTGATCGCCTCGGCGGGCGCCAGACCCTCGGGGTCGAAGAGCGCGCCGGTGCTCGAGCCGATGCCCACCAGTTTGACCTGCACGTCGTGCTCACAGCCGAGCGTCTTGTTCTGCCGCTCGACTTGTTTCAACAGGCTGCCGCCGACCACGCCCTTGCCCAGCAGCAACACGTTGATCTCGGTATGCGCCAGGTTGAACGCGCCGTGCACGGTGCGGACGGCCGTCGCCGTCTGGTCGGCGTCCACCACGCATGAGATGCTGCGGGCGGAGGCGCCCTGCGCCACCGCGCGGACGGCGATGCCAGCTTCGCCGATGGAGTTAAAAAATTTCCCGGCGACGTTCGGCCGGCCGGCCATGTTTTCGCCCACGAGCGTGACGAGCGAGACCGGCGACAGCACCGGCTCGATGCGGAGATCGCCCGATTGCAATTCCGGCGCGAGCGCCTCGGCGATGCTCCGGCGCGCGTTGGCCTCGTCAATTTCCGGGACGACGACGGAGAACGACTGCCCGAGCGTGGATTCCGTGGTCATCCACACGCGCACGGCGGCTTCGCTGAGCGCGGCCAGGATGCGGCCGCCGAGCGGGCGCCCAAGGCCGGTCCGGCGCGACTGCACGCCGAGCAGGGTGAGGCGCTCCAGGCTGGTCACGCAGGTCGGGCGGTTGGGATCGGGATTGCCGGTCGCGTCGATGCGCGTGCCCGGGGCGTCCGGCTGGGTGGTGCTGCGGATGACGAGTGCTGCGCCGCACTCGCGCAACGGAATGATGGTGCGCGGGTGAAACATCCGCGTGCCGAAATAAGCCAGCTCCAGCGCCTCGTCGTAAGAGAGCCGGTCCACCGGCGAAGCCTCACGCACGAGGGCCGGGTCGGCCGTCATCACGCCGAGCACGTCGGTCCACACGGTCACGGCGCTCGCCTTGAGCAGGCCGGCCACGAGGGTGGCGGTGTAATCGGAGCCGTTGCGCCCGAGCGTGGTGGTGGTACCGTCGCGCGTGCGGCCGATGAAACCGGTGACGATCGGCACACTGCCGGTCCATTTGCCCTGCACCGTCGCGAAACGTGCCGCCGTCTCCGCCTTGTCCACGGTGGCGGCGCCAAAGGCATTGTCGGTGACGACGAAATCCCGCGCGTCCACCGGGATGGCGGGCACGTTCCTTTCGGTCAGCGCGCGGGCGAGCAGGGCGACCGAGATGCGCTCGCCGACGCTGATGATCGAATCCAGGGTGCGCGGCGAACACTCGCGGGTCAGCTCGATGCCCGAGAGCAGCCGCTCCACCGGGATGAAAATCTCGTCGAGATCGTGTTTGACGCCCTTCTGGCCCTGGCTGTTGAGCACGGCGCGCGCCGTGGCGGTGGCGAGTTCACGCACCTGCGCCAGTTCCCGGCGGGCCTGGCTGATGTTGCCCTCCTCCGCCGAGCGGGCGGCGAGGATGAGCCAGTCCGTGCTGTCGCCCAGGGCCGAAACGACCAGCGCGAGCGGACGCGGCGCCGCCGCCACCAGTTCGAGGACCTTGGGCAGGCGCCCGGAAGTGCCGAGGGAGGAGCCGCCAAATTTGTAGACCTGCCAGCGTTCGCTCATAGGGGGGGAGCCTGCATTTGCAGGGCACGCCCAAAGATAGGCCCCAGCGTCTCCCACTCCATCAAAAACGCATCATGACCGTGGATGCTGCGCAGCGTGGTTCGTTCAACCAGGGCTCCGGCGAGGCGCAGATGTTGCGCCAGCGCGTCGGCCTGCGCCGGGGTGAAAAGCTGGTCGGTGTCCACATCCACCACGAGGGCCGACGCACGCACGCGGCTGATGGCGGGTTTCGTGTCGCCGGGCAGCGGCTGCAGCAAATCGTGATGATCCATCGCCGCGAGTTGCAGCTCGTAGGCCTGCGCATCGAAGCGATTGCGCAGCTTGGCGCCCTGGTGCTCGAGGTAGCTCTGCACGGGATAACCCGCCGCCGCCGGCTGCGGCTGGGCGGG
>Ga0209515_10005895_pt1 | contig 15614 bp, 18 predicted proteins | sample Subgroupgradi54m_FD_187454 | JGI IMG/M metagenome (GOLD analysis project Ga0209515, IMG submission 187454) | Subsurface groundwater microbial communities from S. Glens Falls, New York, USA - GMW60B uncontaminated upgradient, 5.4 m (SPAdes)... ...
GAACGAAGGGTATTGCGTAAAGTGTCGCGAGAAGCGCGAGATGAAGGACGCCAAGGAGGTTGCCATGAAAGGCAAGGGCGGCCAGGAGCGGCGCGCGATGACGGGGTTTTGCACCGTCTGCGGCACGAAGATGTTCAAAATCCTCGGGAAAAAGTGAATTGATTCACTTTTTCGGGCATTTTAGCGAGCCGCGCGGAGCGCGTGCGAGCGTGAAGAAATGCCCCGGGCCGCGCCGAGGGGGCGCGGCGAAGAAAAACCTTACCGGTTTAGTATTTTTTGTATGATGCGGGATGCGATAAACAACTTTGCCAAACAGTTTGAGTACGATCCGGTGGTGGAAAACTCCGGCATGCTGAAGCACTACGCCGGTTTTATCGTGGCTGGCATGGGCGGTTCGCATCTGGCCGCGGATTTATTGCGAGTGTGGCGTCCGGAATTGGATATCGTAGTACAGAGCGACTATGGTTTTCCCGCGGATCTGAAACCCGAATGGCTGGAGCATATGCTCTTCATCGCGAGTTCCTACTCCGGCAATACCGAGGAGGCGATTGATGCGTATCATGAGGCAGGAAGAAAAGGCATGGCCCGGGCCGTGATTGCCGTGGGCGGCGCTCTCCTCGCGGCGGCAAAAAAAGACGGCGTGCCGTATGTTCAGTTGCCGGACACCGGTATTCAGCCGCGTTCCGCGCTCGGTTTTTCATTCAAAGCTCTTTTGAAAATAATCGGGGAGGATGCGGCGTTGTCTGAGATAAGCAAACGTGCGAGTACGCTCCGCCCGTCCGAATACGAAGCCCAGGGCAGGGAACTCGCGCAGAAATTGAACGGGTGCGTTCCGGTGGTTTACTCGTCGGCGCGTAATGCGGCAATTGCCTATAACTGGAAGATAAAATTCAATGAGACCGGGAAGATACCCGCGTTTTACAATGTATTTCCCGAACTCAATCACAACGAGATGACCGGATTTGATGTAAAAGATGCGACAAAAGATCTGTCACGTAATTTCTTTTTCATCTTTTTGAAAGATGCGGAGGACGATGCGCGGATCTTGAAACGGATGGAGACGACCGAGCGGCTGTACCGCGACCGCGGCCTGAAAGTGAATGTTGTAGAAATGCGCGGAGCGGATGTTTTTGAGAAAATGTTTTCGTCACTCCTTGTCGCGGACTGGGCCGCATATTATACTGCCGAGGCCTACGGCCTGGAGTCGGAGCAAGTTCCCATGGCGGAGGAATTTAAAAAACTGATCGCGTAGTTTTTATGGAAACACCGGATGTTTCAAAAAGTGATACGAAACGTGAACGTGCCGCGGAGGTCATTCCGGATTGTATGCTCGGCGTGGATCCGAAAAGTGTGCAACGAAGGTCGTCGTCACAATTTGAATAATCTTACGGAAATTATGGATAATCAAAACGATCAGGATGTCCTCGCCTTGTTAAAAAATAAAGGTTTTAGCGATGAAGATCAGCAATTTTGGCTGCCGCGCGTTCTGTTGGCACCAAAGGAAACCCAGTGGTATATAATTGAATTTCTTACGACTGTGTCAGGAGGCGCGGAATGGCTTCGACTCATTCAGGAGAAAAAAGAACAAGCGCTTTTTACCGGCGATCGTGGACTATGGGAGCAGGTTTTGAATGATGAAGTGGCAGTGCTCCCTTCGTGAGGTGCCAGTCATTTTTGTGATGATAGGAGTCATTGAAAGTGTTCAATCAAATCTATGACAGAAAAACTCGGAATACCCTCAAAAAGTGAAGCCAGAGAAGCAGATGATCAGTCAGATATTGAAGGAGCTGGATTGAAACTGATTGGTGAGTTTGCTAATGAGAAGCAAGATATTTCTTCCGCGAGCGGTCAAGAAATATTTGATGCGAGGATAGAGATGGCGCGTGAAGAGGTACGTCGTATCGGAGGATCTCTTCAGAGATTTCAAGGCAAAGGCGCGTATATGATCGGCATGACTATGCTTGGTCTTTCGTTGAGCTGGGGTATGTCGCATGGAGCAGAAAGCGCCCAATTGCAGGTGGCGGGGATCGCGGAGGGGACTCAAGAAGGGGCAAGTGCGGTTCGCTACGAAAAGGCGCAAGAGGTATTGGCGAAGGTGGGAATAAGTATTTCTCCCGAGAGGGGAATAGCAAAAGATGATTTGGATCGTTTGCATAGGGAAGCGTTATTGAGGGCTATCAATGATTTCGCTTCGCAGGTTCGCAGACAAGGCATAGAAGTTGATTTGCAAGGGAGCCGCTTGTCTGTAGCCGATAAGTCGGTCAGTCCCGCATTTGAGGCTGAAGTGCTCAAACTTGAATCCCAACTCCATACAGCAGAAGATCTGCTTCAAGCATTACGCTCATTTTTCCCGAAGGCTATTTACGACGAAATAAGACCTATGTATGAACCGGCCAAAGAAAATCTTCGTGCGGCAAAAGTGCTGATTGAAAAATCAAAACATCCCACCGAGGAGCAAAAAGAGTTATATAAATTGCGAGAGATGATTGATACATTGGAGGAGAAACAGAAGAAAACAGGAATTTTGGATTCAAAGGATCAGCAGTCGCTTGGAGAGTTGCGTGGCAGATCAGGGGCAATACATACGAAGCGTCTACAAGAGGAACTGAAAAAATATCAAACGTCTCGCGAGAAGGTTAAAATAGGGATAGAAGAACAATTACATCTTCCCGCAGAAGAGAAAAGATAAAATTCTATTATGCTCTACGACGTTATCATCATCGGCGGAGGACCGGCCGGGGTTGCGGCCGCGGTGTATACTGCGCGCAAGCGCCTGCGCACGCTCGTCATCGCCGAATCGTTCGGCGGGCAGTCCATCGTGTCCGCCGACATCCAGAACTGGATCGGCGAAGCGCACATTTCGGGATTTGACCTGGCACAGAAGATGGAAGCGCATGTGCGCTCGTTTCCGGACATGGTGGATATAAAGACAGAACGGGCCGCGTTGGTTTCCGAGAAAGGCAATGATTTTGAGGTTCGTACCGAACAAGGAAATACGTATGAAGGCAAAACGCTTATCCTGGCTGCGGGCGCGCGCAGACGGAAACTGGGCGTCCCGGGCGAAGAGCAGTTCAATGGCAAAGGAGTGGCATATTGCTCCACATGCGATGCGCCGCTTTTTGGCGGGAAGAAAGTCGTGGTGGTCGGCGGAGGCAACGCGGGGCTGGAAGCGGTGCAGGATCTTTTTCCCTATGCGTCCGAAGTGTGGATGCTGGAGCGCGACGCCGCATTGCGCGGAGACCAGGTAACACAGGAGGAAATAAAAAAGAACCCGAAATTCAAAGGCGCTATCTTTCATGCCGTAATCAGCGAGATTACCGGCGATCAGTTTATGAACGGCGTTAGATACACGGATTCAGAAACCGGCGAGAAAAAAGAATTTGCCGCGGATGGGATATTTATAGAGATCGGATCGCTCCCCAACTCCGAGATGGTAAAAGATCTCGTGGAGCTGGATCAATGGGGGCAGGTGAAGATTGATTCCAAGCATGCATCCACCTCGCACCCGGGTATATTTGCCGCAGGCGACATCACGGACGATCCCTACAAGCAAAATAACATCTCCGCAGGAGACGCCGTGAAAGCGGCGCTCGCCGCATACGCATATCTGCTGAAACAGGAGAAAGGGAAACCTGTCGCTGACACTGATCTATGAGGATAGTTTTCAGTGATCATGCGAGAGCGCAGATGGACGAGCGTAACATTCGCGAAGAGGCGATCTTGCGTGTAATGGAAAATCCTGATAAGATAACGAGACAAAGCGGGAGCCGTTTTGCGGTTCAAAAATTGATTCGTAAGAATGGAAGGAAGTATTTGCTGATTGTGGCGTATGACGAAATAGAGGATACGCGCGAGGTCGTTACCTCTTTTCTCACAACAAAGTTCAAAAAATATCTATGAGATTCCACTACGACAAAAAAAAGGACGCGCTCTATATGCGTTTTTCAGAAAAACCCTATCGTGAGTCAGACGAGGTTGACAAGGGGGTCATTTTTGATTACGATCAGGGTGGCAAGGTCATCGGCATAGAAATTTTGGATGCGTCAAAAAAGATCGCGCCGTCTTTTCGTTCTCTGCTTACCCGCCGTTCTCTGATTTCTTCGGCCAGAACGATGGCAAGAAGGTAAATCCGCATATGCCGTATATGACTTCTGCGGATGTTATTGACCTTTACGCCACATTAGAAAATTTGGGAATTAAAATATGGATTGACGGCGGTTGGGCCGTAGATGCTTTGCTTGGGAAACAAACACGTTCCCATGCAGATTTGGATATTGCTATTCAGTACAAAGACACTCCTAAGTTTCGAGAGTATTTAGAAGCGCGAGGATACAGGGAAGTACAAAGAGATGAGGATAAAAAATGGAACTTCGTGCTTGGAGACGATAGTGGTCACGAAGTTGATGTGCACGCTTTCACTTTTGACAATAATGGTCATGTCATTGAGGGTATAGAATATCCGGATAGATCGCTTACCGGAACCGGTGTTATAGATGGACACGCGGTGAGGTGTATTGATCCGGAGCATCTGGTCAGATTTCATACGGGGTACAAGCTTAAGGACAAGGATTTTAAGGACGTTGTTGCTTTGTGTGAGCGGTTTGGCATAGATTATCCCGCAGAATACCTTCATCTTAAAAAATAGAGTAAAATCGCTGCTTATTTTAAACTAATGGCATTTCTTGAGAATACGCAAAAACTGGTGGGTGAGGCGGCGCGGATGGCACAGATTCCGGCGGATGTTTTGGCGCGTCTGCAGAAACCAGATCGGATTTTACAGTTTGAAACTCCTGTTGCGATGGATGACGGATCGGAGAAAAAATTTCCGGGCTGGCGCGTTCAGCACAATAATGCACTCGGTCCGTACAAGGGCGGCATCCGGTTTCATCCGGCATCAAATCTGGATGAAGTGAAAGCGCTCGCATCTCTCATGACATGGAAAACGTCGGTGGTGGGACTTCCGTATGGCGGAGGCAAGGGTGCTGTTGCGGTTGACCCCCGTACATTGTCAGGACGCGAATTGGAAGAATTGTCGCGCGCATACGCGCGCGCGATTACGCCGCATATCGGGCCGCAGGTGGATGTGCCGGCACCCGATGTCGGGACCAATTCGCACATTCTTGATTGGATGACGGATGAATACGGGAAGCTCACCGGCCATCCGGAGCCAGCAGCGTTCACCGGAAAATCCGTGGAAAAAGGAGGATCGCGAGGCCGCGAAGTCGCCACCGGATTCGGCGGATACGTCATTTTGAGAGAGTTTTTGAAAATACATCCGAAATTTTCCGCGAAGTCTTTGACTGTGGCAATCCAGGGATTCGGCAATGTCGGAGCGAACATCGCGGCTATTCTTTCCGATCATGGATTCAGAATAGTCGCAATCTCCGATTCCAAAGGAGCGCTGTACGATCCGGAAGGAATTGATATCAAAAAAGTTACGGATGTCAAAGAGCGCACCGGCATCATTGATCGCGCCATATGCTATTCGCTCGGAGCGAGTATGGAGCCATGCAAGACGTTCACCAACGAGGAACTTCTGACCCTCCCGGTGGATATTCTCATTCCCGCGGCACTTGAGGATGTTATCACCAAAGAAAATGCCGACAGGATTCAGGCGCGCGTCATACTGGAGATGGCAAACGGTCCCACCACTGCCGAAGCCGAAGAGATTCTTGCGCGCCGAGGCATTGAGATAATCCCCGATATTCTTGCCAACAGCGGCGGCGTCGTCGGGTCATACTTTGAATGGGTGCAATCACTGGAACAAAAATACTGGAGCGAGGAAGAAGTCCTCGCAAAAATTGATGCCAAACTTACCGAAGCATTTGCCGCGGTCGCCGCAAAAAAGCGGGAGTATCGCACGAGCTGGCGCATGGCGTCATACATTCGCGCCCTGACCCGGGTTGCGGATGCGATTAAATAATCTTATACTTCACATATGAAAAAGGCGCGTATTGCGATCAATGGGTTTGGGAGAATCGGGAGGTCGTTTTTTCGTGAGGCATTCGGCGATTCCGCGTTTGAGATTGTGGCACTCAATGATCTTGCGGATATAAAAAATCTCGCATATCTTCTGCAGTACGACAGCGTATACGGCAGATTCGGAAAAAAAATTGAGGCAGGAGACGGGCGACTCGCGGTGGACGGGCAGGAGATAAAAGTATGCGCGGAGAAAGACCCGGTGTCTCTGCCGTGGAAGGATTTGAATATTGATATCGTGATTGAGGCAACCGGGTTTTTTGCGTCTGACAAAAAATCGCAGGCGCATCTGGATGCCGGAGCGAAACGCGTGGTGATTACCGCGCCCGCATCGGGCGAGGGTGTAACTACGGCTTTGATTGGCGTCAATGATGATCGGTTTCAGGGCGCAAAGCCGATTACCTGCAATGCCTCCTGTACGACCAATTCTGTGGCGCCGGTTATGGCGATTATCCATGAACGATTCGGAATTCAAAAATCAGGCATGGTGACCGTGCACGGCTATACTGCCACGCAAAAACTCGTGGACGGGCCTGACGAAAAGGATCCGCGTCGGGGACGCGCCGCAGCGGTGAATATCGTGCCATCCACGACGGGTGCGGCTGATGCCGTAATCCAGGCGATTCCGGAACTTGCGGGGAAATTTGACGCGGTGGCGGTGCGCGTGCCGACAATCGCAGGGTCCTTGAGCGTCATGACAATCCTGACCGATAAAAAAACCACGGCCGATGAAGTGAATAATACATTCAGCAAAGCCGCGGCAGATGCGCGTTGGTCAAAAATTCTGAAAGTCACGGATGACCCGATTGTCTCCTCCGATATTCTCGGCGAAAAATATGGCGCCATTGTGGATTGTTCTCTCACCAAAGTCGTGGACGCTAACCTGCTGGAGATATTTTCCTGGTATGACAACGAAGCCGGCTACACGGCAACTTTGATTGAGCATGTGAGACGAGTCATGGCAGTGCTTTGAGTAAAGATTGATGGAATGAATGAAGTCAAAACGCCCGCAGGGCGTTTTGACTTTTCGCGGGACTTAAGTACAATCAGGATACTATGCGTCAGTCGCAACTCTTCGGTAAAACATTGCGGGAAGACCCCAAGGACGAGGTGGCAGTAAACGCCAAGCTTCTTGAGCGGGGTGGGTTTGTATATAAATCCATGGCGGGCGTGTATGAGTACTTGCCGCTTGGATTTCGCGTACTTGAAAATATAAACCGGATTATCCGCGAGGAGATTGGTGCCATCGGCGGGCAGGAGATTTTCCTCTCGGCACTTCAGCCGCGCGAGCGATGGGAGAGGACCGGACGATGGAAGAAGCTGGACGACATCATGTATCAATTCAAGGATCACTCCGGGCGTGATGTGGGCCTCGCCGTGACGCACGAGGAAGTTGTTGCTGAAATCGCGGGGAGGTTCATATCTTCGTACAAAGACCTGCCGGTATTCATTTTCCAGATTCAAGGAAAATTTCGCGACGAGCCGCGGGCAAAATCCGGTGTTTTGCGGGGGCGCGAGTTTCTGATGAAGGATCTCTACAGTTTTCATCGCGACACGGATGATCTGAATCGTTTCTACGCGCGCGCGGACAAAGCATACCAGAGGATCTTCAAACGCTGCGGGCTGGATGCGTATGTCACGGAAGCATCCGGCGGGACTTTCACCAAGGAATTTACCCATGAATACCAGGTATTGACTGCGGCGGGCGAGGATCTTATTTTTTACTGCACCGGCTGCCGCTATGCGCAGAACCGCGAGATCAGCACGATCCGCGAAGGAGACGCTTGTCCCAAATGCGGGGGCAAGGTCGCATCGGGCAAAGCCGTGGAAGTTGGCAATATATTCCGCCTTGGCACCAAGTTCAGCGAGGATTTTGGGGTTTTGTTCAGCGACGAGCACGGAGACAAGAAGCCCGCAGTCATGGGCAGTTACGGCATAGGTCCGGGTCGCGTCTTGGGTACTATCGTGGAGACGCATGCAGACGGGCGCGGGATTCTATGGCCGGATGAGACGGCGCCGTTTACCGCCCACCTCATTGAGATAAAAAGTAAAGACGTGAAGGTAAGACGCGCGGCGGAAAAATTGTATGAGGATATGACGAAGGCAGGCATTGGTGTCCTGTACGACGATCGTGATGACAAGACCGCAGGGGAGAAATTTGCCGACGCGGATCTCACCGGCATTCCATGGCGCGTAGTGATTTCTGAAAAGACACTTGCCAAAAAGAAAATTGAGTTGAAGCGAAGGAGTGCCGAGCGAAGCGAGATGATTACGCGCTCCGCATTGCTGAAAAAGATTCGTGCCCCACGCGTGTCAAAATAGCATTAGACCTACTGCGTAATGATCTTTCTACTCCGATTATGATTTTTCGGCTGCAAACAACTCACCGCTCGTCAATGAATACGCTGTATTCACTTCCTCGCGCTTCGTTGTTTTCGCTCGAAAAATCATAATCTCGCTACGAAATTCATTACGCAGTAGGTCTATAATTATTTTCTTGTTGACGATCCGTCCCTTGATCCCTCGCGCGGCAGGGAAGGGATTGAGATAGGTTCTATTCACGCGCACAAGCGTTATGTTGGATAAATTTTTTGGAAGATTTGCAAAAGACATTGGGATTGATCTGGGTACTGCCAATACCTTGGTTTATGTGCGCGGGCGCGGGATCGTGATTAATGAGCCATCGGTGGTCGCTGTGAATCAGAAGACCGGACAGATTGTGGCAATAGGCGCGGAAGCCAAGCGGATGGTGGGCAGAACCCCGGCGCAGATCGTGGCAACGCGGCCATTGGTGGCGGGCGTGGTGTCTGATTTTGAGGTGACTGAGGAGATGCTCAAGTATTTTATCCGTAAGGTGCACGAAGATTCTTACTCTTTTTTTGCGCGGCCCCGGGTGGTGATCGGCATTCCTTCCGGCGTTACCGAGGTGGAAAAGCGGGCGGTTGAGGACGCGGCGCGTAACGCCGGAGCGCGGGAGGTATATCTCGTGGAGGAGCCGATGGCCGCAGCCATCGGCGTGCGCTCGCCCGTGCAGGAGGCAGTGGGTACTTTGATCGTAGATATCGGCGGCGGCACCTCGGATATCGCGGTGATTTCTCTGGGCGGCATTGTGGTTTCAAAAAATCTGAAAGTTGCGGGCGACAAGTTCAACGAAGACATCATTCGTTTTGCGCGCGACGAATTCAAACTGCTTTTGGGCGAACGGACAGCCGAAGATATCAAAATCGCCATTGGATCCGCATACGAGTTGCCCGAGTCCTTGGAGGCCAGCATGCGCGGCCGGGACCTGGTGACCGGACTTCCGAAAGAACTGGTGGTAGATGACGCGGATATCCGGCGCGCCATGAGGCATTCCATCAATACGCTGGTCAATGCGATAAAGGCGACGATTGAGGAGACGCCGCCGGAACTGGTCGCCGACATCATGCATCGCGGGATTGTGCTGGTGGGCGGGGGTTCGCTCCTGCGGGGCTTGGATCGTCTGATTCAGGAAGAGACCAAGATTCCGGCGCGAGTCGCCGAAGACCCGCTGACCGCCGTAGTGCGGGGCACCGGAGTCATCTTGGAGGATGTGGATTCGTTGAAGAACTTGCTGGTGAGCATTGAATACGAAAAAGTGCCGACATAGCGTCCCGTTGCCGAAGTTGCCCGCCGTTGCAGGCACGATACTTATGTACAAAAATAGCGCCATCACAAAAATCGCGATAGTCATACTCTTGTCCGGGGGGATTATTTTTTTTGGGGGCACCCGCCCCGTGCGATGGATGCGCAATGCAGGCATTGTTTTGTTGCGGCCGGTGATGAGTGCGGCGACGGGTACGGGCAGGCGCCTTGCTTCCCTGACTTCGGTAATGGGCGCGGAGGAAGCACGGCGCCTTACGGAAGAAAATCAGCGTCTGACTGCGGAAAATTTTGATTACGCGAATCTTGCCCGCGAAGTGGAGTCGTTGGAAGCGGCCCTCGCGTTCCGAGATGCTGCGCATCAAAAACTCATTGGCGCCCGTGTCCTTGCCTATACCGATGAATTCGGCCGTGAATCTCTCTTGATTGATCAGGGCGTGGATGCGGGGGTCAAAAAAGGCGATGTGGTGGTAGACGCGCATAAGGTTTTGGTAGGGGAAGTGAGTGACGCGGGGAATAATTCAAGCGAAGTCGCGGTTGCGTCCAATGCGGGTCTTACGTTCTCGGCAATCCTCCTGCCCGGAGGCGGCAATGTCCTGGCGCGGGGAATGGGTGGGAGGACCTTATCCATTGAACTTATCCCGCGCAACACTTCAATCCGCCGCGGAGATTTTGTCGCGCGTGCTACTGCGGGTGCGGGCGGCAGAGAGCGCAGTATCGCGGCGGGAGTGATCGTTGGTGAAGTATCGGGCGCTGCCGGCGGGTTTGCGGCGGCGCACGCATCGCTCCTGGCGCGCCCCGAAACATTGGATTACGTTTTTATTATATCATCCGCGCCATAACGGTATTTATTTATGTACGGGATAAAGGTCGTGTTGGGACTTGTACTCGTGGTCGCTTTTTTGGCGTTGGAATGGATGGCGGCTTCATCCGGCATGCGGTTTGTGTCGTGGATTCCTCTCGGGGCTCTGGCGGCATTGTGGTGGTCGGGGCGTCTGGCACTGGTGCCCCGCATGGCATACGCGGCACTTGCCGGATTCATTATTGATCTTGTGTCGGGACATCCATTCGGATCAACGGTCATGCTTCTCTTGCTGATGGTCGGAGTCGCCCAAGTCCTGGGGGTCATGCTGTCCGCGCATGATTCGCGCGCCGCACAAGGAGTCAGCGTCGCAATCATGCTCGTACTTTTTTTTCTTCTGACGCCGCTTGCGAGCAGGATCGCAGGAATTATATGATGCGACGACGTTACCGGGGAAAACTGAATATCCTGGAAGCGGATGAGGTGTTTGTGGATGCGGCAAGCATTTTGGACCCTACTGACCGTCTGGAGCGCAAGATTGAGCGGCCCCTGGGCCGCATCGCCTCGTTCATCTTGCTCGTGCTTATTTTGGGCGGGATGCTGTATCTCACCAGTCGGGCCGTCACGCTGCAGGTGTCGCAGGGAGCTGACTTATTTTCCCGATCACAGGAGAATCGTTTCTCTGTCCGGCCTATTTTCTCGCCCCGCGGCATTATTACGGATCGCTTCGGCACTCCGCTCGTGGAAAATATCCCGTCTTTCGGCATTGCGTTTGACCGCCCCACTTTTCATAACGAGAACGGAGATATGGCATTGATGCAGCGGCGTCTTTTGGAACTCGTGAACAAATCCGATCCGCTATGGAGCGAGATCAGCGATAACTTGGTAGGTCTTGATGATCCGGCTTCACCGCCGCGTACGATTCTTGCGCGTGATGTCCCTGCGGATCTGGTAGTGGAGATATCCTCGCATCTGTCGGCCCTTCCCGGAGTTCAGATTTTTGAAAGCTGGCAGCGCATGTACGGAGATCCGTATGCATTCTCCCATCTGCTTGGTTTTGTCGGCAAAGTTTCTCCGGACGACATCCAAAAGCATCCGGAATTTGCGAGCGAGGAGACCACGGGCAAAGGCGGGATTGAGGCATTTTATGACGCATACTTGCGCGGATCTATGGGAAGAAAAATCGTGGAAGTGGATTCGCACGGTGCAGCAACCCGCTATAAGCTCGCGGTGGAGCCCACTCCTGGTGATACGCTGTCTCTGACCATTGACGGCGCTTTGCAGAAGGAGATATATGATACGGTCAAGGGATACACCGTCGGCGCGCGCGGAGCCAGTGTCGTGGCAGTGGATCCGCGCTCCGGTGCGGTCCGCGCCCTCGTAAGCTTTCCCGGGTTTGACGCGGACCGCTTCGGCACCGCGCTCTCCAGCAAAGAATTCAATGTGATGCTCCGCGATCCCTTAACGCCCCTCTTTAATCGCGCGGTCTCCGGAGAATTTCCTTCCGGCTCCATCATCAAGCCCTTGCTTGCATCCGCAGCGCTTCAGGAAAAAATTATTGATCCGGAGAAAAAGATTTACGACGAGGGATTTATCGCGATTCCCAATCCGTATCGGCCGGGCGAGCAGTCCGTATTTGTTGACTGGAAAAAGCAGGGTTGGGTCAATATGTATGACGCGATTGCCATGTCGGCAAACGTGTATTTCTACATGATTGGCGGCGGGTGGCAGAATCAGCAAGGTCTGGGGATTGCCCGTATCCGGCAGTATGAGAGCGCATTCGGCCTGGGAGCGCTTTCCGGCATTGATGTGCCTGGGGAGCGCCCAGGGCTTATCCCCGGGCCGGAGTGGAAGAAGACCGCGAGTCCCCAGGATCCCCTGTGGCGCATCGGCGACACGTACAACGCATCCATCGGCCAGGGCGGAACCAAAGTAACGCCTTTGCAGATGGCAATGGCAGTTTCTACAATCGCCAACGGCGGCACACTCTGGCGTCCGTACGTGACCGCTGCAGTTCGCGATAAAGACGGCGCTACGGTAGAGGAACAAAAACCGACGGCAGTGCGACGTCACGTCATCAGCGCAGATAATCTGGCTATGGTAGTCCGCGGTATGCGCCAGACCGTGACTGCCGGGACCGCGCGTCTCTTGCAGGATATACCCGTGAGTGTTGCGGCAAAGACCGGCACTGCGCAGTCCGCACCCGGCAAACTGCCCCATGCATGGGTGACGGTGTTTGCGCCCGCCGAGAATCCGGAGATCGTACTTGTCGTAATGGTGGAGCATGCGGGTGAGGGCTCTACGGTGGCTGTGCCCATCACCAACGACATTTTGAAGTGGTATTTCCAGAACAGAATGAATAAGTAAGCGTCAGCGAAGGGCTGTGTATAACGCATCATTGACATGTATCGCAATCTCGTATATCGTTTGCCCTTACTATGTCTGAATACATTTCCGCAGAGGGTTTGGAGAAATTAAAAGCAGAGCTTCATGAATTGAAGACCGTTAAACGGCAAGAAATTGCTGGGCGTTTGGAGCATGCCAAAACGCTCGGAGATTTGTCCGAGAACGCGGAGTATCAGGAGGCGATAGAGGAGCAGAAGCTGGTGGAGCAGAAGATCGCCGAGGTGGAAGAGATGCTGCGCAACATCATTGTGATCAAAGACGCGCGTTCCAGCGACCGCGTGGTGGTGGGGTCTACGGTGCGGGTCAAGAGTCAGTGGGGCGAGGAGACGTACCGGATCGTGGGGTCGGAGGAGGCGGATCCTGCGCAGGGAAAGATTTCCAACGAGTCGCCTTTGGGCAAAGCTTTTCTGGGCAAAAAAAAGGGGGAAAGCGTGGAGGTGAAGACCCCGCGGGGTGTGGTAAAGTACGAGATTGCGGAGATTCGGTGATTTGCTCGGTGTTTGTGATTGAGTCTTGGCAGGCGGGTCCTCCTCGGCCATGCCGCTCGGAAACACGCTCGCGCCATCCAGCGATGGCGCTCGCTCAGCATCCGGCGCGGCGCTCCGCCCAAAAGGGCGGAGACCATGCCGCCGCGCCTCCTGATGGTTTCCTCACGGCATGGCCTCGACCCCGCCTGCTTTTACGAGGAGAGCAGCTCGCAGATACGAAATAGTGAGAGGGAGATGCGAAAATAAAAAAGCCCCGCGCGGTGTGATCCATGCGGGGAATGTGATTAGTTAGAGTGATCCTTGCAGACGCTGAAGACGCTTCTGTGCCTCTTCAATCAGTGCCGTAATCTCTCTCAATTCTTCGGCAAGGGCAAGGTTGGCGTTTGGCGATGGATCATACTTTGCTTTCTTAGTCATCGCCAACAATGCACCACGGCATGCCGTGAGAAGCGGTTGGGGTTTCAATATCTGTCCCGTTGGTTTAATCACGGGTCGAAACTCCGGCAAGTCTGCTTCTTTCACCAATTTGGCAAGTATCCATTTGTCAACCTGGTCAGCGTTCAGGCCTTTGGCCTGTAACAAGCGCTTCGCTGCTTCCATGCGAGATTGACGCACTTCTCCGTAGTTTACAGGCATATATGTCTCCATATCCAAAGGATTGAGCATCAGTACACTACCTAAACAATAGCATTTTTATAATATATTGTCAAGTTTACGGTGTCCCTGCGTTCCTTTATCATTGATTCATTATGGCGCTGGAAGATATTCGCAACGAAAGGATAAAAAAAGCTAACATGCTGCGGGAGGCGGGCATTGATCCGTATCCGGCAGAGACCTCAAGGACGCATGCGATTGGCGAAGCGCTGAAAAAGTTTGCGGCGCTAGAAAAAGGCAAAAAGGCGCTCGTGATTGCAGGCCGCGTGATGGCGCGCCGCGAACACGGTGGCTCCATGTTTTTGGATGTGCGCGACGGGTCTGGGACGATGCAGGTCTATTTGAAAAAGGATGTTCTCGCAGATGAGTACCGACGCGCGGTGGAGACCATAGATATCGGAGATGTGATGGAAGCTGAAGGCACACTCTTTCTCACCAAGAAAAAAGAACAAACACTTGAAGTGAGGCGTTGGGCCATGCTCGCCAAAACTCTGCGGCCTTTGCCGGAAAAATGGCATGGACTGCAGGATGTGGAGGAGCGGTTCCGCAAACGATACTTGGACATTCTCATGAACGACGATGTGCGCAGGCGTTTTGAATTGCGCTCGCGAATCATTGCCGCAGTGCGGGATTTCCATATCACGCACGATTTTCTGGAAGTGGAGACGCCGGTATTGCAGCCGATTCCGGGCGGCACGCTTGCCAAGCCCTTCACCACGCATCATAACGCTCTGGATATTGATCTTTACCTTCGCATTGCGCCGGAACTGTATCTGAAGCGGCTCCTGGTCGCAGGATTTGACCGCGTGTTTGAGATCGCGCGCAATTTCCGCAATGAAGGAATAGATGCCACGCATAACCCCGAGTTCACCATGCTGGAGTGCTATGCCGCATACTGGGATGAAGATGATATGATGGAATTCGTGGAAGATCTTTTTATTTCGCTTGCGAAAGAATTGGGCGCTAAAAAAGAAATTATCTTTGAGGGCAAGAGTATTACGTTCAAAAAGCCGTTTAGCCGCATCAAGTTCAAGGATCTGCTCGCGCGCTTCGCGCTCATCACCGAGTACGGGCGCGAGACCCGCGATTCGCTTGCCACCCGCGCGCGGCAACTGGGCGTGGATGTGGGCTCGCACGAGTCAAAGGGGAAAATCGCGGACGAGATTTATAAAAAAATCTGCCGACCGCATCTGGTGCAGCCAACATTTGTGACGAATCATCCGTTGGATATCTCGCCCCTGGCCAAACGTCATGCGAAAAATCCTGAAGAAGTGCGCCGTCTCCAGCTGATAGTCGGAGGGTTTGAGATGACCAACGGATGGGCCGAATTGAACGACCCGATTGATCAGCGCGAGCGGTTTGAGGATCAGGAAAAAGAACGGGAGGGCGGGGAGGAGGAGGCAATGCATCTGGATGAGGATTTTCTGGAAGCGTTGGAATACGGCATGCCGCCCGCAGCTGGCCTGGGTATCGGGATAGACCGGCTGGTGATGCTCTTCACAGACGCGCATAATATCCGTGAAGTACTGCTCTTTCCGACTATGCGGCCTCGGTGATTTCTGTGCGCGGGTCCCCCTCGGCCATGCCGTGAGGAAACACGCAAAAATTCCCCAGCGAGGAATTTTTGCTCCGTGTCCGGCATCGCTCGTCCGCCTGATGGCGGA
>Ga0209515_10005896_pt1 | contig 15608 bp, 11 predicted proteins | sample Subgroupgradi54m_FD_187454 | JGI IMG/M metagenome (GOLD analysis project Ga0209515, IMG submission 187454) | Subsurface groundwater microbial communities from S. Glens Falls, New York, USA - GMW60B uncontaminated upgradient, 5.4 m (SPAdes)... ...
CAGCTGTAGGATAGGCGCGGACTCCGCGCCGCGCCAGCAGCGGCGGTGAAGGGACTCACCGCCCTACCCCGCCGCCTGCTCCACGGCACGGGCCGCCGCGGCAAACAGTTTCTTCCGGAACGCCGCATCGCGTTTCCGATCCGTGCGAACCTCCAGCACCCGGATGCCGCTCTTCGGCAGCTTCTCCACGAGGCCGGAAAAATGTTTCCAGTCAGTCACGATCACGTGCTGCACGCCGTGGGCCGCGCACAGCCGCTTGAAATCCGCCTCCTGCGGCGTGGCGAAGAATTCCTCGAACGGCGGATTGAACTGCGCCACGGGCAGGTGCTCGAAGATGCCGCCGCCCTCGTTGTTGATCAGCACGATGGTCAGGCTGCCCTGAAACTTGGGGCGGAGCAAAAAACCGTTCGTGTCGTGCAACAGCGCCAGATCGCCGGTCAGCAGCACGGCCGGGCGACCGTTGTGCGCGACACCCAGTGCCGTCGAGAGCGTGCCATCGATCCCGTTCGCGCCGCGATTGAAATAAAGTTGATGCCCATGGTCGTTGGCCGGCCAGAAATACTCGACATCGCGCACGGGCATGGAATTCGCGACAAACACCGGCGTTTGCGCCGGGAGGTGCTGGGCCAGTCTCGCCGCCACGCCGCCCTCGAAGTGCTTGTGCGCGGCCGCGACTCCTTGGACGAGCGTCCGGCTCGCCACCCCATCCAACTGCCGCCATGACTTCGTGTAGGCATCATGCCGCCACTCCGAGGAAGCCACGCTTTCGGCGAAGGCCCACAAGCCGCAGCGCAGATGCCGGGTGCGCAAATGCAGGGCATCGCGGTTTTGCGCCCGCGTCGTGACCAGCCAGACCTCGGGCGAACAGGTCTCCAGCCAGCTGCGCAGCACCTTGCTGATGGGCCAGCCACCGACGCACAGCACAACCTCGGGCCGCAAACGCCGCGCCGCCTTCGAGCTGCGGAGCATGGCGTCATAGGTCGTGATCAACCCGGGAAAGCGCTCGGCATCGCCGCGCAACCCCGACAGCCCGTCCGCCAGCACCGGCCAGCCCAAATCGTAGGCGAGGCCGGCCAGGATGCCGGGCTCGGCCGGCGAATGGCCGTTCTCCGCCGGCCCCACCACGATGATGCCCCGCCCGTTGACGGGAAACTCCGTTCGTTCGATGCGGGCCAGCACGCGGCTGGGCGGCGCGACCGCGGCAAAAAATTCGGCCGGCCGAAAAAGTTTTCGCAGCGCCCGGGTGCGTCCGTCCTCGACCGGCGCCAGCGGATCGCGGAATGGCGCGTTGAGATGCACCGGGCCGGGTTCGGGCCATTGCGTGCGCTCCCAGGCGTGAACGACGGTCTGCCGCAGGTAGCGCAACAGGGGCAGGCTCGCGACCGGCACCGCCAGTTCGTGATAGTGGTTCACATGGCTGCCGAACAGTTTCTGCTGGTCGATCGTCTGGCCGGAACGGCACTCGCGCATCTCCGGCGGCCGGTCGGCCGTGATGATGATCAACGGCACGCCGCTTTCCTGCGCCTCGATGACGGCCGAAAAGTAATTCGCCCCCGCCGTGCCGCTGGTGCACAGCAGCGCGACCGGACGTTGCGTCCGTTTCGCCAGGCCGAGCGCGAAAAATGCCGCCGACCGCTCGTCGAGCACGGGAATCGACCCGACTCCCGGATGCCGCGCGAAAGCCATCGTCAGCGGCGTGGATCGCGAGCCCGGCGAGATGACGGCATGCCGCAGGCCGAGCCGGTGGAGCGTCTCGACGAGCACGCCGCCCCAGAGCGAATTTGTATTTCGAAAATCGAGCATGACAGGTTGAGTCACGGGACGGAAAGGCCGGCGGCCAGGCGCATGCAACCGGTCGCTCGGCACGCCGCGAATTGCTGTCCCCGTAGCTGCGCCGGTGACGGCGCGGCCAAACGCTCACGCGTTCGGCTACGGGATGGAGAAATTTGATCCAGACGGGTCATGCGGTGGTCAGGGCCTCGATCAGAGCCTTGAACTTCAATTCGGTTTCGGCAAATTCCTTCTCCGGTGACGATCCGGCCACGATGCCGGCCCCCGCGTAGGCCACGGCGGTGTGCCCGTCGATGAGCGCCGAGCGGATCCCGACGAAAAATTCCCCGCCCCCGCGGTGGTCGACCCAACCCTGCGGACCGGCGTAGAGACCGCGGGCAAAGGGCTCAAGGCGGCCGAGCGCGGCCACCGCCGGCCCGCGGGGCGTGCCGCCGACCGCCGGGGTCGGATGCAGGCGCGCCACCAGATCAAGGATGTGGACGCCCGCCGGCAGGTTCGCGCTGATGGGCAGATGCAGGTGCTGCACGTTGGCCAGGCCGAGCAGTCGCGGATGGCTGGCATGCTCCAGCTGCAAATTCAGGTCGGCCAGCCGGCGCGCGATCGACTCGAACACCAGGCGGTGTTCGCGCTGGTCTTTCTCGCTTTGCAACAAGGCCTGCGCCAGGGCGGCATCCTCGCTCGCCGATTCGCCCCGCGGCGCGGAGCCGGCGAGAGCTTCCGTGTGCATCCGCCCGCCCGCGACCCGCACGAGCCGCTCGGGGCTCGCGCCGATGAAGCTCTGCCCCCTGCCGTTGGCGATCGAGAAGGCATAGCACGACGGGAAATGCTGCCGCAGGTGATTGAGCACACCGAGAGGATGAAATTCCTCGGATGTCTGCAGCCGCCGGGCCCGGGCGAGGACGATCTTGTGGTAGTCCCCGCGCCCAATCTCCGCCAGCGCCTGGCCGACCGAGCGCTGGTAGGCCTCTTCGCCGCCGATTTCCTCGGCCTGCTTCGGGGCGGACGGCCGGTCCTTGCGCCGGGCGCTGCGATAGTCGAACGCGCGGAACTTCACGTGCGCTTTCCAGACCCTGGCCGCGATCAGGTCCACCGGCGCGTCGGCGGCGACCAGCAGATTGGCCACCGCCACGGTGCTGTCGCCCATCCGCGCCACCTGCCAGCGCGGGACGAACAGCCGCAGGGCCGGGAAGGGAGCGTCCGCCGGCGCCTCGGCGGCAAAGCCGCAGGCAAAAAAGAAATGCGGCCCGGCGAAGGGTTCGCCGAGCGGGCCAACCGCAATGGTGTCCGCCAGCACCCGGGTGATATGGTCGCGGGCCTGGATGAACCGATCGAGTCCGTTCGCGGAGAACTCCAGCACGGCCTCGGCGCCGGCCACGGCGAAACCCTGGGACGGACGTTCGGCATAGAAATGCCGGTGCCCGGGCTCAAAGATCGACTCCAGCACCGCCAGCGGATCGAGGTGGTCCACCGCGAGGCTGATGCTGACCAGTTGGGGCCGGCCAGAAGCCCGGGCCAGACTGGAGCACTGCACGAGAAACGCGCGCAAGGAATCGGGCGTGACGTTCTCGGCCGGGTTGACGGGAAGGATGGTCATGCGGGATTCGTGGTAGGGGCGGTTGCCCTCAACAGCCCGGGCGCTTGGGGGCAAGCGCCCCTACCCCTTTTTTTCTCCCGCGGGCGGTGTCGGGCGAGGGAAGAGCACGAGTGCCGGAGCGACATTCGCGCCGGTGAGCTTCGCACTCCAATCCAGTTCGGCGCGCCATAACGGCCCCGGTGTGTAGCCGAGCACTGCGTTGATTTTTTCCGTGGCGGTCGGCGTGACATGCTGGATGAGCGCCACGGCCAGGCGCAGCGCCTCCGCCATGGTCGCTAGGGAAGTTCGGAGCAAGGCCTGGTCTGTAGCCTCGGCGGACTTGCCGAGTTTCCAAGGCGCGCGCTTTTCGATGTAGGCGTTGGTCTCGGTCAGAAACACCATCGCCCGCTCGAGGGCGGTGTGAAACTGGAAGCCTTCGCAGAGGGGGATAAATTCGTCGCGCGTTTTCGTCCACAGGTCCTGCAGGCTGCGCTCGAGTTCCTCCGGCGCCCCGGCGGCCGGCAGCACCCCGCCGGCGAAGCGGGTCGTCATGTTGAGCGTGCGGTTGACCAGGTTGCCGAGATTGTTGGCCAGTTCGCTGTTATAGCGGACGAGAAACTGCTCGCGGGTGAAGTCGCTGTCCTGGCCGACGTTCATCTCGCGGATGAGAAAATAGCGGAACGCATCGGCGCCGAACTCCGCGACAAGGTCGAGCGGATTGAGCGCGTTGCCGGTGCTCTTGGACATCTTGGCGCCGCCCGTCATCCACCAGCCGTGGGCGATGATGCCGCCCGGCAGCGGCAGGCCGGCGGCATGCAGCATGATGGGCCAGTAGATCGCATGCGGGGGCACGAGGATGTCCTTGCCGATGACATGCCACCGGGCCGGCCAGATGCCCGGCTTGTCCGCGACAGCCGAGTAGTAGTTGAGCAGCGCGTCGAACCAGACGTAGGTGACGTAGTTCTCATCGAACGGCAGCGGGATGCCCCACTCCAGCCGTTCTTTGGGCCGGGAGATGCAGAGGTCATTCAGCGGGTCCTTGAGAAACTCGAGCACCTGCTTCTGGCGGTAGCGCGGAAAAATGAAGTTCTCGTTTTTCGCCAAAAACTCGACCAGCCACGCCTGATACTGCCGGAGCTTGAAGAAGTAGTTCGATTCCGTGATCTCAGTCACCTCGCCGAAGATTTCCGGCCAGGTGCCGTCGGGCAGCCGGTCCTTTTCCTGGAGGAACTGCTCCTGCCGCGTGGAGTAGAAGCCCTTGTATTCGGCCTGGTAAATCTCGCCCTTGTCGAAGAGCTGCTGCAGGATGGCGCGGACCACCTGCTTGTGGCGGACCTCAGTCGTGCGGATGAAATCGTCGTTCGAGATGTTGAGCTTGGGCAGCAGGGCGCGAAATTCGGCGCTGACCTCGTCGGCAAATTGCTGGGGAGGGATGCCGCGCAGTTTGGCGCTCGCCTGGACCTTTTGCCCGTGTTCATCGACGCCGGTGAGAAAATGCACCCGGTCGCCCCGTTGCCGCCGGAAACGGGCGATGACGTCCGTCAACACCTTTTCGTAGGCGTGGCCCAGATGGGGCGCCCCGTTGACGTAGTCGATGGCGGTCGTGATATAGAATGACTCCATAAAAGTCGGTAAAACTACCCTTTCGGGGATGAATGTCGAAGACTTTGACGCCACAAGGTTGAAGTGTATAGCGTATCGACCGTCTGGGTCCCCGCCATGAATCTAACCACCCGCTCGCTGGGCTTCGCGATCTTGCTCCTGCTGCTTTTCCTCGGCGTAACCATGGCCCTGCAATGGTGGCTGCAGCGCGAGACGCAGCACTTGCAGGTCGTCGCCGTGGAGGAGATGCGCGGCCGGTTCAACCGGATCCTGGGTGCCACGGCGCGACCACCCGGCGAATGGAACGATGCCTATCAGCAGGAGGTGGGAGCCATGCTGGGTGGCAAAGTTGAGTTTTTCCAGGACTCGGCCCCGGTCCGCGCCGCCGTGACCGCCTCCGGCCTGTCCTTCGTCCAGGAAATTGCCGGCGCGGATGGCTGGCAAGCCCGGGTAACCTTTGCCGCCCCGGCCCTGCTGCGCGTGCAGATCCTGCACCAGCGGATCCTCACGGTCATCGTGCTGCTGGCGCTCCTGCTCGCGCTCGTGCCATTGATGGTTGTGCTGCTCGACTCGCGCCGGTCTTTCTCGCTGGACGGCGGCACTCGCACCCCATGGGAGGCGGTGCGGGCGCACGTCAGCGGCCTGGAGCATTTCGCGAAGATCTCCAACGAGCGGTCCGTGGCGCTCGCCACGGAACACGGCGCCCGCCTGCGCGCCGAGGAAAACCTGGAGGTCAACCGGACCCTGCTCGACCACTCCGTTGGCGAACGCATCCGGCTTGGCCGGGAACTGCACGACAATATCTGCCAGACCCTCTATGCCGTCTGCTTGACCCTCGAGAGCGTGCAGAAAAAAAACACCCTCGTGCCGGAGCTCCGGCAGCGCGTCGACCAGTGCATGAATGAGCTGCGCCGGCTCAATCAGGAGGTGCGCGCCTACCTGCAGGACCTGGAGCCGGCCCGCGTCCAGGGCCAGTCCTTCATTGGAGCCGTTGCCGGCTTGATCAGTTCTTTCCATGCGGAGGAGAACGTCAGATTCGAGCACCGGCTGAACGAGGAAGCCGTGGCGCTCATCCCGCCCGCGCAGACCGCCGACATCATGAACATCCTCCGCGAGGCCATGAGCAACAGCCTGCGGCACGGACGGGCCCGCAACATCACGCTGCTGGCCGGACGGAGCGACCAGGAGATTGCCCTGGCGGTGCAGGATGACGGCATGGGTTTCGTTCCGGGTTCGCCCGCCCATGCCGGCCATGGCCTGACCAACATGCAGGCGCGCGCCGCCGCGCTGGGCGGCAGCCTGCGCGTCGAATCCGCGCCGGGAAAAGGGACTCGCATATTGTTGACCCTGCCCGTTGCTTCTCCCGCATGAGCGCCGCGCCTCCCGCCAGGTCCATCCGGGTGCTGATCATCGACGACAGCCCGATCATCCGGCTCGGACTGCGCAGCGCGCTGGAAGATTATGCCGATATCGCCATTGTCGGCGAGGCCGGCACGGCCGCGGATGGCGTGGCCGCGGTGGCCCTGCACAAGCCCGATGTCGTATTGCTCGATCTGCATCTGCCGGACAAGTCCGGCATTCAAGCCTGCCGGGATCTGCTCAAGGTGCGGCCGCAAACGCAGGTGCTGATCCTCACCTCCAACAGCAATGAACGGAATGTGCAGGAAGCCATGATGGCCGGCGCCCATGGCTATTTGCTCAAGGATAATGACGGCGCCACGCTGGCCGCGTCGCTGCGAACCGTGGCGGACGGGCATTCCGTGCTCGATCCGATGATGGCGGGGCAGGTGCTGAACCTGGTGAAGCGGCGCACCGGGCTGTCGGCCGCCGAGAAACTGAATCAATTGTCCTTCCAGGAGCGCCGGGTCGTCGCCCTGCTGGCGGATGGCCTGACGAACAAGCAGATCGGAGACCAGATGGACCTCACGGAAAAGACCGTGAAAAACTACCTCGCTACCATCTTCACGAAGCTGAACATCGAACGCCGGACCCAGGCCGCTGCGATCTATGTGGAAGCGTCTCAGGCGGGCGTTCGCTCATAATTTTTTCGCAGAAGCAGAGGCTTAAGCCTCTGCTTGAACCAGAGGCTTAAGCGCGGGCCTTAGGGCTGTTCCTCTCAGGGCCGAAATCAGGCATAGTGGCGCCGCCATGTTGCCTCCTTCCCCCCGCCTGACACTCCCGGCTGGAGTCGATCCATCGATTCCGCCGTGCACCAGAAGCACCACCCGCAGTAACCATGAGGACTTCCCATCCGCGGGCCGCCCCACGTCGCGCGAGCTCCATGACCGGGCGGTCACTCTGGTCGAAGTCATGGTCTCCCTCACGCTGATGGCGACCATCATGCTCGGTTTCATCGGCACATTCATCCAATCCCGCCGGGTGACCGAGAGCAGCGTCCTGCAATCCGCCTGCACCAGCATGGTGCACGGGCTCATCGAGCAGATGAAGGGCATGGACTACACGATGCTGATGCCGAGCCTCACAACCGATTCCTACGCGCCCACGGGCAAGACGCCGCCCTACATCCGGCTCCGCGTCAATCAGGACCTCACAGTCTGGATCATGGTGACGTATACCAAGGCCACGGATGACCCGAACACACCGAAAGCCCCCCTCTCCTGTCCGGCCGCCGATGCCCTCGCCGCGGATGTAGGCACAGGCGGCGCCATCGACAACTTCCTCGGCAACATCCCGCTTTCGACCGTCACCGGCACCGCTTCACAGCAGCTGGCACTGAACCTGTGGGTCTGGATCGACGAGATTCCCGACACCGAAAAGGACGTCAGCGACGTGAAGCGGATCACGGTCGTCTACACCTACAGCTACATGGACGGGAGCACCACCAAGACGGTGCGGGACATGGAGGTATTCATCCGTTCGCGCTACGACCAATGAAAAACATATCACCCACCCCCCTTCGCCGCGCGCGCGGCTTCACCCTTGTCGAGGTGATGATCAGCATGACGATCGTTGTCGCGGTTCTCGGCATGGCGATGAGCACGTTCCTCTTCGGCCTGCGCACGATGTATAAGGACACCGTCCGGCTCCAAACCAACGCCAGCCTGCGCTTCTTCACGTCGCAGATGTCGAAGGAAACCGTCGATGCATCCGAATTCTACCTGTTCGCGGACTACACCAAGCTGGATGGCAGCGTGGACATCGACGACACCGACGGCGCGACCGACATGGCGGCGCCGGCGGACGACGGCAATGGGACGAACATCGCGCACGGCGACTGCATCGTGCTCGTCACCCGCACTTCGCTGGCCACCGGGTCGCTCGTGCGATCTTTCCGCATCTACTACCGCGTAGCCAAGACGGCTGACGTGAGCTGCTCCGCGCCCATCCGCTACTACGAAAGCCAGGATTACGGCACGTCCGGCACCGCGACTGCCCTGGGTTCGTTGCTTAACGCGGTCAATCTCAGCACCAATACCTCGAACTACGTCAAGACCGGCACGACCATCACCAGCACTTCGAGTTGGGCCCGCACCGGCGACACCAACCGCCTGATCACCACCACCGCCAAGGGTAAGCAGATCGGCACCACGACCACCTACTATCCGGTCTTCTGCAGCGAGGCATCAACTATCACGGCCACCAATGAAAGCTTTTCGGTGAACGTCGAGTTCATCAACGGCAACTCCGCCATCAACATGCTTTCCAGCAGCAGCTTTAACTACACCGTTTCCCCCCGGAGGTAATCCCATGAAATCCCGCCCCTTCACCCCCCCCGCCGAACGCGCCTCGGCCCTGCTCACGGTCGTCATGCTCACCGCAATGATGGCGATCCTGACCGCCAGCATGTTGAAATACACCCTCGCGGAAAAGCGGGGCAACGAGCGCAACCGCCTCGCGCTCCGGGCCAAGAACATGGCGGAAAACATCTCGATCTACGCCGCGGAGCAGCTCACCACCAAGCTCTACCGCACGCGCGCCACCACGGCCATGGCCTTCATGACCGGCTCGAACGCCATCAGCCTGCCCGACAGCAGCGGCAACAACAACGTGCTGAGTTCGGTCCAGTATGCCGATACTTCCGGCATGGAGGTCCGCGCCGGTCTGATGACGCCCACCGACTACGCCGTCGTGACGGACACGACGAGCAGCAACTACGGCTTGCAGGTCAGCACCGCCACGGTGCCCATCATTGCCAAGGCCACCACGACCAGCCCCCAACTCGGCAGCCTGACCGCATATGTCCTCCAGGAGATGGAAATCGCGATGACCCCCTTGTTCCAATTCGGCATGTTCTACAACATGGACCTCGAGCTGTTCCCCGGACAGAACATGACCATCATGGGTCCCGTCCATACCAACGGACGCCTCATCGCGCGCGGCGAGGTGGGAGGCAGTGCCGTCCTGACCTTTTCCGACCGGGTCAGCGCCGCCCAGGGCCTCTACGCCGACGGCCAGCTCAAGGTCCCCTATCGCAATCGCTCCGGCGGCAACACCTCGGGCGCGGGGGGCTCCGGCGCCGTCAATTACACGGCCGTCAGCGGCACCGCGAGCAACTTGTATAACGGCGGCGTCTGGAAGGACCACAAATACGGCACCTCCAGCGAGACCGCCACCACCATCACCAATTTCAAGAACTTCACCAGCTCGACCTACAGCACCAATGTCCGCACCAATGCCCATGGCGTGACCAAGCTGGAATTGCCCGGCATCGGCAGCTACAGCGAAACCAACCTCACCACCACCTCCGAAGACGATCGCAACAACGGACGCCAGCTCATCGAACCGCCCAATCCGACCAAATTCGATGGCACCTCCTGGGTCGCCACCACCGACGACGCAAACGCCAAGGAAACGAAAATATCCTGGAAGGCCGGCCTGTATATTGTCGCCAACCCCGACGATACCACCCGCAGCGCCACGCTGCCCGATGGCAACGCCCACTCGATCCTGCCGCATTCCTACCGCTGCTGGCTGAACAGCATCAACAGCAGCAACGTCCACGTCCTGAGCGAAATCATCCTGCCGGGTCAGCCCACCTACGGCTACAGCAACAACGGCACCCCCCTCGACGCCACGGACGACTACAACTACCGGAACTATCTGCCCAACCGCTACACCACCGGCACCGCCGTCGGCAGCAATCAGGTGCTCCGCATCCCGCAGGAGCCTTTCACCCGCGGAGAGGACTACCTCATCAACCGTGGCGGCGGCTATGTCGTCGGCGACACCACGCTCGACGTGGATACGGGCACCGGTTCGATTCTGGCCGGGGAAGCGATCGCCATCGGAACCTTCAAATACCTCGTGGTTTCCCCGCTCAGCGCCGGCACGCTGAAGATCGCCGCCCCGGGCCTGCGGACCGCGGTCGCCGACAATACCGCCGTGACGGTCAATCCGTATGGCCTCGTGGGCACCGGCTCGGGTTATCTGATCAACAACGCGGCGAACTATGCCGTCGGCGCCACCACGCTTGTGATCGATAACGGCACCGGCAGCATTCTCCCCGGTAATTCTGTCACGATCGCCGGCTTTCAATATCTCGTCACCTCTACGGCCACCGCCACTCCCCACACCGAAGTCACAATCGCCCCGCCGGGTCTCCGCGCCATCGCCAACAACAACGCGACCGTCGGGCTCAACGCGACCAGCGGCACGATGGGCACCGGCATCGGCTATCTCATCAACAGCGCCGGCGGTTACGGCATCGGCGCCACCTCACTCATCCTCGATTCCGGCGCGGGCACTATCCTGCCGGGCGACACGCTGGCCATCGGCGCCGACCGCTACCTCGTTGCCTCCGCGCTGACCGGCAACGTCGTCACGGTCGTCCCCGCCCTGACCGCCGCCGTCGCCGACGACTCACTCGTCATTGTCGATCCGCTGCCCTGGACGGGTTACTCGCACGTCGCCACCACCGTGCCCACCTTCCCGGCCGAGACCTCCGCCACCCCGTATCCCGGCGCGGAAGCCTACTTCTTCGACATCCGCCGCGCCAACGGCAATGCGGGTTACACCGCCAATGTCGCCGGCGGCTCCGCCCGCGGGACCACCAACTACGTGCCCCGCCCCATCGCCAAGATCGATTTCGACATGGCCCGCTTCAAGATGATGGTGAACCGCTCCGTCTATCTCGCAACCACCAGCAATGGCTACAAGGTCCAGGCGCCCGATGCGGGCAGTTGGACAAACTCCATCTTCAATGCGGCCGGCGTCACCGTCGATCTCGATCTCGGCTCAGACGATCTCGCCGTCGCCGGTTCTGCCTACACGGTGTTTCCCCCCGCCGCGGGCGGCGACCTTTTGGAGCGGACCAGGCCGGACCCCTTCCGCATGTATTACGCCCCGTCCGCGCCCGGCGACGCGGCAACCATCGCGGCCGTCATCGACGATCCCCGCGATTACATCGTCCCCGCCTCGGCACTCTATGATGGCACCACGCCCGATGCCTGGTTCGACGGCCTGGCGGTCTACCTCGATTCGGTGCACGCCGAACGGCGGGCCCAGACCTCCGGTGTGCCGGCGCGCGTAGACTCGGGCGTCCGTCTGATCAACGGCCGGGGACCGGTCGCGACGCTCACCGCGACGGCCAAGACCGGCTTCACCTTCGCAACCAATGACGCCGCCTACATCATCGGCCACTTCAATGCCAACGGCACGGTGAACACCACCACTACTGCCACCGGCAACGGCGGCTACAGCGCGCGCTATCCCGACAGCTCCGATGAGAGACTCTGCTCCGTCATGGCCGACGCCATCGCCTTGCTTTCCCAGCCCGAGTTCAGCAACGCGAGTGCACCCTACTACCAGACTCACGGCTGGAACGATGCGCTCAGCGCCTTCCGGATCACGAATTCCACCTGGACCTCGACGTGGCGCTCCGCCGCGCCCAGCAGTTCCAACAATTACGAAGGTCTCGGCACCTCGGCCACCGCCATCAGACCGGGCGCCCTGCCGACGAACAGCACCCCCGGCACGGGTGGCACCACCTGGCAGACAAAATTGCCGCCGCCGGCCGATACCGAATATTCCGTGGCGCTGCTCGTTGGCATCGTACCCAGCGCGCACAATGCCACCGGCCTGACCGACGGCGCGCCCTACAGCGGGGCCAACAACCAGTATAGCGGCGGCGCGCACAACTTCCCCCGCATGCTCGAGGACTGGCACTGCGACCTGGATTCCAGCATCACGGGCAACGCCAAGCTCGTCATCCGCGGCTCGATGGTCGCCCTCTTCGAAAGCCGCGTCGCCATGGAGCCTTGGAACATTCGCAGCTATGCCGCCCCTGACCGCTATTGGGGCCTGCACGAAAACTTCCGCACGGCCAATCACGACGTTCCCCTTGAGCCCATCGTCTTGAGCTGCAACCGCCGACGCTACATGGAATACACCGCCAGCGAATACTCCACGATGAAGACCACTATCGAAGCCCTCCCGTACTGATCAATCCGCCGTTTTCCGCATCAGCCACCGGACGAGCTGGGCGAAGGCCCGGCCGCGGTGGCTGATCTTGTTTTTGGTCGCTTCGTCGAGTTCGGCGTAGGTCTGGCTGTAACCGCCCGGCTCGAACAAGGGATCGTAGCCAAATCCGTTCCCTCCCGAAGGCGCGAGCCGCAAGGTGCCCGCGCAGCGTCCCTCGGTCACGTGCTCCACGCCCTGCGGGCCCAGCAGGACCAGCAGGCACAGGAAATATGCCCCGCGCCGGCCGGCCGGCACTCCGCGCATCGCCTCCGCCAGTTTCCGGAGGTTGGCGGCGCTGTCATGTTGCGGTCCGGCGTAGTAAGCCGACTCCACCCCCGGCGCGCCGCCCAAGGCCTCCGCACACACCCCGCTGTCGTCCGCCAGCACCCAGGCATCCGGCGGCAACACGGCCTTCAATGCCGCCGCTTTCTTGCGGGCATTGCCCGCAAACGTCCCCGTGTCCTCCTCCACCGGCGGCATGCGGTCCGCGGGGACGATCCGCATCGGAAGACCCGCCGCGTCGGCCAGGCGCTGGAATTCCCGCGCCTTGTGCGGATTGCCCGAAGCCAGATGAATCAACTGGAGCCGAGGCGCCCTCTCCCCGCCCGCCTGGCCATGATCCCATTTCATATTCAAAGGAATAAATTTGTAGGGGCGTAGCTTGCCCGTTCGGCGGGCTCAGGGCCTTGAGCTTGTCGAAAGGCTGCGCCCTTCGAGGGCGGACCAAGGTCCGCCCCTACCAGTTTTGATACGCTCAAACGCACAATGGTCTCACGCTCCAAAATCCCTCCGCCCATACTCCGCCTCGTCCGCAAACATCCGGGCCGGATATTTCAGGAAACCCCGCATCAGGGTGTCGTCACCATGCACCTCGTGCCGCACGCACTCGAGCCGCACGGCCTGGTCCAGGCTTTCCGTGCGCAATCCGCGGAGGATGCTCTTGCCCCTGTCATCGGCAAACAGCACGGGGGCGTGATACACCAGCAGGTAGTCCAGTTCGCGGCCGTGCAACAGCTCGCTCAGCAATTGCGCCCCGCCCTCGAAGAAAACCCCGGTGATGCCCTCCGCGGCGCAGCGCCGGCGGAAGTCCGCAAAATTGACCTTGGGCGAGGCCGCCGGCAGCACCCACGTCTTCACGCCCAGGGCGTTCAGCTTGCGCACGTAGCCCAGGCCGCCATGCGGGGTGGTGACCACGATCGTCCGCTCCCGGAATTCGTCCGTGTAGAGATTCGGCATCGTCTTGTCCGTCACGGTGCGGAGGAGGCCGTCGAAAACAAACCGCCACGGACACCATTCCGCGTCCCCCACGCGCGCGGTGAGACGCGGATTGTCGGCCCGCACGGTGCCGGCGCCCACGGCGATGGCCGGAAACAGCCGCCGCCACCGGTGCCCGTCGGTGCGCGCCAGTTCGCCGGTGATCCATTTCGAATCGCCGGTGCGCGTCGCGACCTTGCCGTCGAGCGTCACGCCGGACTTGGCCGCAAACAGCGGGCGGCCGGTCCCAATCCAATGGTTGAATATCAGGTTAAGATCGGCACAGTCCGCGGCCAGCACGCCGGAGATCACCTCCACGCCGCCCGCCCGCAGCAGGTCGAAGCCCTTCCCTGCATGCGCCGGATTCGGATCCGTTGCGCCCGCCACCACTCGCGCAAAACCCGCATCGACAATGGCGTCGGTGCACGGCGGCGTCCGGCCGTGGGTGCAGCAGGGCTCGAGCGTCACGTAAAGCGTCGCCCCGGGCCTCGGTTTCCGCCCCAGGGCCTCGAGCGCCCTGACTTCGGCGTGGGATTCCCCCGCTAGGGCATGATGTCCTTCCGCCACCACCTCACCGTCCTCGACGACCAGGGCTCCGACCATCGGGTTCGGGTGGGTCGTGCCCCAGCCGCGGCGGGCGACCGCCAGCGCCCGGCGCATGAAGGGCTCGTGATCGTCGGCTGTCATACGTGCAATAGCATCCGGTCATTCTGAGCGCAGCGAAGAATCCACGCGTTCGCAGGTGATGTCATGATCGTTGCCGTGGATTCTTCACTTCGTTCAGAATGACAAACCAATTTGAAAAACGCCGCTGTCAGCCAAGGGCTGCCGAGGTTGCCGTCACATAGGGGTTGCCGGCTTTTTCCTCGCCCACGGTCGTCCGCGGACCGTGCCCGGGAAACACGATCGTTTCGTCCGGCAGGGTGTAAATCTGCCCCCGGATCGAGCGCGTCAGGGTTTCGAGGCTGCCACCCGGCAGATCCCAGCGGCCCACGCCGCGATTGAACAGCGCGTCGCCCACGAAGGCGGATTTCGCCCCGGCCGTATAAAACAGCACGTTGCCCGGACAGTGACCGGGCACGTGGCGCACCTCAAACTCGCGCCCGAGCGCGGCCAGCCGGTCGCCCTGGTCGATCCAGTGGTCGACCTTGACTCCTTCCAACCCCATCCGGGCGCCCATGAATTCCTCCATGATCTCCGGCGTCTCGATCAGGGACTGATCGGCGCGATGGGCGGTGACCTGGACCCCCAACTCGCGTTTGACCCCGGCCGCCTCCTGCATGTGGTCCCAGTGGCCGTGCGTCAGCCAGAGTTCCTTCAGCGCGCAGCCTTCCTTCGCGAGCACCGGCTTGATCTTCGCCAGGATCCCGCCCGGTGCATCGATGAGCACGGCGGCACCCAGCCTGGAGTCGGTCAGGAGGTAGCCGATGGTCTGGATCGGCCCGGATGGCAGCACATGGATTTTCACGCCGCTACCTTCGCGCACCCGCCGGTTGACGCGCAACGCCAAAGGGGCCGCCATGACAACGGCTCCCCGGCGCCCTGTTCCGGCGCGAATGGCCCCCGGGAGCCGGTTCGCTCAAACCACCACCCGCCGGAGCAGATCGCTGGTGAGCGCACGCTCCACCGTTTCCAACAGTTCCGCCGGCGTGAAGGGTTTTCCAAGCATTTCCGTAACGCCCAACGCCGCCAATTTGGCCCGCCGGTCGTCGTGGTCCAATCCGCTGGTGGCGACAATCCTCACCCCGGATTCCAAAACCCGCAGCGCCTGGATCAGTTCCACCCCACCCATCACCGGCATCATCACATCGGTCAATATCAGTTGGATGGATTCGTGGTGCTGCCTGAACAACTGGATGGCCTCCTCGCCATTGCCCGCCGTCAGCACGCGATAGCCGTGCACCAACAGCGTCCGACGGATCGTCTCGCAGATCAGCTCCTCGTCATCCACCACCAGGAGCAGCGCGGG
>Ga0209515_10005897_pt1 | contig 15606 bp, 12 predicted proteins | sample Subgroupgradi54m_FD_187454 | JGI IMG/M metagenome (GOLD analysis project Ga0209515, IMG submission 187454) | Subsurface groundwater microbial communities from S. Glens Falls, New York, USA - GMW60B uncontaminated upgradient, 5.4 m (SPAdes)... ...
ATTTTTATTCTATTTATTTATTTAAACTATTTATTTTGTGCTTCCATTTCTTTTAAAACAGCATCACTTATATCCAATTTTGGATCTGCATATACTAAGTTACTTTGGTTCGCTTTATCAAATACAAAAGTATATGATTTTTTTGAAGCAACCTCTTGTATCGCCTCAAAAACTTTATCTTGAATCGGTTTCACTAACTCTTGTCTTTTTTGAAAATAATCACCTTTAACACCGAAACGTAATTTTTGTATTTCCATCACTTCGGTTTCCATCTTTTCTATTTCTTCTTTTCTTTTCTGTTTTTCTTCAGCTGGTAAAAGAACTTCTTCTCGGGCAAAATTATCTTTTTTTACTTTAATAATTGCATTTCGATCTTCCACTTCTTTCATCCAGCGTTCGGCTAACTTATCTAGTTTGTCTTTAGCATCTTTGTATTCAGGAACGTTTTCAAGAATGTAATCAGAATCGATATAGGCATATTTCTGAGCGTTGACAAAAGCAGTGCCAAAAATCAAAAATAAAGAAAGGATTAAAAATTTCATACAATAATTTTATTTAATCAAACGTCAAAACTAAGTATAATATTGTAAATACAATTCATAATTAGTCAAAACTAGTTAAAGGTCTCCTAAATTCATACCGATTGAGAAACTGATTTTCCCATGATACCCTTTCGAATTAATATCAGCATCAGAACCATGTGAGGCATTATAGCCTGAAGACCAAGAGTCTAATTTGTCAAACCCAAAACCGTAATCCAATCCAAGCATACCAAACATCGGTAAAAATACTCTTATACCAACACCTGCAGATCTTTTAACATTCAAAGGATTAAATTTGGCTATTGAAGGAAACGTATTTCCAGCTTCGGCAAAAGCTAAAACGAAAAATGTTGCTTGTGGGTTTAAAGAAATTGGATATCTTAATTCCATCACGTATTTCGCAATTACTGGATCTCCTGAAGCTGATGAAACTGAATTGTCTTCATATCCTCTTAATGCAATAATTTCACGGCCTCCCATTTGTCCAACTCCTGTTAAACCACTTCCTCCAAGACTAAATCGCTCACTTGGTATCAGACCTTTCGATTTATTATATGCTCCCAAAAATGCAAAACCATAACGTGTTCTTAAAACTAATTTTTTGTCAATTGTCAAAGGTAAAAACCATTCTCCAGTAAATTTAATTTTAAAATATTCAAGGTACTTATATCTTTCTTGAGCAGTATAACTCGAATAATCTTTGATACCTGCTAAATAAGAATAAGGTAAACTACTTTTTGCAGTTAAAGTAATATTAGATCCGCCCTGTGGATAAATAGGTGCGCTAATCGAATTTCTTTGAAGAACATATTTTAAACTTATATCATTTGCGTATCCAGTAGGTAAATCTTTCCAAAGGTATTGATATTTTTTAACGTCATAATATTGATAAGAAAGCTCATAATATGCACTAAAATAATCGTCTGGAAATTTTTTACGTCTACCTAAACCTACACCAATTCCTGTTATAGACATACCACTAAAATTAGGAGAAGTCTTAGCTGTTCCACCCTGATTTAATTCTGTATGATTCGCCCAATACGTCAATGAATTCGGTTTTTTACCTCCTAACCAAGGTTCAGTAAATGAAAAATTGTATCCTTGATAATAACGACCATTTGATTGTGCTCTAATTGACAAACGTTGACCATCTCCACCAGGTAAAGGTGACCATGAATCTTTTTTCCAAAAGTTTTTAGTAGAGAAATTATTGAATGTTAAACCAAGCGTTCCAATTAGTCCACCACCACCATAACCGCTCATTCCGCTTGTGCCATTACCATTCGTATTCGCACCATTTCTACCACCATATCCTCCAGATAATTCAATTTGATCTGATGATTTTTCTTCCACTGTATATTCTATGTCCACAGTCCCATCAGCAGGATTAGGGATTGGATTAATTTGAAATCCTTGCTCGTTAAAATACCCTAATTGAGAAAGTTCACGTTGGGTACGAATGATATCATTTCGATTAAAAAGATCTCCAGGTTTCGTTCTAATCTCTCTTCGAATCACATAATCATTCGTTTTTGTATTTCCTTTTATAATAATTCGTTTTATTCGTGCCTCTTTTCCTTCAATCAATCTCATCTGAAAATTGATGTGGTTATCTGTTACATTGGTTTCAACTGGAGTTATTTGAAAAAATAGATAACCTCTATCCATGTACAATGAAGAAATGTCTCTACCATCTTGACTCATGTTTAAACGAGTATCAAGTAAAGTTTTGTCATAAATATCACCGTTTTTAATACCTAAAATAGTATCTAAATAAGATGATCTAAATTTTGTATTCCCAATCCAGTCAATATTTCCAAAATAATATTTAAGACCTTCTTCAATAGTAATGTTTATAATCAAATTTTTATTTTCAGCAAAGTAGATGGTGTCAAATTGTATCATTGCATCTCTCAATCCAATTGAGTTGTATTTTGCCATCATTGCTAAAATATCTCTATCATAAGCAACTTTTGAAAATTTAGACCGTTTCCAAAATCTCCAAAAAGCTTTTTGTTTTGTATCTTTTAAAGCCATTTTCAATTTCCAGGTAGGAATTGTAACGTTTCCAGTTAAATTAATTTCTTCAATTTTAACTTTATTATTTTTCGTAATATCAATTAAAAAAATTTCTGAATTATTAATTAGAGTATCAACAATTCGATTAATTTTCACATCAACAGAATAATAACCTTTTTCAATAAAAAACTTTTTTATTTCATTTTTTGTAGAATACACCAAGTTTTCTGTAATTGTTTTTCCAGAAAACAAATCGATTTCTTCTCTAATTTTATCTGCTTCTCTTTTATTTACACCTTTAAATTTAAATCGAGATAATTTTGGACGTGGTTTTAATTTAATAACAATATATAAAACACCAGCTACTTCTTTTTCAGAAAAAACTTCAACTCCAGAAAACAATTCTTCTTTCCATAAATTTTTAATAGCTGTTGCAATTTTATCTCCAGGGATATCAATGATCATTCCTTGTCTTAATCCGGAAATTAATTTAATTGCAGAATGATCGAAATTATCGGCCCCTTCAATTCGTATTCCTCCAATTTCATATTTTTTAGGAACATTAAAATCGATTTCTAATCCACCACCAATTGTTACAGGCTCTTCTTGAGAAAATGATGTATAAGCAATTAAGAAAAATAAAAAAAGTGAAAAGAATCGATTTGTATATTTCATATTTCTTTTGTTATTTGAGCTGAAACTAATCCAAAACGGCGTTCTCTTGATTGATAGTCAATAACTGCTTTGAATAGGTCTTCTTTTTTAAAATCTGGCCATAAAATATCTGTAAAATAAAATTCTGAATAGGCAATTTGCCATAATAAAAAATTACTTATTCGATGTTCTCCACTTGTTCTTATTAATAATTCAGGATCAGGAATCCCATGTGTCGTTAAAGAATTTTCGAAGATTTCATCGTTAATAGAATCTACTTTAAGCTCTCCCTCTTTAATTTTTTCAGCAATTTTTTTTGTTGCGTTTAAAATTTCCCAGCGAGCACTATAATTTAATGCTAAAATTAAACTTGTCTCTTTATTGTGAGAAGTAATTTCAATCGCTCTTTTTAATTCATTTCTACATCCTTCAGGTAAACCATCGGTGTTTCCAATTGTAAGTAAACGAATTCCTTTACTGTTTAATTCATCAACTTCTCCAGCTATTGTTCGAATTAACAAATCCATTAAACCATCTACTTCTTCTTTTGGTCTGTTCCAATTTTCAGTTGAAAATGCATATAAGGTCAAATATTTAACTTTTAATTCTTTTGCTCCTTTTAAAACCTCACGTACAGATTCAACACCATAATTATGGCCATATAAACGTTCATGCCCTTGTTGTTGCGCCCATCTCCCATTACCATCCATAATGACAGCAATATGTTCTGGAATATTTGAAGTATCTATTTGTTTTAAAAAGTCCATAAAATCATTGAATTGAGAACGAAAATAAGTAAAGTTTTGGATTTAGAGTTGTAAAAAGAGTAAGCTTAACATACCTTAACAAAAAAAAAGGGAAATGAAAATCCATTTCCCTCTTACAAATTTGTAAATTATTTATTCAGCTAACAAAACAATTTTATTATTTTGCATCTCCAAGACTCCACCATTAATACTAACTCGTATAATTTTAGAATCTTTTTGATCTCCTTCAATCATTTCACTAGATTTTTCATCTCTTTCGAAAGGTGAAGAAAGATCAATTTTCACTTTACCTTTTCCAAGAGCTGAAATAATTGGAGCATGCCCTTTTAATACTTGAAACAATCCATCTAATCCAGGCAATTGAACTGCTTCAACATCTCCTGAAAATATTTTCATTTCGGGTGTAATTATTTCTAATTGCATTTTATAATTCTTTAAAAGTAATTATGCGTTTGGTTCAACCATCATTTTTTCGCCAGCCTCAATCACTTCATCAAGACCACCTTTTAAATTAAAAGCAGCTTCAGGATATTTATCCATATCACCATCTAATATTTTATTAAACGCTTTGATTGTGTCTTTGATGTCTACTAACACTCCTTTTAGACCAGTGAATTGTTCAGCAACATGGAAAGGTTGAGATAAGAAACGTTGAACACGTCTTGCTCTATGTACGATCATTTTATCTTCCTCAGATAATTCATCCATACCTAAAATCGCAATAATATCTTGTAATTCTTTGTAACGTTGTAATGTAAATTTAACACGTTGAGCAGTATTGTAATGCTCTTCACCAACGATTTCAGGAGTAAGAATTCTTGATGTAGAATCTAATGGATCAACAGCTGGATAAATTCCTAATTCAGCAATTTTACGAGATAATACTGTTGTTGCATCTAAATGTGCAAACGTATTAGCAGGAGCTGGATCCGTTAAATCATCCGCAGGTACGTAAACCGCTTGAACAGATGTAATAGAACCATTTTTTGTAGAAGCAATTCTTTCTTGCATTGCTCCCATTTCAGAAGCCAACGTTGGTTGGTAACCTACAGCTGAAGGCATACGTCCTAATAAGGCAGAAACTTCTGAACCTGCTTGAGTAAAACGGAAGATATTATCCACGAAGAAAAGAATATCAGCGCCTTTACCGTCTCCTTCTCCATCTCTATAATATTCAGCCATTGTTAAACCAGATAAAGCAACACGAGCACGAGCACCAGGAGGCTCATTCATTTGACCAAAAACGAAAGTAGCTTTAGAATTTGTTAATTCGTTCACATCGATTTTGTCAAGATCCCATCCACCTTCTTCCATACTGTGCATGAATTCAGAACCATAGGTAATAATTCCCGATTCTAACATTTCACGAAGTAAGTCATTTCCTTCACGAGTTCGTTCACCTACACCCGCAAATACAGATAAACCTGAATATGCTTTTGCTATATTGTTAATTAATTCTTGGATCAATACTGTTTTTCCAACACCTGCACCACCAAATAGACCAATTTTACCTCCTTTTGCATAAGGTTCAATTAAATCAATCACTTTAATACCTGTGAAAAGTACTTCAGTTGCAGTTGTTAACTCCTCAAATTTAGGGGATTCACGGTGAATTGGTAGACCATCTGAATTATCAACTTCATTTATTCCATCAATTGCTTCACCAATTACATTAAATAAACGTCCTTTGATTTTGTCTCCTACTGGCATTTTGATTCCACTTCCTGTTGAAATAGCTTCCATACCACGTGTAAAACCGTCTGTTGAGTCCATCGAAACGGTACGTACAGAATTTTCACCAACGTGAGATTGAACTTCAAGTACAACTTTTGTTCCATCTGCTTTTACAACAACCAAAGCATCATAGATACTTGGTAAAGTCATGCCTTTTTCGAATCTTACATCGACAACTGGCCCGATCACCTGAGATATTTTTCCTTTAATTTTCGACATTATAGTGTCTTTAAAAATGAATTCTAAATTTTGGCGCAAAGATAGTCTAAAACTTTTAAGTACGAAAAGGAAAAATGAATTTATTTTTTTAAAATATTTTTACTTTCAAAATTGGAAGATTTTAAGTCTTGTAAAACATTAAAATCTATTCAATTTTTTAAAAAAGTTCTTTGTTAAAATTCCTTTTTAATAAATGTTTAACAGGTAAGTAAGAAGCTAAAAAACTCAATGTACAAACCAATGAAATTATTAATAAGCTATCGGAAAGTTTTATTTTTATTGGAAACGATTCTCCTCCTGAATTTGGCATTAAAAGAATGTTACCGTAAACTTGAACTAAACATATTGAATATCCTAAAATTAAACCAATAATAATTCCTTTAAAAGAAATTATTAATCCTTCATAAAAGAAAATACGAAACACAAATTTTCTATCGGCTCCAAAACTTAACATTGTTTTAATGTTTTCCATTTTCTCTATGAATAGCATTGTTAAAGATGCAACTAAGTTAAAGGCGGCAACAACAAAAATAAATAGTAGAATTACCATTACAATTAACTTTTCTGTTTTACTCGTTTTAAAAATTAATTCATTTTTTTCATAATTTGTTTTTACAATAAATTCCTTTCCTAAAAGGGATATGATTTCTTTTTTTACGGCTTCATTTTCAAAACCTTCTTTTACATCTATATATATAGAACTAATGTCATTCTCGTATTCTAAAATTTCATTTGCATAATTAATTGGTACAACAAGCATTTCTGAATTAACTTCTTTGTTGAAATTAATTCTTCCAGATAATTGAATAAATCGTGTGTTAAATGGATTAGAACCAAGTTTGACTTTCGCATTTCTTTTAGGGGCATAGACAATAAGCGATTCGTATCCATTGTTAGATATATATCCTCCTAGATTATCTAACAAAGATGCTCCAATTAGTCCAACTTCTATATTGTTTTTAATAAGAGTAGGAAATCCATCAATTATATGTTTTTCCATATTTGACATTTCTAAAAAACTAGAATCTACTCCAATCATTTGAGCATTCACCCATTTTTTGTCTTTTTTTAAAACAACAACTTCTTCAATAGCTTTTGAATATTGTTTCAATCCTTCGATTTTAGTTAATTTCTTAAAATCAATTTGATTCGCATTAAACGTTTTTCCAATCGAAGACCGAATTACCACATCCGTATCAAATTCTGAATATAACTTATTCACCATCGATTCTATGCCATTAAAAGCTGAAAGAAGAATTACCAATGCAGCAGTAGTTACAGAAATACCAACAACAGAAATTCTAGTTATTAAATTAATAACATTCTTTTTCTTTTTGGAAGAAAGATACCTTTTGGATATAAAAAATGGTACGTTGATAGAAAATAGTTTAATTATTTAAGTTTAGCTTTTTTTCAATAAAACGTCGATTTGACTTGCATAATCTAACGAATCATCAATAAAAAATAATAATTCAGGTATTTTACGCATGTTTTTCAACCTTTTCCCTACTTCCCCTCTAATTTTTTTAATATGTTCACGTATATTTTCAAGTACTTCTTGTTTGTCAGGTCCAGCGAAAATACTGATATAACATCGAGCTAAAGAAAGATCCGATGTTACTCGAACAACCGTAACACTAACCATTGCGCCTAAGCATATCTCTCTTGCATTTCTTTGAAAAAAAACAGATAATTCTTCTAAAATCACCCCTTCAATTCTACTTTGTCTAATTGATCCCATGGTACAAAAGTAAAGAATTTTGTTGAGGGATAATAAAAAGGGAAACAAAAACATATCTTTGTGCTATTATGAAAGAAATTTTAGAAATTCATCGGTACGCTTTTTCTTACAGAATGACGTCTATTTTAATTATTGTTTATAACATATTATTTACAATTTTTAATTTAATATCATTAGTAATGTTTATTCCGTTTTTTAAAGTAATTTTTTTAGATGAAGAAGTCGATCCTATTAAAATTATAGAGCCTGTTTACAAAGGTGGTTTTGTTGATTTCTTTAGTTATATTGTAGATTATTTCAATTATTTTATGCATATAACGATCGAAAGAAATCCAAAAGATGCATTGTTTTTTATTTGTATATCTATTCTTTCTGCTTTTATTTTAAAAAATATTTTTAGATACGGTGCCGTTTGGCATCAATCAAAATTAAGGATGGTTGTTGTGAGAGATATTAGAAATAAAATCTATGAAAAATCAATGAATCTTCCTTTGTCTTATTATTCAGAAGAACGAAAAGGAGATTTAATGTCAAGAATGACTACGGATGTTAACGACATAGAAATTGCAGTTGTTAGTGTTTTAGAATTAATTTACCGTGAACCAATTGCTGTAATTATTAGTATTGGTGTATTAATTTATTTAAGTCCACAATTGACTTTGCTTTCATTCGTACTTTTACCTATATCAGCATTAATTATTTCTAGAATTGGAAAAAGTTTAAAAAAGACAGCTAAAGAAGGGCAAGATCAAATGGGGCATTTAACTTCTGAAATGGAAGAAGGGTTGGGGGCAATTCGTGTTATAAAGGCGTTTAATGCTGTTCCACAAATGCTTCTTTCATTTAAGAATACCAACTTAAAACACCAGGAATTAATTACGAAAGCTTTTCGTAAAAAAGATCTCTCTTCTCCTTTAAATGAGACTTTAGGTGCTTTCGTATTAGTATGTATTGTTTGGTTTGGAGGCGGAATGATACTTGATCACGAAACGAATTTAACTGGCGGAAAATTTATCACGTTTATAGTTGTTTTCTCCCAATTATTGCGACCTATTCAAGGGATTGCCTCCTCCATTGGATTTTTAAATAAAACGAAAGCTTCTCAAGATAGAATCAATGAAGTTCTTTTTACCAATGAAAAAATATTCGAAAATGAGAATCCAATTAAATTATACGAATTATCAAAAGAATTAAAATTTGAAAATGTTTCTTTTAAATACAAGGATGAATTTGTTTTAAAAAATATAAATTTTACTATACCTAAAGGAAAAACGTATGCTTTAGTTGGTGAATCAGGTAGTGGAAAATCAACTATTTCAGATTTACTTCCTCGTTTTTACGATGTAACCGAAGGTGCTATTTTTTATGATTCGATCAATATTAAAGATGCGTCAATTAATGATTTGCGTTCTCACATTGGAATCGTGTCTCAAGAATCAATTTTATTTAACGATACTGCTAGAAACAACATTATGTTTGGTTCTCAATCTGCTTCCGAAGAAGAAATAATTAGCGCAGCTAAAATAGCCAATGCACATGATTTTATTATGAATCTAGAATATGGATATGATACAAATATAGGGGAGAGAGGGAATAAATTATCAGGAGGTCAAAAGCAAAGAATGAGTATTGCTCGAGCAGTTCTGAAAAACCCTTCTATCATGATTTTAGATGAAGCAACTTCAGCTTTAGATACGGAGTCAGAAAAATTGGTTCAAGATGCTTTAGAAAAGTTAATGAAAGATAGAACTTCTTTAGTAATTGCTCATCGTTTGAGTACTGTTCAAAATGCGGATCAAATAATAGTTCTTTCTAAAGGAGAAATTAAAGAAAAAGGTACTCATTCTGAACTTTTAGCACTTAAAGGACTTTATTTTAATCTGTGTTCTCTTCAAGGTATTAATAGTTGATTTTAGATTACAGATTGTAAATTACAGATTACAGATTACAGATTACAAATTGCAGATTGCAAATTACAGATTGGCAAATTATAAATTTATTTGTGATAGGCTAATAAAGTTTTGTTGGAAATGATTCGTTTTTCTACATATCCTTTTGCTTTTAAACAGGCTTTATTTAAAGCGAATTCTCTTGATAAATAAGATAATAAAGCACTTGAGAAAATACACCCAGTTCCATGTTTGGAAGTGTCGGTTTTAATTTTAGGATTAAAGGTGAATTCTTTATCTTTTACGTATAAATTGTCTTTTCCTTTTTGGATTGAATGTCCACCTTTTAAATAAAGTATAACACTGTATTCCAAAGAAATCATTTTCGATATTTTTTCTCCGAAAAGTTTTGAAAATTCGGGTAAATTAGGAGTTATAATTGAAATATGTTTTATGATTTCATCTAATTTTAATTGAAATCGATCATCATTTTTTTGATATTCGATGTAAGTTGGACTTAAAATTGGATCCCAAATAATAAATGGAGAAACTATTTTTAAATGAATTAAATTCAAAATTGCAAGGATTGTTTCAGCATCTTTTATTAATCCAATCTTAATGAAACGAATTGGATATCGATCTAAAAGTTGAGTAATTTGTTCAAGAATTAAAGCTGTTTCGATCCAATTATAGGAAAAAAAATGATCTTCTGTTTGAATTGTATTGGAAGTGATAACACTTAATCCGTTGACTTTTAATTGCTCGAATGTTTTGCAGTCAGCAATAATTCCTGCTCCACCTGAAGGGTCAAATCCTGCGATAGTTAAACAATATGGGCGTGTTGTAGACATTCTTTTCTTTTATTGGTAAAAATAGAGAATCAAAATCTATTAAATAGAACTTTAAACTTAAAACACTATAATTTTTTTGGTTGTTGAAAAATTTCCTGATTTTACTTCTAAGAAATAACAAGAAGATGATAGGTTTTTATCTAATTTTAAAGTGTGATTTACTTTTGAATTAATTTCTTCAATTCTTTCTGAATAAATAATTTTTCCTTGTAAATCTTTTAAAATTAATTCTATTGGATTTTCTCTAGCAATGTATGAAACTTCAATTGATTGATCAGAAGAAACAGGATTCGGATAGACTGAAAACTCTATTTTATCAATATCATTCGTAAATAATCCTAAAATACCTGTAACATTAAAATTATCAATGTATAAATTATTTGAAAAATCAGAAGCTGTAAATTCAATTTTAATTCTAGTTTCATTATCATTATTTGTTGAAGTATAAGGAATTGTACATGTTTTCCATTGATTAGTTGATTGAGGAACAAAATCAATATTTCCTGCAAATCCAGCGGTTAATAATTCTGAAGCAAGTAAAGTTTTTCTTAAGACCCAAGATTCGCCACAATTTTTAGATACATATACTTTTAAAACTTCTGTAATCGTATCTAAAGTATTTCCATTTGAAGCATACGCATACATGAAAGAAATTGAAGCATTAGTTGTATGAGTTAGATCAAATGAAGGTGATATTAAAGCATCTTTACCATAGCCTAACCGTTTATTGTAATACCAATCAGATGTATAGGGTAAAGCATTTGAAACATCTTTAAAATTATTTAATTTATAGCATTGTGAGTGTTCATATCCCTGATTTAAAGAAACTTGAAATTTATTATCATTATTCTCAGGATTGTCTATTAAAAACCAATTAACAGTTTCATTTTCTAGATCATTTGAAAAAGGGCCTGTAAAATCAGCCCATAAAGGGGAAACATAAATGTAATTTTCTTGTATCAGTTCATCTGTTCCATTTGAATTTTGAACTGAAAGTGTTACTTTCTTATATCCTGGAGAATCATAGTTCACATTTTGAGAAATTGCAGTTGAAGTACTTGGTGTTCCTCCTTCAAATGTCCAGATTCTTGTGTCAACAGTCGCTCTCCAAGAAACGTCATTAAAAGTAACATTTGAGCCTTGGCAGATAAATCGATCTGAAGCATAAAAATCTGCTTTTGGTGTGCAAATAGGAGGGATTAAAGCATCAATTCCTGTTAAAGCATGATTTGAAGCTTTCACAAGATTACTTCTCCCTCCAACATCTGAGCCTAGGCTATATCTCATCACGTCGACTTGTCCTTTTGTAAACATCCGATTACAAAAAGAATAATCCATGTAATTTTGTAAATTTTCGGGTATAGAAACATCACATTTATGAGAGTTGTTGATTGAACAAGTTGTATACCCTTTTGTCGGAGGTGTATCCAAAATTCCATCATCTCCACAAACTGCTTCGATTTCACATTTACCTTCTCCCCAAACATGGGGCAATGCTAAATAATGACCAATCTCATGCGTTAAAGTTCTTGACCATTCATTTTGACCAGTCCCAATTCTACCTACATAATCATTAATAATGATAATTCCATCTTTATAAAATGGTAATTGATCTGAAGGGAAATATGCATAAGCAGAAGCTTCATGATTTTCCAAAGACGAAACGACCCAAATGTTTAAGTATTCACTTTGGTGCCATCCATTTAGTTTGGAATCATCATTCGCTTCAGTTGTAACGTGACTAAATATATGCTCAATTCCATTTGTACAATTCCCCCAAGGATCTTTAGAAGCCAGTTTAAATTCTACATATACATCAGCTCTTGTTGTGTCAAAATAATTATCAATTTCTGATGTGTCACTATTTCTCATTCGATAATCCCGATTTAAAACGATCATTTCATCTAAAACTTGAGCATCAGAAATATTTTCACTACCATATTCATGTATAATATGAAAAACAACAGGAATTGTATAAACTTCGATAAGTTCCCCGTCCTTATTTTTTTTAAACGATTTTGAATTTTTTATTAAAAGAGAAACCTCTTCCTTATATTTAGGATTTTCTTTATACAACTCTTCTAGTTTTTCATTTAATCCACATCCTTTGTAATTTTTTTGTGAAAATACAGTTATATTAAAAAAAGTGAAAACAGATATGATCAGGTAAACAAAATTTTTCTTCATAGCTTAATTAAATTTATAATTATATGATTTTATGTTTTAAATCGTAAAACTATATTTAATAAAACGTAGAAAAAAATTAATGCTAATATACAATCATAAGATGTTTATTAGCTAATATAAAAATAGGATAAGATAGAAGGTTTGGTAATTTTAGGCATAAAAAAAGGTTACCCAAGAGTAACCTTTTTTATAAAATCAAATTTGAATATATTATAAAACGATTACCTTTTTCACAGTTGAATAATCACCTGATTTAACTTCAAGGAAATAACAAGAAGAAGAAAGAGTCTTAGTAAGTTCTAATTTGTGATCAACTTTTGAGTTTAAAGTATTCACAGTTTCAGAATGAACAACTTTACCTTGAGAATCTCTTAAAATCAATTGAATTGGATTTTCTCCAGCCACATAAGAAACATTAATAGATTGTTGTGAAGAAAGAGGATTTGGATAAACTGATAATTCTAAATCAGAAATTTCAGTTGGATTCATTCCTAACACACCTGTAATATTGAAATTATCAATGTATAAATTATTTGAGTAATCAGATGCAGTGAATTCAATTTTAACTCTCGTTTTTGAATCAAGAGTACCAGCTGTGTAAGCAAAAGAAGCTGTGTGCCATTGTGAAGCTAAAGTTGGTGTGTAATCAGAGTAACCAGCAAAACCACCAGAAGCTGTTAAATCAACACCAGTATATGTTTTCTTTAAAGACCAAGTTTCACCGCAATCTCTTGATGTGTATACTTTCATAACTTCAGTCATTTCTGAAGAAGTCGATGTGTTAGATGCAAAAGAGTAATCAAAAGAAATATTGATTCCTGTAGTATATCTTAAATCAAATGATGGGGAAATTAAAGCATCTTGAGAATTACCTAATCTTTTATTATAAAACCAATCTTCTGTATAAGGCATTGCACCAGCAACATTTTTAAAGTTATTTAATTTATAACAAGTACTGTTACCAACTCCATTTCCATAACTTAAATTAAAGCGAGCAAAATTATCTTCAGGATTAAGAGAACGGAACCAATAAGCAGTTTCAGTTTCCAAATTAATTGAAGAAGGTCCTGTAAAATCTGCCCAATCTTGAGAAACATAAATGTAATTTTCTTCAACCAATTCATCAACACCATATTGATTTTCTACTGACAAGGTTACTTTTTTGTAACCAGGAGTGTCATACGTTACACTTTGTGTTTCTGTAGTTGATGTAGCTGGAGTTCCTCCTTCAAATGTCCAAGTTCGAGTATCTACATCTGCTCTCCATGATACATCTTTAAAAGTAATATTTCCACCTTGACAAACAAAATGAGAAGAAGCGTAAAAATCAGCTTTTGGTTTACATGTTGGAAGACTTGGAAGACTGCTAATTCCAGTTAAAATATGGTTACTATCTGTAATTAAACTAGATCTTTCACCCACATCACTTTTCAAAGCAGCTCTTAATCTTGCAACTTGCCCTTCAGTAAACATATTAGAACAACCTGCATATTCCATGTAATTTTGAGTGTTTTCAATAATCGGAGCAGCACATTCACTAGCAGCAAGATTACAAACGAAAGATCCTTGTGTAACTGGAGTATCGCTTACTCCGTCATCACCACAAGCAACATTCGGACTATTTGTACTTCCCCATGTATGAGCTAAATCCATCCAATGTCCAGCTTCATGTGTTAAGGTTCTACCATCATTTCCTGTACCTGTTCCAATTGTTCCGATTGTATTATGAACAAATATAATTCCATCAATATAGAAATTTCCACCTTCAACGGCATCAGGATACATTGAATAACCTAATAAAGTTGTACCATCACCGTTAGGAGGAAATTGTTTATTTGTCCATACATTTAAATATTTAGCACGATCCCATTGATTTAATTTAGAATTAGCATCACCCGTATTTAATTCATGAGAATATATATGCTCAATACCATTTGTAGGATTTCCCCATGGATCAATAGTAGCTAATCTAAATTCAATATGTGCATCCGCTTTTACAGTATCAAAAGCTGCAACTACATTCGCCGCATCAATGTTTTTTAATCTATAATCTTCATTTAAGATTCTCATTTGATCATAAATTTGAGAATCATCGATGTTTTCAACTCCATATTGGTGAAGAACGTGAAAAACAACTGGGATAATCATCAAATTTGTATCAACACTATCACTTTTGCTAGCAATTGGTGTTTCAAAATGTTTCTCAATTCTTTTTTTAAGGTCTGGATCATTTTTGTATAACTCTTCCATATAATGATTTATACCACATTGTCCATGCTCAGTTTGTTGACCGAATGTACTAACACTGATAATTGTTAGCATCGGGAACATTAAAAAAGTAATTAATTTATTCATATCTGTTGTTTTAAAGTTTTTGATAATTGAAAATACAAATTGAAACAAAAGTATACTATTCAATTAACTTAAAATAATATTATGTTAATAATTGTGTAAAGTGTACTTACGACATCTTTAAATGTAATTTTTGCGAGTAAAAATAAAAACAATTTTTGTTAAATCAAGCAATATTGATAAAAGTAATTAGAAATTAAGCTATTTAAAGAATATATAAATCAATTATACATAAGCAAAAAAAGACGTTAACTTGTTGAATTTAAAGTTAAAATATCTGTTAATTTTTAAAGTAATTTTAAGTTTGTAGAATGAATTATTTATTTGATTCAATTTTGATTACTTGCTATAAATGATTTAATATCTAATAAAAAATCAATGTTTTCTTCAATATGATTTCCAATGACAATTACATTAACTCCAGCATTTTTTAACGCTATCATTTTTTCTATTGTTCTAATTCCTCCCCCTATAATGATTGGTACTCCCATAGTAACAACTTCATCAATTATTTCTGAAGAAATAGGGCGTTTTGCTCCGCTTCCAGCATCAAAATACAATACTTTTTTTCCTTGAAGAATTCCAGCAATGGCGGTATTTCTAACGATTCCAATTTGGTGACTCGGAATAGGTGTGGTTTGACTTATATAA
>Ga0209515_10005898_pt1 | contig 15606 bp, 20 predicted proteins | sample Subgroupgradi54m_FD_187454 | JGI IMG/M metagenome (GOLD analysis project Ga0209515, IMG submission 187454) | Subsurface groundwater microbial communities from S. Glens Falls, New York, USA - GMW60B uncontaminated upgradient, 5.4 m (SPAdes)... ...
CTATAGTTTGTATGATCTTGCTTTTTATTTTTAGAAAAAAGGTAGTAAGTATCTTAATGGAATAACTAGATCAATAAGAAATAGCAAATATCAAAGTTTTTTGTATAAATTGGTTACATGTTTGAGGAGTAACATGCTCAAAGGTTAAGCTGTAAAATAGTATTTGGATCTGGGAATTTGATCTTGTTTTTTTCAAAATCTTCTTTTTTTGAATATCCTATTGGTGTTCCTTTTTCTGGTAGCTCTGTTAAAATTTGGAAATGAAGATGTCTTGACCAGCCACCATTTTCACCATTGACAAAATCTCCAAGCGTTCCTATTCTTTCCCCCATATTTATTAATCCTAACTTTGGAAGATTTTTTGATAAATGGCCATAAAAAGTGTATAATACTTGTCCGTTTATTTTGTGTTTTATAATAGCATAATGTCCATAACTATGGCTTCCAGGTTCGAACTCTACTCTTATTACTTCACCATCATACGGGGCATGAACATTTTTCAATTCACTTGAAAATATATCGACTCCTAAATGAATTGTTCTCCCTTCTTTTTCAATATGAGAATCTTTTAACATTTCTTTTCTGTCTTCACCATATCTGCCTATAAGAAATTCTTTACCAGATTTTCTTATAAATTCATTGTTAAACTTCTGTCTCATGTCTGGAGAAGTTGGATCAATTCCTTTCTTTTTATTTTCTTCAAAAAATATTTTTATATTTTTATATGGTTGCAAAGATGAAGTTATCTGATTAAAATCAAGTATTATTATCTCTGAATTTTCTCTTATACCCTTAATTATTTCAAAGCTTTTTTCTTTTGTCTTATTTAGCATTATTAAATGTTGAACATTTTATATAGTTTTTCTCTTGTGAGATATGTTGGAAAAAGGTCATTATACTGTGTGGTTCTTGATGCTCCACTGATTGGAACATGTTGGGGCAGGAATCCACGTTTATCGAAACCAAATTCAGATGTTGTTTCTGTTCCAAATGTTCTTCCTTGAATTGCTGCTGTTCTCAATACTCCTGTGGCGTTTCCATTACATTCTCCAAAAACCATATCTATTTCTCCACCCATTATCTTTCCTTTTTCAGACCTTATAGAGAGATCTCTTAACAACATGGTTGATACTGCAGTGTATAATCCATTCCGTGCGTGATCTTCTAAAGTAGCGGCTTCTGTTATTTCGGCCATCCTCAGCTGTTTATCTTCTCCAATCGGAATAGTAGCAATTTCTGCTATTCCTGCAGAGATTATTTCATCTTTATAAGATGCTATACCGATAATATTGTTTTGATTGTTTAGTATGTTTATTACGTCAGACCTATTCCAACCAAATCTACTGTAAAGACCTGACATTTGATCAATAACTATCTCTCTTTCTTCTTCTTTTTCTGGAAGATTTAATGTTCTAATTTTGTATCCTTTTTCTTCTAATCTTCTAAAAATCTCCTGGGGTTCTCTTTTAGCAAAATCTCTTGCTTCTTCAACATTCCTAATATACTGGTTTATTTCATTTGGATTTGGTTCTCTTGTCGTATCATTTGAACCAATATAGACAAGCCAACTGTTATCGAAAGCAGGTTGAGTTCCTTTCAAATTGAAAGCCACTTCTAAAGAATCTTCTAATAAAGATTTTTTTATTGGAATTGGAATTGAGTCTGCAATAATAGCTCGTAAACTTATCCTCGTAATATCTTTTTCTTCTCTTAAGTAGTTTTCTTTTAATCTATAAAGTTCATTCACAAAGGTTTCGAGTTCTTCTGCATTTGTAATCAATTTAGGGGTATAAAACCCCTTAATTCTTTTAAATGAAGCTTCTAGGGGCGGCCATAAACCTCCAATTGAGCTTGTTAATGGTACTTGTTGTTGTGGGATATCTTGATTTGTTTCTTCTGCTATTGAAGAAGCAGAATTATTTGTTTGTGAAGTCATTTCTCTCTTCCCCCGTTTTGTCTCTCACGTCTCATCATTGGGAAAAGAATAACATCTTTTATTGTGTGTGAGTTTGTTAAGAACATAACTAATCTGTCTATTCCTAAACCTAAACCACCAGTTGGAGGAATTCCAAAATCAATAGCTCTGCAAAAGTCTTCATCTATCTCTCCAGGAATTTCATCGCTTTCTCTTGAAGATACTTGTTCTGTAAGTAATTTTCTTTGTAATATCGGATCGTTTAATTCTGAATAAGCATTTCCAAGTTCATACCCATATGCAAATGGCTCAAATCTTTCTATTAGACGTGAATCTAGTCTATGAACCTTGCATAATGGGGTTGTTTCTCTAGGATGATCTATTATAAATGTTGGTTGAATTAAAGTTGGTTCTACATAATGGCTAAATAGTGCTTGAGTTAGATCCCCCCAACACCATGTGTCTAAATCTTTTCTTGGAACTGCTTTTGAAAAGAAAGTAGGGTCTTCTAGTTTTCTTAATCTATCTCTAAGTTGTTCTTCACTTAAATCTCCAACTGGAATTCCTGTTTGCTCTCTTACAACATCTAGCATTTTTACTCTTTTCCAGGGAGGTGTGAAGTCTAGTTCTATTTTCTCTTTCCCAGTAATATTTTGATAGTCTATTTTTGTTTTTCCTAGGACTTTATTAAAAATAAATGAATACATTTCTTCTGTTAAGCACATCATGTCTGAATAGTCTGCAAAAGATTGGTAACATTCCATCATAGTAAATTCTGGATTGTGAGTTCTATCTAGTCCTTCATTTCTAAAGTTTTTACCAATTGAATAAACTCTCTCAAAGCCTCCAGCGATTAATCTTTTAAGATATAATTCTGGAGAAATACTTAGAAATGATGTTTCGTTTAAGGCATTGATGTGTGTGCTAAAGGGTTTTGCCGAAGCACCTCCGTAAACTGGTTGCAAGATAGGAATTTCTACCTCTAAGAAATTTTCTTTGTCTAGAAATTCCCTCATAGCAGAGATTGCTCTGCTTCTTTTAGAAAAAACTTCTCTTTGCTCTGAATCTGTTGCGAGAAATTCACTTCTTCTTCTATATTTCAATTCAGGATCTTGAAGTCCGTGTCTTTTCTCTGGAAGAGGCAATAAGGTTTTTGTCAGTAAATCATAATTACTAACTCTTATTGTAATTTCTCCTCTTCTTGTTTTAAATGAGGGTCCTTCGATACCAATTATATCTCCAAGATCTAAAAGATTAGCTAATTTTTGTTTTGTGTCTTCTAAAGTAGATTTTTGAAAATAAATTTGGATAGTTCCGCTTTGATCTTGGATTTCTGCAAAAGTAACATTTCCATGATCTCTCCATGCTGTTAATCTTCCAGCTATCCTATAAATTTTTCCAGTATTTTCTCCGTGCGCATCATAATCTTGTCTTATTTGAGAAGCAGTTGTATCTGGTAAATATTTGTAGGGATACGGATTTATACCTAAATCCCTAATTAGCTCTACTTTTTCTTTTCTTAGTTCTGATTGATCTGATTGTTTTTCCATAAGTATTTTCTTAGATTTGAGTATATTAACTTTATGTTATTTAAATAATAAGTATAAATTGTTTTTTAGAATGTCGTTGCTTCTTCTCTCACATAAACAACATCACCTTGAGTGTATTTCTTTTCAAATAAAACTTTAAGTGCTGCTTTTATTTTTTTCTCATTGGCTTCTTCTATGCTGATTATATCTGGTGTTAATTTTTCCTCTCCTACCGCCATTCTTGGTGGGAAGTTATAGACCTGAGATACGTCTAGTTCATGTTCAGCTAATACTGTTAATTTACGTGCGAACGCTCCTATTTCGTGTTCTGGAGAGTTTGATCTAATATATCCTTTACTTTTGCCGTTTTTTAATATCTCAATTTTTTTAGAGAATGATGAGAAATTGTCATAAGTACCTTCTTCAATTTGACTACCTATTTCCATTATATCTGATATTACTGCAAAGGCTGTTGGTTTTGATCCTGCTCCAGGTCCTTTGAAAGTGTAAGTTCCGCCATGTTGTCCTACAATTGTTATTGCATTTATGGCTTCATTTGTTCCAAATAATGGATGATCTTCTGAAATGTATGCTGGATGCACGCTTAGCTCTAGTCCATTTTCTGTCCTTTTGGCAACTGCCACTTGTTTCAAAGAATGATATTTTCCAGTATAATCGGCAAGTCTTTCCATGTAGAATATATCTGCAGAAGTAATTTTATCAATTCCTTCTGTGCTAATCATATCTGTTGTTATATGTGTTCTAAATGCTAAAGATGCCAGTATTGCAAGTTTAGCTGCAGCATCTTTTCCATTTAAATCGCTTGTCGGGTCTGCTTCTGCATAGCCTTTATCTTGAGCTTGTTTTGTTGCTTCTTCTCTACTCATTCCCCTGCTCATTTGTGTTAATATATAGTTTGAAGTTCCGTTAATTATTCCAACTATTTTAGTTATTTGATCATGAGCAAAATATTGTCTCATTTGCTTTATTATTGGAATTCCTCCGCATACAGCTGCTTCAAATCTTAAATTAACTTCATTGGCGTTTGCTAATTGTGTAAGATTTGCTAAGTTTCTAGCCACATTTTGTTTGTTAGCTGTAACTACATGTTTTTTATTTTTCAGGCTTTCTTCAATATGCTGCAATGAAGAAGCATCGTATTTAGCACTTCCTCCAACAGCATCAACTATAATGTCTATTTCGGGGTTCCTTACAATGTCTTCTAAGGGATTTGTTGTGAATATTGGAAGGTCTGCTTTTCCTAATCCTGGAGAAATAGTTATATTTCTCGGGCCGTCTTTTTTTGTTCCAACAGCAGCTAGTTTATATCTTTCAGAATTTTCATTATTTGCGTTTAAGAAATAATCTACTACTCCTTTTCCTACATTCCCATACCCTAAAACGCCTATTTGTAAGATTTTCATTTTAAATGTCTAATAATTTAATTTGGAGTACGTCACTCTTTAGAAAAATTAAGTATTTGTGATCTTTTTTATCACTTTTGGCCATAGAATTGGTGTATTTATTAGATATTTAAATATTTGTCTGTTGCACTATGTGGTTCAGAAGAAACCATTTCTTAAGATATAGACAAAAGATTACTGTATAGTTTCCCCGCCGTCAACAACAATTACTTCTCCGTTTAGATAATCATTTTCGCAAGCGAAAACAGCTGCGTGTGCAATTTCTTCTGGAGTTCCAGGACGTTTCAATGGAACTGTTTTTGCTTCTGCTGCAAGTTCTTTTTTTGCATCTTTACCATACATCTTTTTCCAGATTATGGTATCTATTATTCCAGGAGCGATTGCGTTCACTCGAATTTTTTTGTCTGATAGTTCTAAAGCAAGGGTTTTTGTTAGGCTGATAACGGCTGCCTTAGATGCACAATAAATTCCATATTCTTCATAATTTTTTATTCCTGCTATAGAACTTATATTTAGTATACATGCATTTTTGGATAATTTTGGTATTGCGTATTTGCACATAAAGAATAATCCTTTAAAGTTTATATCTAAAATATCGTTCAACATTTTTGTGGAAGTATCCTTTAATTTAGCTACATGAACAACGCCCGCGTTGTTAATTAGAATATCTATTTGCTCTATCTTTTTCATTGCAATTGAAATTTCATTTTCGTTACTAACATTTACTTTATGAAATTCACAATTAAATTCCGGCTTGTTTATACCGAAAACAATTATCTTTGCTCCTTTTTTAATAAGACTTTGCGAAATGGCTTTTCCTATACCCGAACTAGCACCTGTAATAAGAACTATTTTGTTTTTCAAATCCATAGTTATAGATATAATTAGACATTTATTAAGGTTATGAAATGGGTTAGAAGATTAGTAGAAGAATAATTAATTTTATTCTTTATCTGGCTCATAAGTAGCTTTTTCTCTAATCTTTTTTGGTTTACCCATTTCGATATAAGAGGAAAAGGGCATTTCAATTTCTCTACTGTGAGATCTGTGTTCGTAAGAAACAGTTAATATTATGCCGTGTTCTCTGGTTTTATCACCGTACCGGAAATATCCCCTTTCATCTACACAAGCAAGAATTTTTTCGATATTACCTCTTCTTTGTTCAAACCAGGATCTTTCATTATTATCTGTTCCAGTTATTTTAAACAGATATAATATATCGTGAGATTGAAGATTAAGTACTAAACTTCTACTATGTGTTTCTGCCATATGACAAATTGCTATAGTTTATTTATAACCTTTTATATGCTTTTTTGTATATTTAGGATCATTCAGGCTTCATCCTGCCCCATTTGTTCAATGCTTCTTGTAATTCTTTGTGATTGGGTTGTTTAGCATATTGTTCTAACGATATGTGTTGTTTGTGAGCTTCAATAGCTTGCATTGTTGCTTTTGCGCCTGCTCTTGTTCCTCGAGGATGTCCGTGAATTCCTCCTGAGACTAACAAGATTAAATCTTTTCCATAAATATTAAGAATATCGGGAACTAAACCAGGATGTAAACCCCCAGAAGAAACGGGAAATGCTGGTTTTACATTGCCCCAATCTTGATTGAGTAAAATATGTTTGTAGGCTTTTGTATTTTTATCTCGGAGAACGTTCGCTATACTTGTTACTTCCTCTTTATTTCCAACTAATTTTCCTACAGCTGTTCCAGAATGTATTTGATCTACTCCAATCATACGCATTATTTTTGCTAGAAATTCCATAGTAATTCCTTGCGAAGCAACTCGGTCAAAGGCAGCATGCATTGCTCGGTGCGCATGAATAGCCATTTTATAATCTCCCAAAGTTTCTCTTAAAGTTTGAACTGCGGAGCAACCAGTAACAACAACATCAATCATTGCATATTTGAAATCGTGATCGTGCAAAAATTTGGCCCTGCGCTTCATCTCATCTGTTTCTGCTGTGATATTAATGAATGCATCTTTTTTATCACCCGTTAATTTTTCAGCCTTATCTCTCATTTTTGACATTAACTTAACTCTCTTATAGAAATTATTAAACGAAGTTGAAGATAAATTTTCATCGTCTTTTACACAATCAAAACCACCCATCCATGTTTCAAAACCAATGTCTGCATGTTCCTGAGCGGAGAAACCAATCTTTGGTTTTGGTACAGCACCTGTTAAAGGTCTGTCATAAACTTTAAAATAATTTCTCAGGCCATGAATACCTAAGTTGGGGCCACGAAAAGATCTTATATATTCTTGTGGAAATTCTGCGTCAATCAATCTTAAACCTTTCAGGGCTTTCATTCCAAATATATTTCCAGCGATTCCAGATAATAACTGGGGCATATTTCCTTTTTCCCATAAATCTAAAGGATAAGAAACATAAATATAATTTCCCTCTATTTTGTAAGCTGTTGCCATTAATTTCTTCATTCTAGGCGGCAATTTAAATAAAGTTGTCCATGTTCCTGTTGAGGATTCTGATGCTATTCTCCCAATAGCGTCTGCTTTAGTTATTCCTTTGTCTGGTTCAAAATAAAAAAGAACTTTTATTTCTGAACGAGAAGGTTTATAATTCAAATTGATAAAATCATGATACCACTCAACTTTTTTTGACATATAATCACCTTTTTATTCAATACATTATGGAAAATAATTATATAAAGGTTGTGAATGTTTTGTATGATATAAGAGGGTAAGAGGTTAAAATGAAGTATATAATAAAAGAAGGGGAGATTTCTATATTACTGCCAGAAGGAGAAGGGGGTGGATTAAGCGGAGAAGTACATTTGATTAAGCATGAGGGTAAAAAATATGTTGTTAGAAGATGTAAAGAGCTGAAAAAAGCTAAACAATATGAATTTATTTCTAAAAAATTGGGAAAATATGGTTTTTTACCTAAATTTCTAGGAAGATATGGAAAAGATGTTTTATATGAATATATTGAAGGGAGAGATTTAAGAAAAGATGAGAAATTAGATGTTTTTAGACAATTAGGAGCAATTGCTGCTAAAGTTAATACAGTTAATTCTTCCTACTCTCACGAACTTAGGCTTGATCAGCAATTAAAAGAATTGGTAAGTGGAAAATATAAAACAATAGGTAAGGCGGCAATGAGAGTCTGGAAGAATAGAATGGCTGGAGAGAAGTTTGATAAAAGAAGAGTTAAAGCTCTTTTATCTAAAGATGAAGGTGAGAATATTAAAAGGATTTATTTCTATTTGAAAAAGAAAGTTAAACCAAAAGTGACTTATGAATCTAATGATCTTTCCGGGGGTAATTTCAGATTAAGTAAAGGCAAAGTTTATTTTATAGATGTAGAAGCTATAAAACCTCGGTGGAAGGGATTTGGAATTGCTAAGTGTTTTACCCAATGGGCTAAAACACCAAAAAAACAACAGGCCTTTTTGAAGGGATATAAGTCTGTTAGTTCTGTTAAGTTTTTGAACAAAAATTACATGGATTTTTTATATCTCAATTTTTATGTGCAATCATTAAACTATAAAGTAAAAGTTGGAAGAGAATATAATGTGGAATTGAGAAGATTAAAAGTTTTAATTAATAAATATAATGGAATGTTAAAATGAAAACATATCGGAAAGCAATTTTCGCTGTTGTGTATACAATTGATGAAGGAAAGGTAGAATATTTAATTCTTAAGAGGAAAAAACACTGGAAGGGATGGGAATTTACTAAAGGGGGTGTGGAGAAAGGTGAAAAATTAATTGAAACTGTTTGGAGAGAAATAAAAGAAGAAACGGGGCAAAGAGTAATTGACATAAAAAAGTGGAAAACTGGAGGAAAATATAAGTATGGGAAGGATTTTGTGCAGAAAGCTAAGCATATTGGCCAGGAATGGACGTTATTTTCAGTTCGAGTTGCAAAAGGAAAGGTTAATTTAGATAGAGAAGAGCATAATGGTTTCAAATGGCTGGATTTCAAGAATGCGGAGAAAATATTAACATGGAAGAATCAAAAGAAGTGTTTAAAAATGGTGAATAGTTCTTTAGAAAATGGAGTACACTAAATATAGATGGTTTTTCACTAAGTCTGATAAGCTTGTATATGGTGGCAAGAGTGCGGAACAGAATGAGAAAATAGTTAATGAGCTTCTAAAAAGTGGAGAAAATAAAATAATTATGCATACTAGACTTCCCGGAAGCCCCTTTGCAGTAATAGATTCACCAATAAAGAAGGTGAATGAATCTGACCTTGCAGAAACGGCTGTTTGGTGTGCGTCTTTTTCAAGGGCATGGAGATCAGGTTTGAAAAGAACAGTAATAGATATTTTTAATTCTAATCAGATATCAAAGAAAAGAGAGATGAAATCAGGAACTTTTGGAGTACTTGGTAGAGGAGAAAAGAAAATTGTTGAATTAAAGTTATATTTAGTAAAACAAAAAGGAGTTTTAAGAGCGGTTCCGTTACAAACGTTGAAAACAAAAGATAAAGTTTTAGGAATTGTTCCTGGAAGAATTGAAAAAGATAAATTTGCCTCAATTATCGCAGAGAAATTGAATGTCTCAAAAGAAGAAGCTTTGAATTGTCTCCCAACTGGAGGATTTAAACTATGCAAATAAAAAGACAAAGTATTGTCCATTTAGGAAAACAGGGATTAAGTGATAATTTTTTTCTAACATTGGAGAATAATTTCAGAACTCACGAAAACGTTAAGGTTATTGTTTTAAAATCTGCGGGACATGAAAGAGGAAAAGTGGGGGAGTTTAAAGAGGGTATTCTTAATAGACTAGGGAGTAAATATACTGGAAAAGTTGTTGGATTTACTATTTTTGTAAAGAAGTGGAGAAAAAACGTTAGATAATTATTTAGCGCAAGGAGCTTGAGTTAAAATGGATAAAGTTTGACCAGTCATGTTATTATTTCCCTCGTTAATATCAGTTATTGTCTGATTGAATAAAGTCTTGTAATAAGGATATTTTTGTTGACTTTTATTCTTTTGAGTTTGTTTTTCTTTTATTTCTATCCATTGAGGGTATTGGTCTTCAGCTTCCTGGAAAACACCCTGAGCAAACTGTGTTTCATTGTGCTTCATGAAAACGTAATAGTGTGAAAGAGCATGTCCTGGACAGATCGATTCATTTCCTGTTTTAACATAATCATGAAGAGAGGCTAAACCATGCCCAGCGTGGGCATATTCTCTGTATTTTGTTAAAATAGCTAGTTTGTTAACTTCTTCGCTAGCATATTCATCATCTTTGGTAAGATTTTTTAATTGATTAAAATCATTTTCAGTGGCATTCCACGAACCTACTGGAAGTAAAAGATGATCAATTTCGCTAAGTACTTGAGTATTGCCCACTACAACTATTTTTTCTTGTGGAACTTGTTTATTTTGAAGGATAAAGAAAACTATTAAAGCAATAAGAATCAGAGTGATTATAAAAGAGATTAATTTAATTTTTTTCATGAAAATTTATTGGTTTTTATTCTACTATTAAAGTGCCTTTCATGTCTCGGTGTCCTTCACCACACATTGTTGGACATCTAAATTCATATGTTCCTGCTTTGTCTGCAGTAAATTCAACTGAATCTATTCCGCTTACGCCTAGATCTGGAATCATGATTCCATGAGTTGTGTCTGTATTATCTATAATAATTTTAACGTGATCTCCTTTTTTAACTGTAATAGTTCCTGGAGTAAAAGTCCACCTTTTAGCCTTTAGGTTTATAACCTTGGTAGGGGATGTCACAGAGCCACTATCTAGGTTTGTTGTTTGAGTTGTAACGTGTCCATTAGCTATAGTAGGATTTGCACTATTAGGTGATGCGTTTGTTGATTTATATAAGAAGAATCCCCCAATAAGTAAAATAGCTATGATTAAAATAGACCATACAGCTTTTTTCATAATTATGGTTTGGCTGTTTGGATATATAAACTTTATGAAACAGAAGATCATGACTTGAAGTTTTTTAAAGAGAAAAAATTCACAAAGCCACTTCAACCAAATGATTTATAAAGCCTGCTTGTGGTATGTTTTTAGCCAAACAGTCTTTGACTGATCTAGTGCTGAAAAGCACGGCGAATTAATAATATGGCAGATGTACTTAGAATTGATCCTCAGAAATATAATATAAATTTAGCTGAAGCTTTGAAAAAAGTAGAGGAATTTAAAGAGCCCGAATGGGCTGCTTATGTAAAAACCGGTTCTAGTAAAGTAAGACCTCCCTTCGACGACGATTTTTGGTACAAAAGGTCTGCTTCTATCTTAAGACAGATTTATAGAAAGGGAGATGTAGGGGTAAACAGACTAAGAACAAGATATGGAAGCAGAAAAAATAGAGGGAATGAACCTGAAAGATTTAGAAAAGGTTCTGGGAAAATTATTAGAGTGATATTACAACAAGCTGAGCAAGCAGGATTATTAGAGAAAAATCCTTCAAAAAAAGGAGGAAGAAGATTGACTGCTAAGGGAAGGCAGTTGCTTGAATCTTTTAGTTAAAATGGTTTTAAAATATACTAAAAAAATTAAATTGGGCAAGGCTGCAAAGAAAACCAAGTGGGCACCTGTTTGGGTTGTACTAAAGAAATATGGCAAGGGTAAAAGAGTGCACCCGTCGGCGATCACAAGACATAGAAGATCTTGGAGAAGAACTAAATTAAAGATAGGTCCGAGAAAAATAAGGCCTAGACATTACGCTTAATTAGGAATTTAACATGGCTAAACAAAAAAAATCAATGCAAGATGGAGACGAAAGAGAATATGTGGTTCCATTGAGAAAACAATGGCTTAAAGTTCCTAAATATAGAAGAGCTGAAAAAGCTGTTAAAGCTTTGAAAGAATTTCTTGCCAAACATTTAAGAGTTGAAGATAGAGATATTAGAAAAATAAAATTGGATCACTTTTTGAATGAAGAAGTATGGGCTAAAGGAATGAGAAAACCATTTCATAAGATTAAGGTTAAGGTAAAGAAAGATAAAGAAGTTTACCGAGTTTACCTTTCTGAAATTCCCGAATTCATAAAATATAAGATGGATAGAGAAAATAAATCTAAAGAAGCTGTTTCTAAAGTTAAGGAAAAGAAGAAAGCAGAAACACCGGCAGAACAAGCTGAAGAAACAGATGAAGAGAAGAAAGACGCTGAAAATGCTGAAGAGAAAAAGGAAGCTTCTAAGGAAAGCATGCAAGAAATGGAAAAACAGATCCATAAACAATCAAAGCATGAACAAACTTCTAAGAAACCACCAAAAATAAGAAGAATGGCTTTGCAGAAATAAAAGGTAATTGGATAAATCAAGATGAATCTTACAACACATCAAAGAGCTCTAGCATTTGGTGCATTGTACTATGATGAAATGGCCTTAAACGCCTATCAATTTGATAAAAATCATAGGGAAAGAAGACTTGAGAAGGTTATAGAAAAAGATTCTGAACTTGAATGTCTTATAAATAGATTTAAGGAGGATCAAAAAAATATTCTTGCATTATTAAGAAGAAATATGATGAATATAATGCTTGATCAAAGACTAACGTCCTTTGAAAGATCAACGAGATTGGAGAGGTATTGGCCTGACTATTTCGCTTTCATGATTTTATTAGACCGGAGAGCATTTCCATCATCAAATGGACAGGTTTATAATCACGTTCCAGAGTATATCCCCGATAGACTAAGTGATATGGGGATTGATCCGCGGATTAATCAAAATCTGAGAATTAATAGGGAGAAAATTGAGGTAAGAAAGAAAGATATTTTTGAAAAGGCAAAGAGTCTATTTTTTGAAGTTTATAAAACTGGGAGGTGGAATAAAGAAGAATTTGTTGATAAAATAGCCACCTGGATTTATAAAAATGTTGAGTATGATTTTGATAATATGTATAAAGGTTTCGGGAAGGGATCTATTACATTAGATGAATTAAAAAAAGGAGTATGTAGGCACCACGCATTATATGCTCAAGTGTTAAATCAAGCTTTTGGATTGACAAGTAGATTATTAAAATGTGAATATAATGGTATACCCCATGCTGCAAATCTAGTAAGAGTTAATGGAATGTGGAATTTGTTAGACGTCACAAATCCTGTAACTGTAGGGGGAGAAGAGTATACATGCTTCTTTCCTATAGCTGAGAGAAGTATTGATCTTAATAGGGATTCTTATGATTGGACGGTTGTAGATGATCAAGGAGTAAGAAATTACAAAAGCAGAAACAATATGTGTTTTAGAATAAAATAAAAAGATTTATAAATAAATAGAATTCTCCAAGACTTATGAAACTAATTAACCCTTGCGAATACTTGAATGAAGAAAGACTGAAACAAGTCTTAAGATATATGGACTCTATTAGAACAAGTGGTAGCGAGACAACCTTGAGATTGCTTTATAATGAGTTGGATTATTTGAAAAAGGCTTTTGATAAAGTAACACCAGAAGAAAGAACTATCGTATCTGAAATACTTGGAGATAGAAACTTGAGAAGTGGAATTTTATCTGGAGAGTTTGTTAAAGAGATGTATGAATTTGTTGGAGACGTGATGATTTTAGATACATCTGGAAATGTTGAAAGTAGAGAGGATTATAGAAGAAGAATGTTTGAGAATAAAATGGAAGAAATGAATAAAGAAAGGCTAGAAGAACAGTTGGGGAGATTAAAATCATTAACTAGTTTGTTTACTGGCACATTAGGATCTATTTCTTCTTAGACATAAATGCTAGAGCAATACAAGAAAAGAATATTGCTACATCTCGAAAAACTATGTCAAATAATCCTAAGTTGGATATTATAATTACAAAGATTGTTACAGCGGATAGAATTGAAGCGTAGAAAGTTTTCTTTCCAGAAAAAAGCCAAAACGCAAGTGCGATTTGATAAACTGAAAATAATGTAATAAATGTCAGCGCGGGGATTATTTTCTGGGCAAATCGAGGTATAAAGCCTATCCAAGAGGTTGGATCTAGAAGGGCAGCTATTGCCGCATATAAGAATACCAAGCCTATACCAAATCTTAAGAAAAAATTTGATTTCCCTGTATTATTTACCATTTTATTGTACAGCTATAGATGCAATATGGCCTGGAGATAAGTGATCATGATATTTCCAGGTTCCTCTTCTGTCAAATTTAAACGAGTAAGTTTGACCAGATCCTATTTCTTTACATGCATCAAATGTTGAGGATTCTTCAGAAGTTCCACATTTTTCAATACTTGAACCAGGATAAACTGTATGAGTTGGATGATTATTTGAAGCTGGTCTGTGAGCTACTGTATCATTGTTATACCAGGTTACTGTATCTCCTTCTTTTATCACTAGAAGATTTGGTTTGAAACCTTTGTCAGTCATATAGATAACATTTTTTTCTGGGAGAGTTATTTGAGTAGGAGTTTGATTAACTTCGTTATTATTTTTTGGAGTAAGAGGATTTTTAGAAATAAAGTAAACTGCCAGTCCAATAACTAAAATCACTATGATGGTGATTACCATTTGTTTAGTTTTCATAAATAATCAAAACTTTAAACATTTAAAAATACTCCTGTTTTTGAGTTAGGATGGATAAACTTAGGGATTTAAGGAAAGAGCTGAAAAAATTGGGGGATATTGAAAAATCTAAAGTTTTACAGAAATATTTTAAAACTGGAAAAGGCGAGTATGGGGCAGGAGATATTTTCCTTGGAATAACAGTTCCTGAAACGAGGAAAATTGCTTTAAAATATAAAGATTTAGAATTAAGACAGGTTCAGGAACTATTGAAAAGCAAGATTCATGAAGAAAGGTTTTGTGCACTAGAAATTTTGGTTTTCAAGTACTCAAAAGGTGATGAAAGGGCTAAATCGCTAGTATTTAATTTCTTTATAAAAAATACTAAATATATTAATAATTGGGATTTAGTTGATACAAGTGCTCCGTATATAGTTGGAGAATTTTTATTAGGCAAGAATAAAGACATTTTGTATAAATTGGCAAAGTCCGATAACCTTTGGGAAAGGAGAATTGCAATTGTTTCAACATATGCTTTTATTAAAAATGGGAAATTTGGAGATACAATTAAGTTATCTGAAATCCTCCTGAAGGATAAACATGATTTAATGCAGAAAGCTGTTGGATGGATGTTAAGAGAGATGGGAAAGAAAGATGAAAAAGAACTGCTGAAGTTTTTAAATATGCACTGTAAAGAAATGCCTAGGACAATGTTAAGGTATAGTATTGAAAGACTTGATGAAAGTAAAAGGAAGTTTTATATGGGGAAGTAATAATTGAATGATATATAATATTTTATACCATTGATTTATGGATTTTTATGGGAAAAATGAGAATAGCTGTGCCAATTATCTCGGGAACAATGGACGATGCCAAAAGATGTATGGATAGAGCTACTGCACTTGGAGTAGATATTATTGAGTTACGATTAGATTATATGCACTATGCCAATGAAAAAATAAATGTTGAAAGATTGTTGAAATATTGTGAACTCCCAAAGATTGTAACAGTAAGGCATAAAGATGAAGCTGGAAGATTTATAGGAACTGAAAAAAAGAGAGTCAACTATTTGCTTGAAGCTATTGCGCTAGGCGCAGAGTACGTTGATATTGAATTAAATCATTATCATGAATTGCCAAGAGAAAAAACACAGATAATTGTTTCTTACCATAATTTTGAAAATACTCCTTCGAGATTAGTAGAACTAATTTATAGAAAGATTCTAGGAAGAAATCCAGATATAGCTAAAATAGCGACTATTGCTAATAGTATTGATGATAGCGTAAGAATGCTT
>Ga0209515_10005899_pt1 | contig 15606 bp, 16 predicted proteins | sample Subgroupgradi54m_FD_187454 | JGI IMG/M metagenome (GOLD analysis project Ga0209515, IMG submission 187454) | Subsurface groundwater microbial communities from S. Glens Falls, New York, USA - GMW60B uncontaminated upgradient, 5.4 m (SPAdes)... ...
GGAAGAGAGGCTGGGCAAGGGCGAAATCCTGAAAGTCATTCTTATGGTTGTGGGTGTCAGCGGCATCCTGGTCGCAGGCGCCGTGTGTCCGGGTCTCTTGCAGTTGGTTAAGATCGGTCGTCGTGAATATTTCAAAATGAAAACCGGCGCGTTGAGGCAGGCGGTGCATCGTTTGGATAAAAAGGGTTGGCTTGTCTTAAGAGAGAAGAGGGAGGGATGTAGGATCGAGCTCACGGCGCGTGGCAAGGCCGAACTTCATGCTTATGAGATTGGGGAAAAGTGTTTAAAAAAACCAAAACATTGGGATCAAAAGTGGCGACTGTTGATTTTTGATATTCCGGAAAAACGGAAAGCGGTGCGTGAACGGGTTCGGAAATTTTTGAGATCTCTCGGTTTTTTTCGATTGCAGGACAGTGTGTGGGTTTTTCCTTATGAGTGTCAGGAGATTTTGGCGCTCCTGCGAACCAAGTACGGGATCCGCCATGAGGCGCTTTATTTACGTGTAGAGTTTCTAGACCAGGATCACTGGCTCCGAAAAGAGTTTGGCCTCAAAACCAGATAGTGACTAACTGTAGCTATAGCGTCTTTTTAGTGGAGGGGGATTTTTGGATTTTTTTGGGTGAACAGCGGATTTCTATGGCGGAGTTATGCTCCGTGTGTGTGAGCGTGATCATGTGGCAATCGCTGCAGCTCTTGAGGTGAGACGCGGCTCATGACCCATGCCGCAAGTAGGGCGGTGATTGGGACGGTGAAAATTAAACCTATGGTGCCGCAGAGAGAACGGATAACTTCATCCACGACCGTGTCAAAGTTGATGAACTTGAGCCACGATCCACCGTACTGATGATAGAGGAGGAGCGAGGAGAGGGAGCCGCCGGCATAGGCAAAAATGAGAGTGTTGGCGAGCGCACCCATGTGGTCGTTGCCGATCGTCATGCCGGAGCGAAAAAGTTCACGCACACCGGCGCGAGGATTGGCGCGTTTGACTTCTGCCACGCCGGAAGCGATGGATACGGCCACATCTTCCACAATGCCGACGGATGCGATCATGATGCCGGCAAACAGCAAGCCGCGTGGATTGAGCGTAGGATTTTGATTGAAAAACAAACGATCATCTTCGGAAGATAAGCCATTCAAATGTGCCCAGTTGGCAAACACGACTGACAGAAGATAGGCCGTGATGGTTCCGCCGATGGTACCGATGATGGTCACCAGCGATTTTTTGTTCCAACCGGTGGAAAGGATGGTTGAGACACAGGCGAAGATCGCCACCAATACGAGCGCGATGGGAATCGGGTTAAAACCCTTTAAGAATAACGGAATGAGCGCCAGGCCGATCAGCGCGAGGGAGATGGCGATGGAGAGCACGACCTTAAAACCTTGCCAACCCGCGAGGAGGATCATCATGAGAATAAACAGAACGATGAGCCAAATGATCGCGGAACGTCGATCAAAACCGTCCAAATAAAAATGTTGCGTGCCATCCGAATCGGTTTGAATAAAAATCACCGCCGTGTCGCCCACGCCAAAATTTAATCCGTACGGATTTGATTCGATTTCATTTGTGATGTCCCGCGTTTGATTTTTGAGCGGGCCGGATAAAAATCGAACGTGAAACACATTCACTTGTTGGCCGCCGATGGAAGTTTTTTCCCCCCGCGAGCCCACACTTTCGATGGACGCGCGTTCGTAGGAGCCGTTTTTTTCGATCGGCGTCGCATCTGGCGTAGCCGCGTGTGTTATCCATGGGAGAGTCAAGGCGCCGCTGATCATCACCATCATAAAAAAAGTTTTCATATATTGACGAGAGTATACGACGGTTGATGGAATAAAAAAAGACGCGGGTGAGGCGTCTGGGTGAGAAATGGGCGCGGACAGTTACTTCTGTCCGATTTGTCTGTCGATTTGGAGGGCGATTGGCGTCTCGAGCTTGAGCCCGAAGATATCAAGAGCCTGATTCGCGCCGAAGAAAAATGGTTCTGGTTGTAGGAAGTGGTCAAAGACCACCCTCTGAACGCGCACGTCACTCTTGAGGTTTTCCTTGTGGCTTGTCCGGATCTCTTCGTCCTGGGCCGCCTGGAACACGTACTCAACTCCTTTGATGACCCTGCCCTCCACTTCCGTTGATGAGATGGCAAGAAACCGACGTTCGGGGAAGGACGTGTGGAGGAACAGATCCCAGTTCGTGACAGTAACTGCGTAGGTTGCCGAGATCTTGACCCGGTCCCACTGGTATTCTTGGGTAACCTTGATCGGCAGCGCTGGCAGTCTCATGCATCTCTCGGTGAAGCACCAGAGGGCGATCGACGACTTCTGGATGATGTGTCCCTGACCGTCGAGTTTCACGACTGGACGATCCGCACCATCCGCGTACTCGACGAAGATGATGCTTATGAGCAGCAGCAAGAATGTGCCGCCCATGATCCATGAACAGACCTCTGCTCGTCTGTTCCACTTCGTGGTCATCATGCCATCGTTTATGCCGAAGCAGACAACACCCAAGAGCAGGCTGATTCCACCAATACAAACCACGAGATTTCCCATTGCGGACCTCCTCCATTGTGTGATCATTTAACCATCATCCCCACGTTTTTGTCAATTCATCCGCCTTCCGTTATGATGGAGACGATTATGGAAAAAAGTCACACGCCCATGCGCACGCGTATCGCGCCTTCGCCGACCGGATACATGCACATCGGGACGCTGCGTACGGCGCTGTACAGTTATTTTTTGGCTCGACAATCAAATGGGCAGTTCATCATTCGAATCGAAGACACGGATCGCGAGCGGTTGGTGCCTGGGACGCTGGAAAGTCTTTTGAAAACATTTCAGACGCTCGGCCTTGATCATGATGAAGGGCCGGTTTTGCGATCTGACGGAACGCTGGATGAAAAAGGAAATTGTGGGCCGTACATCCAATCCGAGCGATTATCAATTTATAAAAAATACGCGGAGGAGTTGATGAAGGCCGGACATGCGTATGCCTGTTTTTGTACGGAAGAGAGGTTGACCAAAATGCGCGAGGGACAGGTCGCATCAAAACAGCCGACGAAATATGATCGTTTGTGTGTGAAATTATCGCCGGACGAGGTTCAGTCAAAACTAAAGCGAGGCGAGTCATACGTGATCCGCATGAAGATTCCGGAAGGCACATCCACCTTTGTTGACGCGATTCGCGGAGAAATCACCTTTCAAAATTCAGAAGTGGATGATCAAATTATTTTTAAATCTGACGGTTATCCCACTTATCACTTGGCCGTTGTGGTTGATGATCATTTGATGAACATCACTCACGTGTTGCGCGGCGAAGAATGGATTTCCTCAACGCCGAAACAAATTATTTTGCATAAAATGTTAGGCTGGGATATGCAGGTGTATGCCCACGTGCCGTTGATTCTGAATCCGGACAAGACAAAGCTTTCTAAACGTAAAGGGGACGTGTCCGTCGAATCGTATCTCAAGAAAGGATATTTGCCACAAGCACTGATCAATTTTCTTGCGTTACTTGGATGGAATCCGACGGCAGATCGAGAGATATTCACCCGTAGTGAGCTTGTCGAACTATTCGACCTCTCAAAAGTAAACAGGGCAGGCGCAGTATTGAATGTCGAAAAATTAAATTGGATGAATGCCCAGTATCTGAAAATGATGACAGAGGAAGAATATCTTCGGGCTTGCCTTCCATGGCTACAACCTACAACCTACAACCTACAACCTGACCTTGATCGCGCCTGTTTTCTCGTCCGTGATCGCGTGCAAGTTTTATCCGAATTACCGCAGCTTGTTGGATTTTTATTTGAACCATCTCTCGAATACGATCCATCGCTTCTTCTTTGGAAAACGCAAACTCGAGAAGAGGCAAAGGAACGATTGACGATTGCGCGTGAATTTTTGCACGGACGATCGAATGGTGAATTTTCCTCCGTGCAAGAATTGGAAAAAGATATTCGCGCGCTGATCGTTGAGCGCGGTTGGTCAAATGGCGACACGCTGTGGCCGCTCCGCATCGCACTTTCCGGTCAAAAACAGTCACCCGGTCCGTTCGAACTTATTGTCGCGTATGGAAAAGAACGGGCGATTAACCGTCTTGATCAAGCACTCGCAAAGTTATGAGATTCGCTCGTCTATTTTTGAGCATAGTTTTTGCGCTCGCATTAACGATGCAACCGGTTTTGACTTACGCACAAGTGTCAACGGACGAAACGGATGCCACAAGCGGCGGATTAAAACACGAAATTGATCAGTTGAACGGTCAGGTTCGTGATAAAGAAAAACATGTCCAAGAACTCGATAGCCTGATCGGGAAATACAAGAGTCGGATCGCCACGTATGAGGCGGCAGTCGGTTCGTTACAAAATCAGGTTGGGCTTTTGCAAAATCGTATTGAAGAAAAACAGTTTGCCATGGAGCGCACCAAAAGTCAGATCGAGGTGGTCAATCTGCAGATTCAGTCTCTCGGCAATCAAATCCAGATCGAGCAGGCTCGCATTCTGCGTCGCGAGGCTTCGCTCTCTGAACTTGTACGAAAAATTCAAGAAGCGGATACGGTAACGGCTTTTGATGTGATCCTCACGCGTCCGTCCTTATCAGAATTTTTCTCTCGTCTCGAAGAGCTCAAACGCGTGGAGAATGAGTTGGTGGATGCCACGAAAGCGGTCAAGGAAACGAAAAAACAACTCGAGGGACATAAGGCGGAACTCGAGTCTGAACGAGTGGCTTTGCAAGATCAAAAACAGTTATTGAAAAAAGAAGGGGATGAGCTCGAGGGAGATCGATCAGCAAAAGTTTCACTCATTACCGAGACGCAAAATAAAGACGAGGAGTTCCAACGCATTTTGTATGAGTTGCGACAAGAGCAACAGAGTACGGCTGATCGCCTCGCGAGTCTGCAGGATAAGCTCAAAGACAAGCTCGACTCGATCGATACGGCGTTGGCTCGAGGAGATGTTTTATTAAATTGGCCGGTGCGCACATTAAAGGGCATTTCCGCGCATTTTCACGATCCAACCTATCCATTTCGTCGATTGTTTGAACATCCTGGGGTGGATATTCCAACAGAGGTTGGCACACCGGTGCATGCGGCTGCCGGCGGATACGTCGCTTGGAACAAACGTGGAAAACAGTACGGAAATTACGTGATGCTGATTCATCCAGGAGGGATCGCCACGGTGTACGCTCACTTATCGCGTTTTGCCGCAGCGCCGGACACATATGTTGAACGAGGAGATGTGATTGGTTATTCCGGCGGCCGTCCGGGTGACGAAGGAGCCGGCCTTTCCACAGGCCCGCACCTGCATTTTGAGGTCCGTCAAAACGGCATCCCGGTCAACCCGGAAAATTTCTTAGCGAGTTTGGAATAGGGTTGACAGAACGTAGAATTTAGTGTGAAGTGGTTTCACGCGAAAGAGAGGGGCGCTGATGGAAAACTACGTACCTTGTGAAATCAGAACGACGGCAAGGCTGAAACAGGGGAGTGTGGATGCGTACGAAGGAACCATCACCATCCAGATGTCAAGTCTTCGGGTGTCCGGAATAATCCGTTATGAAATCGATCACGCAGATAGTCCCGGAGGGAGGGAATCGATCGTCAGGATTTGGAAGGGTGATCATCTGGTGATGACGGTCACCAATCGCAATCGGCGCACCCTGCCTCGTGTGCAGACCTGCCAGTTTGCCTTGCTCCTTGAGCAGATGACGGAAGCGCTGAAGACCTATCAAGCGGGAAGTCAAATGGGGAGTGGGACGGCTGTAAATGAAGACCTCCCCCTGATCAAGGGTGAGCTGCTCAATGCCATTCTCCAGCTCTTGGACCAGCCGATGGCTCTCTAAGTCAGGATTCGACTCTCGTTCCTGACTTTTTTATTTTTTAACCATGGTACTATTCGAGCGAATTAGAGAATAGTTTAAATTTAAATTGTGTGTAGAATTTGGTGTAATTCTTCGAGCGTTGAAATTCTGACGAGTTGTGATCGAAGATCTTTCCAGCCGGATAATCCTTTAAAGTACCATGGGAGATGTTTGCGCAATTTAATCAAACCATGTTCGCCGTAATGTTCGACTTGGAGGTTGGCGTGGTCGAGGATTGTATTGGTTCGTTCGGTCATCGTAGGGGCGCGGTTTCCGCGCCCTTCGCCCGATGGGCGGGGTGACCCCGCCCCTACGGCATCCGCGATTTCCTTAAATATCCACGGGTTGCCGAGAGCCCCTCGTCCGATCAACACGCCATCTGCACCGGATTTTTCCAGAGCGAGCTTTGCATCTTCCATCGTCACGATGTCGCCGTTCACGAGAAAGGGTGTATTCGGAACTTGGCGTCGAGCTTCACCAATGCGATCCCAATTTGATTTTCCGGAATAGCCCTGCTCTTTGGTGCGCCCGTGTACGGAAATTAAATCCGCGCCCGCGTCTTCTAGAACTTTTACAAACTCAAGACAGTCCGTGTCATTTTTCCATCCGAGTCGCGTTTTGACGCTCACCGGAACTTGTACCGCCGCCTTCATCGCTTTGATGATGGCGGTTGCGCGCGCCGGTTCTTTGATCAAAAACGCGCCATTGAAATTTGAAACGATGTTGTACACCGGACAGCCCATGTTGATGTCAATCGCGTCCGGATGAAATTTTTCTTCGATGATGCGCGCGGCCTCGGCCATCGTCGCCGGATCGCTCCCAAAAATTTGTTGCACCAGTGGTCGCTCCCGTTCGTCAAACTCCGCCATCTTCAGCGTCTTTGGATTCATCCGCACCACCGCCTCGCTCGACACCATTTCGCGAAACATCAAAGGCGCGCCATGTTGCTTACAAATCAAACAAAACGGCAGATCGCTCATGTCCGCCATGGGCGCAAGGGCGATGATAGGTTTTGGGAGAGATTTCCAGTTGAGCATATTATTTTTGAAAATCTTCTTCCTTCAATTTTGATTGGCGTAGAATAGATTGAAAAGTACCCCCACGGATCTCGTTTCCATGGATCGGCACAATGACCGTGAGGGTTGGATGGCCTATTTTTCGATACTTGGCGTGTGAGCCAGTCTGTGAAATAAAAAAGAAGTCCTTGCTGATGAGGACTTTCAAAACCAGTCGCAATGGATATGGTTTAGGCATGCTGAAGTGACACGGAAGCAATGATGGGATTTTTTACCCGTTCCATCTTAGTTGGAATGGGCACATCTTCAAAATAGAGTGCCAATGCATCTTGAAGCATGGCCAAAGCTTCTTTTTTCGTCTTTCCAAAACTGGAAACATCCACATCCAAACATTGAGAGACGTAGTAATTGCCCTCTTTCCATACTACAGATGTAAGATCAATTTTACGCATATTGGTGTTGATGATGCGGGTATATTCTCGTAAAAGAAAAAATAAGTCAAATTTCTGGCTGCACCACATAACGTTCGCGTGTATGCGAAGTGGCGACATCCTTAAAATGCCAGATTATCCTTAAGTCCAGAGTATCACAAACCCCCTTTACATTCAATCACCACCGCTCGAATTCAAGTTCAAACCGTGACCCCCTCCTAATTCAATAGGCACCGTCTTCGGGTACAGTGAGAGCGCTTTGAGCTAACTCACGATAACCCTCATACGATGCCGTATACGCAACTTAACAAAGAAGAACGAATTCAAATAGAGGCTTTGTGGCGTGCCGGGCATGGAAAGAAGGATATTGGTCGAAAGCTTCGTCGGTCGACCACAACCATCACGAATGAGCTGGAAAGAAATGGAGACAGCTCCTCCTGCTGGTACAAAGCGAACCAAGCGAATCGATTTTGTCTGGAACGAAGACAACGAGCCAATCAAGAACTTCATGAAAAACTTTTTATTGGATCAGCTTTGGAAAAATACGTAGAGACGAGGCTCCGTCTGCATTGGTCGCCAGAGCAGATCGCTGGACGATTGAATGCAGAGCACCAAGGAAAGAAAATCCATCTGGGGGTGTCCCATGAAACCATCTATCTGTTCATCTACCAGAAACGCAAAGATCTCATTCCATTCCTCCGTCACTCAAAGAAACGACAGTATCGACGCCGCAATGGCACAAAACAAAGAGAAATGAGGCGAGAAGAGGCAAAGAAGCGTCGCATTGATACAAGGCCAAAGAAAATTGAATTGCGTGGAGAGCTCGGTCACTGGGAGGGTGATACGATCGTGGGCAAGGAAAAAATCCAACGCATCTTGACGCATGTCGAACGCAAGAGCCGCTTCACGTGTGCCGACAAGATTAAACACGCAACGGCGGAAGCGATTCATCTGGCGAGCGTGAAACGGTTCAAGCGATTTCCAAAATACAAACGACAAACATCAACATACGACAACGGAGTCGAATTCAGCGAACATCAAAAGACGGAGCGAGACGTGGGAATTAAAATATACTTTGCCTATCCGTATCACTCATGGGAACGTGGGACGAATGAAAACACGAATGGGCTTCTCCGAGAGTTTTTTTCTAAAGGCTCTCCGTTCAAAGACGTCTCTCAAAGAGATGTTGACCAAGCCGTGCGCTTCCTGAATACTCGACCAAGGAAGTGTCTCCACTATTTAACCCCAGATGAAGTGTTTTTTGAGAGGGGTCTCACTTTGAACTAGAATGTAGGTATCGCGCCCACCTCACCTAACCTCTCACAGCTAAGCTGAGCTTTGCCTTCGTAAGGAGAGGAATATGATTCTGACGGATCTCCCTCCTTACGAAGGAGGGATTAAGGGAGGTCTCCGTTCGGAGAGGGTACTCAAATATCCTGACCCGCACTATACGCTGCAGCCCCAATGGCTTCGGCATAGGTGGGATAGGCGTGGATCATCTCTGCGATGCTTGTGTAGGGGATTTTGGCATACATGGCCAAGGCGATTTCATGAATGATTTCCGCGGCGTCATCACCAACGATATGTCCTCCGAGAACGGCTTTTGTTTTTTTATCAACCACGATTTTTACGAGCCCTTCCATTTCGCGGCTGACCAGCGCTTTGCCGAAGGAAGCATAGGACACTTTGCCAATGCCAACGGCATAGCCTTTTTGTCTTGCCTCCGCTTCTGTTAATCCAACAGAACCAACTTCAGGAATACAGAACGTTCCACGAGGAATAACGGAGAGATCAGAGATTTTTTTATTTCCCGTGATCGCATTTGTGCCGGCGACCTCGCCCTGCATGTGAGCGACGTGAGTAAACAACATCTGACCACTTGCATCACCAGCCACATACACAGCTGGATTTGTCGTTTGTAGATATGGATTGAGGATCGGCATGCCGCGTTCATTGAGTTTGACTCCGACCTTTTCTAAACCCAGATGACTGACCAGCGGACGTTTGCCCGTGGCGATAATAATCAAGTTCGTTTTGAGATGTTTCTCTTTTCCTCCTTGTGCGGGCGCCACGGAAACGATGAATTCCTTTCCCGCTTTTTTTACCGCCATCGTTTTTGTCCCAGTGAGGATATGTATTTTTTGTTTGATGAAGGAATCTTTGACGACGGCCGCAATCTCCTCGTCCTCGCGTGGCAAAAGGTGATCCATGAATTCTACGATCACAACTTTTGTGCCCAGAGGCGCCAACATTTGTGCGACTTCCACACCGATCGGACCGCCGCCAACAATCACACAGGAAGCAGGAATTTTTTTGAGCTTCACCGTATCTTCGCTTGTCGAAAAGCCAGCTTCTTTTAACCCAGGAATGGGAGGGACAAACGTTTCAGATCCTGTCGCAATCACAAAACGCTTCGCGGAATAACGGTGACCTGCCACCTCGATTTCATTTTTATTCACAAAGCACGCTTCTCCACGAATCAGTGTCGCACCTAATTGTGTGATGATTTTTTCAATGCGCTTGTGGCCGGTCAATTGATCAACGATCTGTTCTTTACGGCGCATCATGAGGGGAAAATCAATGTTGATGGATGGGATGCGCAAACCAAAAATCGCTCCACGACGCGCCGCCAGCAAAACTTCCATCGAACGAAGAATGGCTTTGGTTGGGACACAACCCCAGTTTGGACACTCCCCGCCCAAGCGTTTTGCTGATTCGACGATGGCAACGGTTTTCGCCCCGGCTTCTTTTGCCGCCTCTACGGCAGAAAGTCCGGCCGAGCCGGAACCAATCACGATAAGATCAAATGGCGTCATGGGTTTTTTCCTTCTTCTTTTTCTCCTTCTTTCGGGGGCATGTGTCGAACCGTTTCCTTTCCACCGCAACCCGGACAATCTTCCGGCTCATGAGGCAGTTTTTTAGGTTCCAGAGGGGCAATCCCGCAAGCTAAGCAAACTTTTCCCATATGAATGAAAAAATAAATTTATTTTTTTGGAAATGGAAGTTTTTCTCGACCTTCTTTCAAGACTTGAGTATACCATAGGAGTTCATCCAACATCGTGTTGATGCGATCAGCGTAGGAAGCGTCTTTGATGGACCCATCCTCATTCCACAGGTTCATGTGATTGGAAAAATAGACCGCTTCACGAATCGGCGCCATGCGCAGTTCAATCACGACTTGGCGCAGCTGTTCCACCACTCGCGCGCCGCCCAAACCTCCGGCAGAGGTTCCGCAGATGGCGACCGGTTTACGGAAATATTCCTCGTAACAACTGTCGATAATTTCTTTGAGAGCTCCCGGATACCCATGATTGTATTCCGGCGCAACGATGATGAGCGCGTCCGCACGCTGCATGGTCGAACCCCATGGTTCCGGATGTTTTCTTTCCGTTGATTGTGTGGTGTGGAGATCGCGGGGATCAATCACTTGCGTTTCGATGTCGCGCTCCTTCATCAAACCGGCGACATAGGCGGCCGCCTTATCGCTAAACCGACCATCACGAGTGGAACCGAGAAGAATGGGGATGAAAAACATAGGTTTGATGGTGGGCGGAGAGGGATTTGAACCCTCAAGATCTTGCGATCGCTAGCTTCTGAAGCTAGTGCGTCTACCAATTTCGCCATCCGCCCCTAGCGCTAGGCATCATGCAGCAAGAAAACAGGATGGTCAACCATTGACAAAGTTATTAAAATGAGGTTTAATAGTTGCGCTTTTTTGCTGTTCAACGCAGGGGGAGACCTAAGCGGGAGGTAGCGATGGACGAAAAGGGAGGAACGAAAGAAAAGAAGAGGATGTCGTTCGAACGCGATCCGCCGACGGAGATCGTGCGTGACGCGGCCATCCGGTTGCGCAAGAGGTTGCCGTCGCAGATTCAGTATGACGACCTGTACTCGGTCGGTCTCGTGGCGCTGGTCAAAGCCTCGCGCCGCTTCGATGCGAGTCGGGGCATCGACTTTCGCGCCTACGCCAAGCACCGCGTGTACGGCGCCATGCTCGACGAACTACGTCGTCTCGACACGGCGACGCGTGAGCAGCGTCGTGCCATTCGCGAGGGGCTCGAATCACCGGAGAGCGCTCCCAGGTTGGTGGAGGTTTCCGCCGCCGCGAATGTCGAGGATCCTTGTGCTTCGCCGGATGAGACGTTGGAACATCGTCGGGATCTCCGGCGCATGCATGAGGTGGCGGACACCTTGCCGAAGCGTTTGCGCGTGGTGTTCCGCTTGCGCTTTGTCGAGTGCGAGTCGCTCCGTGAGGTGGCGGATCGTCTGGGGATCAGTGTTGTGCGCGCCTGCCAGCTCGCCGGCGAAGTCGTTCGTCGCTTGCGTGATGGGATGGGGGTACCGCAGCCGATCAAGGTCGTGGTTCCCCGCAAGCGTCGCGGTTCCGTCCTTCTCGACCAGCCCACGCTCGAGACGGCCGTTCCCCCGCCGCGCGAGATGTACGCGTAAAGCTCCTTCTCTCGACTTGATCATCACCTCGTGCGGTGCTCAAGTCTTTTTTGTATGACTGTTTGTGTTAAACTAACTTTATGCTTCAAAAATCCATTGAACTCGAAATTCGCGGGGAGATTTACGCCAAAGATATTTTGGCTATCGGTCAGCGACTTCGGGTTTTAGGATTTCGGGAAATTGAGGAGACGCGACGGACATCGGTCATGTCTTTTGGAGACGTTTCGCGGTTTGAACATGACGAAGGTAATAAAAAACCTACACAGGTGGACATTCGTTGTCGGATCACGAACGGAAAAGCAGAGGTGGTGGGGAAAATTGGCGAAACGCACGCGGCAAATCGTTTGGAGATCAGCCAACCTGTGACGCGAAATGAATTGTTCGCGTTCGCTCGCCTGTTTGGATCCATGGGATTTTTTACTAAAGTCGGATCAAAAGTGACGAAAAATTTTCAAAAAGGATCGGTCATTGCGTCGCTCGTAAAAAGTCCGAGTGGGTTGGCATACATTGAAATTGAAAAGATGACAGATCAAAAACGGGAGAAGCGTGATCTAAAAGAATTGCAGGCGCTCGCAAAACAGTTGGGCATCAAATTATGGAAGAGTCGAAAGGAATTTTTGGATTTTTGTCGCCTCCTGACGGAACGTGATGATTGGGAGTTCCACGGCACATCAAAAGATATTAAACGACTGAAGAAAGAAATAAAAAAAGCCGGATCGGGTAGAAAGTAGAGAAAGTTAGAGTTTAATCGTTTTTATTTCTTTTGGTTGAGGATTGGCAGGATCTTTAAAGGTACCGGTGCGGTAGGGTCTTTGAGGATGATGGACGCGTCCTTCTTGAAGCGCGTATTTGGGATAGTAATGAAGAACGCCGATGGCCTCAAAGATCACTTGTGAATTTTGGAAGGAGAGTTCCTCTTCAGAAAAGAAATTATTGTCTATCTCATACAGCAAGACGAGGACAAGATAGGTTGCGATCGTCAGAATGCCTGTGATGAGAGCGCTGATCCATTGACCATCACGCAGCATGAAAAGGAGAAAGGCGATGAGTCCTGCCAGACATCCCAGCACAATCCAATGATCTTTGGTCACAATCTTGCGTGCTGCAAGCGGAAGTTCTTGGCGAGTGGCCATGAATTGATATTTGATGTCATGCAGATTCTGCATGAGCTCCGATACTTCTGGCTTGGAAGGACGAATGGCATCCACCACACGGATCATCCGATTGAATGTCTCGTGCGTTTTTTCAACGTATTCTGAGAGTTCAAAATTGAGCGCGGCAATGACGTGATCATCAATAACACGCGCAAGTTTTTTCGCAATAGAAGGTTGCAACAAAACGCCGAGATTATATAATGCTAAGACGGTGCTATTGTCTTGAGCGTTGAGTGTTTGCAAGCGTAAATAATTGGTTGTGGTGGTCCCAATAAAAAATCCTACCAGGATAGCAAACAGGAGCGAGACCACCGTGAGGAGCGTTGAAAGATCAAAGGTAAATCGATAGATCGGAATCGCAAATGGAGCGATGAGGAGGCAGAGGGGGATCAGGATCTTTAAAACAAATTTTGAAAAGGAGGTATACATTTTTATTTTTCATTTTTGAACGAGGCAATTTTTATCGCCCTCAGTATATCACAGCTTCATTTTTTGATCCCTCGAAAGAGATGAACCATATGCCCAACAGGAATCCCTTGATGATAGCATTCGAGCGCTTGGCCAGCGGAAATTTTGTATGGTGCAAGCCAGTTTTTGACCTGCTCGCCTGTCATATCGTGTGATGGATTGATGGAATGATGTTCCTTGAGGATTTTTTGACTTTCGTTGAATAAGTAAAACTCAAACGTCACATCACATTCTTGTTCCAAACGATGATAACCTTCAAAATCAATCAATGCCTCGGTTTGTTCTTTGAAGCCAACGATAATTTCTTGCAATTCATACCCTGTCTCATCAAATAATTCTTTGACCAATGAGAGCGGCATGCGTCCACCGAGTTCGGTGATGACTGAATCGCCCGCCTTCAAAATTTTTTCAGCACTTTGTAGATAGGCGAATTGTGCACTCATCGCCCAACGAACAAATTTTTTAGGCGGCTCATAGCCTTCGTACAAGGAGGATGGGAGAAACGTTCCTTTTTCCGCGCCTCTCGTCAAATCTTCTTTGCCCGTCGAAGGCAGGTTTGGAATATTTCCATGCACGAAGTCAACGTGATAGCCGGCTTCTTCAATCGGCTCACAAAAAGAACCGACCAAAGGGATCAATTCAAGCGACGAGGGACTATCGCGGCCGATATTTTTTATTGTGCCTTCCAAAATTTCATCATCAACGTCTGTGACGATCAGGCGGCGCAGTTCCGATCGAAATATTTGCACGATGGCAATCCCTTCCACGCCGCTGCAAATGCCGATGATGCCGATGTTTCGAATCGTTTTTCCTTCGCTCGCAAATATTTCTTTCAGTCGTTTGCAACCTACGGCAGTGTAATAAGCCCAATTATCTTCCACCTTTTCTTTATACGGATACATGCCGGGAGTTTCGATGATCGAAAGCGAGGGAACATCAATCCCGGCCTGTTTGAACAGGGGAGTAATGTCGACGGTTTTGCTAATTTGCATTCTTGCATTAGGATAAGGGAAAGAAGAATATGCAGCAAATGAATCCGCATCTACAAAAATTACAGCGCCTCTTGCTTGGTCATGCGGTGATCCAGCATCCGTATTTGCAGAAGTTTCGTGCAGGAGAGTGGAACAAAAAGCAGATTCGGGTTTGGTTTGAGCAGCAGATGCACTTTTCCGTGGCTCTGCCAGCCTGTTTCGCGGCGCTGTATGCGCGCATTCCCGATCGGTATTGGGTGGAAAAGCGAAAGCTGGTCGATTTATTGAATGTGGAAGCTTGGGGAGCAAGCGACCCAGAATGTCACAGCCATTATTTTAAAGAGTTCGCGGATTTTTTAGGCATGGACATTGATCAGGTGAGCAAAGCTGAACCGAAGGAGTACACGAAGGACTACGTTCATCTGCGTTTCGACCTCTGTCTCCATAAGCCAATCGTTCAAGGTCTGGCTGGGATCGCTTTTGGCAATGAAATGTTGAACCTTTTTATTTTCCAGGTCTATCGCGAAGGGATCCATAAAATTTCAGGATTGGAGCAATGCCCGAGCGAATATTTTGAAGTTCATCTGCGAGATGAGGCCTCGGATTTTCAAGTTTTCGCAAAACTTTTGGAGACGCTCGTGGCGCATGAGGCTGATTGGGAAGAAGCGGAAAAGGGACTGAAGGAGCTTTTGGATGCGCGGGTGGTCTTCTTTGATAGATTGTGTGAGGATCTGGACAAGGTATTGCCATAGAGGGTGGCGCATGTTATATGTGCATGCGTTCATAAAATTTACGCGCCCTTAGTTTAACGGATAAAACTGCAGCCTTCGAAGCTGTTGATGGGGGTTCGATTCCCTCAGGGCGCACCACTAGAAACATCACGCGCGAGCGTGGTGTTTCTGTTTTGGTTGAGGCAGGCAATTTTTCAGGTGGGTCTCATGCCTGTCGCTTTATGTACGAGATATTTAACGCAAAATAAAATGACCCCGCCCGCTCCAGAAATCAGAACGGACGAGGTCGGAATGATTACTCTCGGACGGCGAGGAACGAGTGCCAAGGTTTCCACAGGCGGTAGTCGTTGTCGTTACCGATCCATTCAAGTTCGAGGATCTGCCTGGTATCGCACCTGTCATGGCTTTGCTTCAGAACCGCGACGCCACGTCGGCCGATGCGGATGTCCCAGTCCATCAAGGAACCGAGGGCGACAAGATAACCATCACGTGGCTCTCTTCGGTATTTCTCGCCAAAACCGAGGAGCTCCTCGTAGAGT
>Ga0209515_10005900_pt1 | contig 15604 bp, 15 predicted proteins | sample Subgroupgradi54m_FD_187454 | JGI IMG/M metagenome (GOLD analysis project Ga0209515, IMG submission 187454) | Subsurface groundwater microbial communities from S. Glens Falls, New York, USA - GMW60B uncontaminated upgradient, 5.4 m (SPAdes)... ...
GCGGCGCGCAGCGCCGGCGCCACGCGCGGCCAGGTCAGCCGCCACGTGACGCTGCCGCTGATCCGCTACGGGCTGCTCGCGAGCTGGCTGCTCGTCTTCATGATCTTCGAGCGCGAGTACTCGACCGGTGTCTACCTGCTCGGGCCGGGCACCGAAGTGATCGGCTCGCTGCTCGTCTCGCTGTGGGCGACCGGCGGGGCCGACATGGTGGCCGCGCTGTCGCTGATCAACGTCGTTCTCGTGGCCGTCGGCCTCACCATCGCGCTGCGATTCGGAGTGAAACTTCATGACTAACAAGCTCAAGGTCGACGACCTGCACCTGTCCTATGGCGACAACGCCATCCTGAAGGGCGTGTCGATGCAGTTGCAGCAGGGCGAAGTCGTCTCGCTGCTGGGCCCGTCGGGCAGCGGCAAGACGACGCTGCTGCGCGCGGTGGCGGGGCTGGAAGTGCCGCACCGCGGCGCGATCAGCGTCGAAGGCAAGCCGGTGTTCGACGGCAACGCCAAACACGAGGTGCCGGCCGAGAAGCGCAACCTCGGGCTGGTGTTCCAGTCGTACGCGCTGTGGCCGCACAAGACGGTCGCCGACAACGTGGCCTACGGCCTGAAGCTGCGCAGCGTGCCGGGCGCCGAGATCAAGCAGCGGGTCGACACCGCGCTGAAGAACCTCGGCCTCGGCCACTTGGGCGACCGCCTGCCGCACCAGCTGTCGGGCGGCCAGCAGCAGCGGGTCGCGATCGCGCGTGCGCTGGTCTACAACCCGCCGGTGATCCTGATGGACGAGCCGCTGTCCAACCTGGACGCCAAGCTGCGTGAAGAGGCACGCGCCTGGCTGCGCGAGCTGATCCTGAAGATGCAGTTGTCGGCGCTGGTCGTCACGCACGACCAGAACGAAGCGATGGCGATGTCGGACCGCATCCTGCTGCTCAACAACGGCGTCATCGAACAGCAGGGAACGCCGCAGGAGATGTACGCCACGCCGCAGACGCTGTTCACCGCCGACTTCATGGGCAGCAACAACCGCATTGAAGGCAAGGTCAGCGAGGTGCGCGACGGCGCGGCGCTGCTGGCCGGGCCGGGCTGGAGCCTGTGGGGCGAACCGCGCGGCGGCGCGAAGACGAGCGGGTCGGATGCGACGGCGATGATCCGGCTCGAGCGGGTGCGGGTCGCGAATGGCCCGGGCGACAACTGCGTTCGGCTGCCGCTGGTGACCTCGATGTACCTGGGCGACAAGTGGGAGCACCTGTTCCATCTGGGCGAGACACGCTTGCGCGCCTACGGCCACGCGCCGCTTGCCGCAGGGGAACATTGGCTCGAGATTCCACGCCGCGATCTCTGGGTGTTTTGATTGAGAGGCTGAGGAGACATTGTTCCGCAGCGACGTCATCCCGGCTCGGGCTACGCCCGCGCCGGGATGACGCTTGGAAAGCTCTCGCGCTCTGAGTCGACGCGGCCCGCTGCAAGCGGGCCTCTTTCTTTGGGCTCGGTCTTGGCGCCCCCTCAAATGTGCTGAGGAAGGTGTTGGTGCGGTCGCACTGACCGGACTACGATCGCCCGTCAGGCAGTTGCACCTCGTCGACAGAATACTCACGGACACCGGCGTGGCGGTCCGTGGTGGAGAACGATATGAAGCGGACGCAAGCTGTCTCATTCGCCGTTCTGATCCTCATCGTGGGCAACAGCCTGGCTGAGGATTGCAAGACGCCCCAGTGCCAGGCCCAGCAGCGGGCGCACCAGCAACAGCAACAGCAACAACAGCAACAAGCGCAGCGTGCTCAGCAGCAAGCGCAACAGATGCAGCAGCAACAGGCGCAGCTGCAGGCCCAGCAGCGCGCCCAACAACAAGCGCAGCAGGCGCAGCAGCAACTAGCGCAGCAGCAGGCCCAGCAGCGAGCTCAGCAGCAAGTCCAGCAACAACAGGCCCATCAAACCCCGCAGCGCAGTCAGCCGCAGGCCCAACAACAACAAGCCCAGCAGCGGGTGCAGTCCCAAACGACGCCAAGCCCACAGGCTCAAGCCCAGGCTCAGGCTCCAGCCCAGCCGCCGCAGCATCAACATCCACAAGCCCAGCAGCGCGTGCAGCAAGCGGCTCAGCAACAAGTACCGCAAAGACTGCAGCAGACCGCCCAGCCACATCTTCAGCAACAACCCAACCAGGCACAGGCCGGGCCGGCCGCCAAGGCGCTGGCAACCCTGCCGACCGGGCCCCAGTCAGGCAGGATGGCGCACCAAGCCCCCGGCGGCGCACCGCCAGGCGCACCGCCGCAGGCCACCGCGCAAGGAATGCGACACGCCACGCAAAGCCCGGCGCAGACTCTGGCGGCCCACCCGCCGGGCGCCCACGCGCTCGCGCCCGCCACCGCGACACCAACGGCCCGCCCGGCGCGCCCCGCCGTCGCGCTGAACCAGACGACCAGCGTCACGCCGCGCCCCGAGCGCGGCGGCTACGCCATCCAGCACCAGAACCCCGACGGGTCGCGCATGGTCGTCAACCAGCACCGGCTCGCAGGCGGCACGACCCATGTCGGCGGCTACAAGCAGGTGGTCGACCCACGCAGCGGCACCACGACGCGGACCTACGCCGACGGGCATCGCACCATCGCCGGGCCGGACTACCGCAGCCGCTCGATTTACGGCGGTCCGACCTACACCACCTACCGAAGCGGTTTGCACTCCGCGGTGCTGCCGGGCGGCCGGCCGCTGTACCGCGAGGGCTACGCGGTGTACCGCGGCCAGCGCGTGGTCGAGCGCACCGTCTATGCCCGCGTCGCGTACGGCCACCCGGTGTACTACGCGGCGCCGGTGGTGCGGGTCTACAACGTGGTGCCGCTGTACGGCGCGCCGGTCTATGTGTACCGGCCGTACGTGTACGAGCCGGTGTTCTACCGCATCTTCTGGTCGCCATTCGTGACGCCGGTCGTCGTAACGCGCGACTGTTATATCTGCCCGGCCCGCGTCGTCGTGTTCGCGTCGCCGGTGGTGAGCTACACGAACTCGGTCGACCTGCTCGGCGACCTGCAGATCTCGAGCGCTTTCGACGAACGCGTCGCGGTCGCGTCGGCGGCCGAACAGCAAGCCGATCACGACGAGCTGGCGCAGCTGCGGCAACAGATGTCGGGCCTGCAGCAACAGGTCGGCGACACGGTGGGCAGCAACGAACAACTCAAGACACAACTGGCGGCCCAGGGGACCAAGCTCGCCGACATCAAGGCCGAGAGCGATGCGCTCAAGGCGCAGCAAACGGTGAGCGAGTTGAGCCCGGTGCAGGTGCCCGAAGAGGTGCGTCAGCAGGTCAGGCAGCAGATGCGCTTGAGCATCGCGCAGCACCGCAACGGCCGCTCGATCGCGGTGTCGGACATCGCGTCGTCGGGCTACGCGAAGATCTACCTGTTCCAGGCCGCCGCGCCGATCAACGTGACCGACAAGGAAACCGGCGACGAGTGTTTCCTCAACAGCGGCGATCTGATTCGTTTCTCGAGCCCACCCAACGGCGACAGCGCGGTGGCGCAGATGGCGGTCGTGACGAGCGGCGCCGACAGCTGCAAGCCCAGGCAGGTCGTCGAAGTGCCGATGGCCGACCTGCAGGAAATGCTCAACGGGTTCAATGAGCGCGTCGAAGGCAACATGAAGCGCGTGAACTCGTGCGTGGGCGCTTCGGCCAAGTGCCAGAACACTTGAGGCGAGAGGAGCGAGCATGCACTGCGACCAATGCGGAACCGTGATTCACGAAGGCGCGCTGTTCTGCAAGAAGTGCGGCGCGAGGCAGGGGCCGATGGCGGCGCCTTCCGTGGACATGAGCGCAGCGCTGCCCGTGCCAGCGGTGTCCAGGGCCGAGGCGGCAGTCGCCAGAGCCGAGGCGCCGCGGCCGGCCAAATCCGGCACCAGGCCGGTCGTGTGGGCCGTCGTGGCATCGGTGGTCGTTTCGTTGGGCGGACTCGCCGGCTACCTGGGCTGGCGCAACAAGGTCGACGCTGAAGAGGCAGCGCAGAAGCTGGCGCTGTTCGCCGCCGAGAGCGGCAGGCACGTTGCAGAAAGCGAGCGGCGCGCCGCCGATGAAGTGACCGCGATTGCCGGTGTGCGGCAGGCTGCCGCAGAGGCGAGCGAGCGGGCAGAGATCGCTGCGGCGAAGGCGGCGCTGGATAAGGTCATCAGCGAGGAAGAAGCCTTGGCGAAGGCTTCAGCGGGCGCGCAGAAGTGACTCGGCTGCCTGCCAGCCACATGCCCAGACGCGGCCGCGCGCTGGCGGTCACGACGGTCAGTCCCCGACAGATCATCGTCGCCGCAACCCGGTTAGGAACTCATACTCGCGGATGTTCGGGTCTTGCTGGCTGGGCGCCACTTTGCACTGGCGGCCTATTGGGGAGCGATGGGGCAACTAAACATCTTCATCTCGGCCGTGAGCGCGGAGTTCGGAGCCTACCGGGAGGCGCTGCGGCGCGACCTCACGCGCCCCGGCATCTCGGTGGCGATCCAGGAAGACTTCATCCCCACCGGCAGCGAAACGCTGGACAAGCTCGACGACTACGTGCGGCATTGCGACGCCGTCATCCACCTCGTGGGCGACATGTGCGGAGCGCCCGCGATGTCGCCCTCGGTGGCCGTGATCCGCGAGCGCTACCGAGACTTCGGTGAACGGCTGCCTGCGGTCGCGCCATTCCTGCAGCCCGGCGCGCCGGCCCTGTCCTACACGCAGTGGGAGGCCTGGCTGGCGCTGCACCACCGCCGGCGGCTGCTGATCTGTGCGCCACAAGCGGATGCGATACGCGACCCGCGCTATCGGGTTGACGCTGCCCAGCAGCAAGCGCAGCAAGAGCATCTGGCGCGCCTCGCCCAGGTCGAGCGATACCCGGAGTTCCACTTTGCCAGTGCCGATCGGTTGGCCGTCGAAGTGCTTCGCTCGGGGCTGGGCGACCAATTGGCCCGTGCCGGGGCGGGGCCGCGCAACCTGCCGCTGGGGCCGAGTGCGCATTTCACCGGCCGCGACACGCCGATGCGTGCAGTTGAAGAGGTGCTGGGCATGCCCCCGCAATCGGCCCACGAACCTGCGCGAGCTTGCGTGCTCACCGGCCTGGGAGGCATCGGCAAGACACGCCTTGCCGTCGAATACGCCTGGCACCGTGTCGCCGACTACAGCGCCCTGTTGTTTGCCGACGCGAGCAGCGCCGAGGCCCTGGAACGCGGCTTGGCAGCCTTGTGCGCGGCCGCGGTGCTGAACCTCGAGGCGCGCCACGACAAGGACCAGTCGGTCCTGCTCGATGCCGTGCTGCATTGGTTTGCTGCCCACCCGGGCTGGCTGCTGATCCTGGACAACGCCGACACCGAAGGCGCTGCCGCAGCCGTGGAGGCACTGCTTCCGCGCCTGCTGGGCGGCCACGTGTTGGTCACCGCCCGTGTGGCCTCCTGGAGCGGCAGCGTGGCGCCGGTGCCGCTGCACGAGCTGGACCCGACGGCGGCGGCGACCTTCCTGCTCGGCCGCACACAGGGAGGGCGCCGCGCGCGCGACGACGACAGCGCGCAAGCGGCCACCATTGCGAAAGAGCTCGGGTACCTGCCGCTGGCTCTGGAGCAGGCTGCGGCCTTCGTGAGACAACGCAAGCTGAGCCTGGCAGACTACCTGGAGCAGTGGCAGGCCAGCCGCGACACGATGCTCGGCTGGTTCGATGCCCGCCTGATGGCCTACCCGCGCAGCGTCGCTGCCACCTGGCAGACCTCGTTCGGGCAGCTCTCGGCCACGGCCAGGCGGCTGCTGCAGCGCTTGGCATGGCTGGACGCCGAGCCCATCCCCGAATCGCTGCTGGCGCAGCCCGTGCCCGGCGATGCTGAAGGCGGTGCGGCGCTCGCCGCCCTGGCCGAACTGGCGGGCTATTCCCTCGCCTCGTGCGACGACGGGGCCGAGCGCTTCAGCGTGCACCGTCTGGTGCAGGAAGTGACCCGCGCGGGCATGGACGACGAAGCTCGCGGCACGAGCTTGACCCAGGCGCTGGTTTGGCTGTCCGATGCGTTCACGGGCGACCCGCAGGACGTGCGCAACTGGCCGCACCTGGACCCGTTGCTTCCGCATGTCTTGAGGGTGGCGCAGCATGCCGATCCCCGCGGTATCGCCGACCCGACCGCCCAGCTGATGAACCACGCCGGCTCGCTTTTCCATCAGAAGGCACTACACGCACAGGCCGAGCCGCTGATGCGTCGCGCGCTTGCCATCGACGAGGCGAGCTACGGGCAGCAGCACCCGAGCGTCGCCGCGCGCCTGAACAACTTGGCCCAACTGCTGCAAGTCACGAACCGCTTGGCGGAGGCCGAGCCGCTGATGCGCCGCGCGCTTGCCATCGACGAGGCGAGCTACGGGGAGCAGCACCCGGAGGTTGCCATAGACCTGAGCAACCTGTCCGTATTGCTGCAAGCCACGGACCGCTTGGAGGAGGCCGAGCCGCTGATGCGCCGCGCGCTGGTGATCTTCTCGCGATCCTTGGGCGCCGAGCACCCGAAGACGAAGATCGCTCTGGGGAACTACCAAGGACTGCTGCAGGCACTGCACATTGACCCGCAACCCGCCATAGACGCGCTGGCCAACGAGATTGCTGGCGCCTGATCCCGGTGTCGCGCCCAGACCGCGGGCCGCGGGCCCCTTGCCTGTTTCGAGCAACGCTGCGAGCCACCCCGCGCAGCAAGACGACGCCGAATGATGGTTAGAAAAGAAAACGGGCCGCGAAGGCCCGTTCTTCCCAACTTCTGGCGGAGAGGGTGGGATTCGAACCCACGTTACTGCATAACAGTAAACCGGATTTCGAGTCCGGCGCGATCGACCACTCTGCCACCTCTCCAGATTCATGCGTGGCTGCTGGCGGGTCAGGCCAAGCCCAACATTCTAACCGACGCCGGCCGCCTCACGGCCGCAGTTCGGACTGGCCGCGCATGTACGGCCGCAGCACCTCGGGCACGGTGATCGATCCGTCGGGGTTCTGGTTGTTCTCGAGCACCGCCACCAGCGCGCGCCCGACTGCCAGCCCCGAACCGTTCAGCGTGTGCACCAGCTCGTTCTTGCCCTGTGCGTTCTTGAAGCGCGCATGCATGCGCCGCGCCTGGAAGGCTTCGCAGTTGGAACACGAGCTGATCTCGCGGTAGGCGTTCTGCGCCGGCACCCAGACCTCGAGGTCGTAGGTCTTGGTGCTGCCGAAACCGAGGTCGCCGCCGCACAGCTCGACCACCCGGTACGGCAGACCCAGCTTCTGCAGGATCGCTTCGGCGTGGCCGACCATCTGCTCCAGCGTCGCATAGCTCTGTTCGGGCTGGACGATCTGCACCATCTCGACCTTGTCGAACTGGTGCTGGCGGATCATGCCGCGCGTGTCGCGCCCGGCGCTTCCCGCCTCGGAGCGGAAACACGGGCTGTGCGCGGTCAGCTTGATCGGCAGTGCGTCGGCCGCCAGCACCTGCTCGCGCACCGTGTTGGTCAGCGAGATCTCCGAGGTCGAGATCAGGTACTGCTCGCTGCCCGCCGCCACCGCCTCGCCGCCCTCGCCTTCTTGGCCGCGGTAAACCCAGAACATGTCGTTCTTGAACTTGGGCAGCTGGCCGGTGCCTTCGAGGATCTCGCGGTTGACGATGTAGGGCGTGTAGCACTCGGTGTAGCCGTGCTCCTCGGTCTGCGTGTCGAGCATGAACTGCGCGAGCGCCCGGTGCAGCCGCGCCACGGGGCCGCGCAGAAAGGTGAAGCGCGAGCCCGACAGCCGGGCGCCGGTATCGAAGTCAAGACCGAGTGGCTGGCCCAGGTCGACGTGGTCGCGCGGGGTGAAGCCGAACTCGCGCGGCGTGCCCCAGCGGCGCACTTCGACGTTGGCGGTTTCGTCGTCGCCCAGCGGCACGTTCTCGTGCGGCAGGTTCGGCACCGCCATCAGCATCGCCGACAGCTCGGCCTGGATCACGTCGAGCCGCTCGGCCGACGCCTTCAGCGTGTCGCCGATGCCGCCCACCTCGGTCATCACCGCCGTGCTGTCTTCGCCCTTGGCCTTCAACTGGCCGATCTGCTTGGACAGGCTGTTGCGGCGCGCCTGCAGCTCCTCGGTGCGGGTCTGCAGCGTCTTGCGTTCGGACTCGAGCGACTGGAACCGCGTCACGTCGAGAAAGGGTTGCGGCGACTTGCGCTTTTCGAGCCGCGCGATGACGCCGGGCAAATCCTTGCGCAGCAGGTTGATGTCGAGCATGGGTGACGGGCCGCGGCGCGCGCGGCTCCACTGAAAGTGCGTGAACCGGGGATTGTAGGCAGCGTCGCTGCAACAACCCCGTTGGCGCGCACCTCGCTGCTGTTATGATTGCGAACGGTTCGCATTTGCAATTACAACGGAGAGAGGGTCGACGTGGCTGCCGGAAGCTTGAAGTGGTTCGTCGCGGCTGGGGTTGCAGCCTTGCTGTCCGCATGCGGCGGCGGCACCGGTGGCGCGCCGGCCGCGCCGACCGAAACCGCGCTGTCGGCGCAAGCCAGCCTGGGTGAGCAGATCTTCAAGGACGTCTCGCTGTCGGCCTCGGACCGGCAGTCGTGCGCGACCTGCCACAGCGCCGACACCGGCCATGCGGGCCCGAACGACCTGCCGGCGCAGTTCGGCGGCGCCCTGCTCGACCAGCCCGGCCGGCGCAGCTCACCGTCGATCCGCTACCTGGCGAGCAACACCGCGTTCCACTTCGATTCCGAAGGCACCCCCACCGGTGGCTTCTTCTGGGACGGCCGCGCCACCTCGCTGCAAGACCAGGCCGGCCGGCCCTTCCTGGCGGCCAACGAGATGGCCAACCCGGACCTGGCCGACGTCATCGCCAAGCTGTCGCGCGCTGCCTACGCCGCGCAGTTCAGAGAAGTGTTCGGCGCCGACATCTTCAGCCGCCCCGACGACGCCTTCGCCCGCATGACACTCGCGCTGCAGCAGTTCCAGCGCGAAGACCTGCGCCTTCGCGCCTTCACGAGCAAGTACGACGAGTTCCTGCGCGGCAAGGCGAGCTTGAGCGAGCAGGAGCTGCGCGGCTTGGCGCTCTTCAACCGCGCCGACAAGGGCAATTGCGCCGCCTGCCACCCGTCGGCCAAGGCGAGCGACGGCAGCCACCCGCTGTTCACCGACTTCAGCTACGACAACCTGGGCGTGCCGCGCAACCCCGCGCTGGCACACAACGCCGACCCCGCCGTGTTCGACCTCGGCCTGTGCGCCCGCGAAGGCGGCGACATGGCCGCGCGCACCGACCTGTGCGGTGCGTTCAAGGTGCCGTCGCTGCGCAACGTCGCGCTGCGCAAGGTGTTCTTCCACAACGGCCGCTTCAAGACGCTGAAGGACACGCTGACTTTCTACGTGCAGCGCGACACCAACCCCGAGAAGTGGTATCCGCTCAACCCCGACGGCAGCGTCAACAAGTTCGACGACCTGCCGGCCGCATACAAGGCCAACGTCAACACCAGCGAAGCACCCTACAACCGCGGGCCCGGCGATGTGCCGGCGCTGAGCGACGCCGAAATCGACGACGTGATCGCGTTCCTCGCGACGCTGACCGACGCCGTGCGCTGAAGTCCTTCCAACTCAAAACGCCAACCATGAACCGACGCCTCCATCTGAGCACCCCGTTGCGCCGAACCGCCCTCGCCGCGAGCCTGCTGCTCGCCGCCACCTGCAGCCACGCGCAGACCGCCACCGAGGCTGAACTGGCGCGCAAGCTCGACCAGCTCGCCGCCGAGCTCGCGTCGGTCAAGGCGCAGTTGCAGCAGATGCAGCAGCAACGCGCCGCCTCCCCGCAGGTCACGCAAGCCGCGCCGGCTGCGCCGATCGCCGCAGCAGCGCCCGCGCCGGTTGCCACCTCGCGGGCCGAGCCCGCCACGGTGCTGTCGAGCTACGGCGAGATCATCTACAACCGGCCCACCAGGCACAGCGAAATGGCGCAGGCCGACGTGCGCCGCTTCGTGCTCGGCTTCCAGCACCGCTTCGATGCGAAGACCAAGCTCGTGACCGAGCTCGAAGTCGAACACGCGGTGACCTCGTCCAGCGACCCGGGCGAAGTGGCCATCGAACAGGCCTATGTCGAACACCAGTTGGCCCCGACCTGGGCGGCGCGCGCCGGGCTGTTCCTGATGCCGGTCGGCTTGCTCAACGAAAACCACGAGCCGACGGCGTTCTACGGCGTCGAGCGCAACTTCGTCGAGACCGCGATCATCCCGACCACCTGGCGCGAAGGCGGGCTGCAGATCGTCGGCAGCTTCGACAACGGCCTGACGCTGCAGACCGGCATCAGCACCGGTTTCGACCTCACCAAATGGGACGCCAGCGCGAGCGACGGGCGCGAGTCGCCGCTCGGCTCGATTCACCAGGAGCTCGCGCTCGCCAAGGCACGCGACCTGGCCGTCTTCGGCGCGCTGAACTGGCGCGGCATTCCGGGCCTGCAGGTCGGCGGCTCGCTGTTCAGCGGCGGCGCGAGCCACGGCCAGGCCGGCGCGAGCGCACGGGTCACGCTGTGGGACCTGCACACCCGCTGGACGCCGGGGCGCTGGGACCTGTCTGCCCTGTACAGCCGCGGCAGCATCTCCAACACCGCCGCGCTCAACGCCCCGCTGGTCGGCAGCGCAACGCTGATCCCCCAATCCTTCGACGGCTGGTACGCGCAGGCCGCCTACAAGCTGTGGACGCACGAGGACTACGTGCTGAGCCCGTTCCTGCGCTACGAGCAGTTCAACACCGCGCGCAGCTTCGCCGACCTCGGCCCCGGGCTGACGCCGGGCGCCGGCGCGACCGAACGCGCCGTCACCCTCGGCGCGAACTTCCAGGTCTCGCCGGGCATCGTGATCAAGGCCGACCTGCAGAACTTCCGCGAGAACAAGGACGCGAACCGCGTCAACCTCGGCCTGGGCTGGAGCTTTTGATGCGGCTCGTGCTCGCCACTTCGGCCATCGCGCTGGCGCCGGCGAGCGCGTTCGCGGTCGACTACTTGAGCGCCGAGCAAGCGGCCAAGCTGATGTTCCCCGAGGCCGAGCGTTTCGAATCGCATGACGTGTCGCTCGATGCCGCGCAGATGCAAAAGCTCGATGCCGCCGGCGTGCGCGCGCGTTCGGCACGCTGGCCGGTGCGGGTCGCGCAGCGCGGTGCGAGCACGCTCGGTTATGTCGTCGTCGACGAGGTGGTCGGCAAGTTCGAGCTGATCACCTACGCGGTCGGCATCGGGCTCGATGGCGCGGTCAAGCAGGTCGAGGTGTTGTCGTACCGCGAGAGCCACGGCCACGAGATTCGCCTGCCGGCCTGGCGCCGCCAGTTCGTCGGCAAGACGGCGGCGTCGCCGCTGCACATCGGCGACGACATCGCCAACATCAGCGGCGCGACCCTGAGCTGCAGCCACGTCACCGACGGCGTGAAACGCATCGTCGCGGTGGTCGATCTGGCGCGGCGCAGCGGGGCCTTGCCATGACGATGTGGACACGGCGGGCGCGGCCGCTGCTCGGTACGCTGGTGGAGGTCGGGCTGGCCGGCACCGGCTGCGACGCCGCGATCCAAGCCGCGTTCGACAGCATCGCCGGCGTGCAGGCCTGCCTGTCGCGCTTCGACGCCCGCAGCGACATCGCGCGCTTCAACACGCTGCCTGCCGGGGCCAGCCTCGACGTCGCGCCGCACACCGCTGCAGTGCTCGCGGCGGCGCAGGAGTTGCACGCGGCGAGCGGCGGGGTGTTCGATGTCAGCCTCGGCAGCGCCGCCGATGGTTGGCACTGCGACGAACGGCGATTGCACAAGCGCCTCGCCGGCGTGCAACTGGACCTCGGCGGCATCGGCAAGGGCTACGCCGTCGACCGGGCGGTCGACAGCTTGATTGCATTGGGCTGCAGCGCCGGTTGGGTCAACGCCGGCGGCGACCTGCGTGTGTTCGGCGACGAGCAAGTGCCGCTCACGTTGCGTGACGAAACCAGCGGCGGCGTGCGCCACTTCGCGACGCTTGGCGACGGCAGCTTCGCGACCAGCCACTTCGGACCCACCAGCCGCAGCGTCGCGACAGGCCCGTCGCACGCGCCGGTTCGCGCCCACGCCAGCGTCGCCGCGCCGCTGTGCCTGTGGGCCGACGCGCTGACGAAAGTCGTCGCGATCAGCGGCGACGCTGCACACCCGCTGCTCGCGTGCCACGCCGCGCGGGCCTGGCTGCATTGATCACCCCCACCACCGATGCCGCGCCACTCGCACCTGCACCGCCTGCCTCGCTGGCAGCGCCGTAGCCTGTTCGCCGCCGGCGTGCTGCTGCTCGTCACCGGCGTTGCGTGGCTCGTGCTGCATTACGCGCTGGGCGCCGGTGCCGGCGAGCTGCCGCATCCGCTCGAAGCCTGGACGATGCGGCTGCACGGCCTGGCGGCCTTCGGCGGCCTGTTCATGCTCGGCGTGCTGGCCGGCTCGCATGTGCCGCGCGGCTGGCACATGAGCGCACGCCACCGCTGGGCCCAGCAGCGCGGCTCGGGTGTCGCGCTGTGTGCGCTCGGCGGCGCGCTGGCGCTGAGCGGCTACGCGCTGTACTACTTCGCGCCCGAGGCGCTGCGGCCGACGCTGGGCTGGCTGCACAGCGGCATCGGCATCGCGATGGGCGCGATGCTGGTCGCGCACCGGTCGCGCCGGCCGCACTGACGTCATCCCGACGTTCGCCAGGCGTGCGCCGGTATGACGATGGTCAATTTGCAGGGCTTTTGGCACGGAACCAAATAGCGAAATGAGAGACAATCTCATTTGCAGGCGCATTCAGCCTGCGCTGTTTTGCCCCATCCACCATGCTGCTGACCGAACTGCCCAATGGCGCCCACGCCACCGTCGAGCGGGTCGTGGCGTCGTCGTCCGAGGTCGATGCGGTGGCGCTGCGCCGGCTCGGCGAGCTCGGTTTCATCCCCGGTGAGCCGCTGCAACTGCTGCGCCGCGGCCCCGGTGGGCGCGAGCCGCTGGCGGTGCTGATCGGCGAAACGATGTTCGCGCTGCGCCTGCTCGAAGCGCAGTGTGTCGAAGTGCGGCCGGCCTGATCGTCATGTCGCACGCCACCACCCACCCGCACCACCACGCTCCAACGTGGAGCGTGGCGCTGGTCGGCAACCCGAACTGCGGCAAGACGGCGCTGTTCAACCTGCTCACCGGCGCGCGCCAGAAGGTCGCCAACTACGCCGGCGTCACGGTCGAGCGCAAGGTCGGCGTCGCGCGGCTGCGCAACGGCCAGGCGCTGAGCGTGGTCGACCTGCCCGGCGCCTACAGCCTGACGCCGGCGACACCCGACGAACAGGTCACGCTCGAAGTGATCGAAGGCCGGCGCCAGGGCGAAGCCGCGCCGGACGCGATCGTCGCGGTGGTCGATGCGACCAACCTGCGCATGAACCTGCGCCTGGTGCTCGAGCTGAAGCGGCTCGGACGGCCGATGCTGGTCGCGCTGAACATGGCCGACGTGGCACGTGCGCAGGGCCTCGTCATCGACGTGCCGCGACTCGCCGCCGAGCTCGGCTGCGCGGTGGTCGAAACGGTGGCCGTCAGGCACGACGGCCATGCCGGGCTGCTGGCCGAGCTGGAACGCGAGTTCAGCGCCGGCCTGCCGCCGCAGGTCGTCGACACCGGCGTGCCCGACGCGCAGTCGTCGGCCGACCTGCAGCGCGAGGTGCGGCGCATCCTCGGCGTCGCCGCGCCGAAGGCGATGTCGCTGCAGCGCTTCCAGCACCGCATCGACGCGGTGGTGATGCACCCGGTGTGGGGCCTCGTGATCCTGTCGGCGCTGCTCTTTCTCGTCTTCCAGGCCGTGTTCTCGTGGGCCAACGTGCCGATGGACGCGATCAAGGCGGCGATGGCCGGCCTCGGTGAATGGGTCACCGCGCACATGGCCGACGGCCCGCTGCGCAGCCTGCTGGTCGACGGCGTGATTGCTGGCGCCGGCAGCGTCATCGTGTTCCTGCCGCAGATCCTGATCCTGTTCTTCTTCATCCTGCTGCTCGAAGACTCGGGCTACCTGCCCCGTGCCGCCTTCCTGCTCGACAACCTGATGGGCAAGGTGGGGCTGTCGGGGCGCGCCTTCATTCCGCTCTTGTCGAGCTTCGCCTGCGCCATCCCCGGCATCATGGCCACGCGCACGATCGCCAACTGGAAGGACCGGCTCGCAACCATCATGATCGCGCCGCTGATGACCTGCTCGGCGCGGCTGCCGGTGTACGCGCTCTTGATCGGCGCCTTCGTTCCGGCGCGCGCGGTGGGCCCGTTCGACCTGCGCGGACTGACGCTGTTCGGCCTCTATGTCGCGGGCGTGGTGTCGGCGATGGCGGTGGCGTGGCTGTTCAAGAAGGTCTGGATGAAAACCGGCTACCAGCCGCTGATGCTCGAGCTGCCGCCGTACCGCATGCCCGGCCTGCGCAACCTGGTGCTCGGGCTGTGGGAGCGTGCGCGCATCTTCCTGCGCCGGGTCGGCGGCATCATCTTCGCGTTGATGGTGGTGCTGTGGTTCCTCTCCAGCTACCCGGCGCCGCCCGACGGGGCCACCGGCCCGGCCATCCAGTACAGCATCGCCGGCTGGCTCGGCCAGGCGCTGCAGCATGTGTTCGCGCCGATCGGCTTCAACTGGCAGATCTCGATCGCGCTGGTGCCGGGGCTGGCGGCGCGCGAAGTCGCGGTCGGCGCGCTCGGCACGGTGTACTCGCTGTCGGCCGCCGGCAGCGCAGTGGCCGACACCTTGTCTCCCGTGATCGCGCATGGCTGGTCGCTCGCCACCGCCTATTCGCTGCTCGCCTGGTACGTGTTCGCGCCGCAATGCATCTCGACGCTGGTCGTCGTCAAGCGCGAAACCAACACTTGGCGCTATCCGCTTCTGATGGCGGCGTACATGTTCATGCTCGCCTACGCCGCGGCGTTCGCGACCTACCGCATCACACTCTGGCTGGCCGGCTGAACCATGACTGCTCAAGCCTTCATCGTCGCGCTGATCGTGCTCGCCTGCAGCGCCTACGTGGCCTGGACCTTGATGCCGGCCGCGGCGCGGCGCGCGATCGCCAAGCGCGTGTTGCGCCTGTCGCTGCCGACGTGGCTGGCCACGCCGTTTCGCAAGGCCACCCTGCCCGCGAGTGCCTGCGGCGGCTGCGACAACTGCGGTGACAGCGCCGAGGCCCCACCGACCTCAGTGCAGACGGTCAAGTTCCACCCGCGGACGCGGCGCTGAACGAGCGCAGCTCGCGCGCCGCCTGCACCATGTTGCGCAGCGCGGCCTCGGTCTCCGGCCAGCCGCGGGTCTTCAAGCCGCAGTCGGGGTTGACCCACAGACTCTGCGGCGCAATCACGGTCGCCGCCTTGCGCATCAGCCGCAGCATCTCGTCGGGCGCCGGCACACGCGGCGAATGGATGTCGTAGACACCCGGGCCGATCTCGTTCGGGTACTTGAAGTCGCCGAAGCCGCGCAGCAGCTCCATGCCCGAGCGGCTCGTCTCGATCGTGATCACGTCGGCGTCCAGCGCCGCGATGTCGGGCAGGATGTCGTTGAACTCGCAGTAGCACATGTGGGTGTGAATCTGCGTCGCGTCGGCCACGCCGCTGGCCGAAACGCGGAACGAGCGCGCCGCCCAGTCGAGGTACTCGCGCCACTGCGCCTTGCGCAGCGGCAAGAC
>Ga0209515_10005903_pt1 | contig 15600 bp, 12 predicted proteins | sample Subgroupgradi54m_FD_187454 | JGI IMG/M metagenome (GOLD analysis project Ga0209515, IMG submission 187454) | Subsurface groundwater microbial communities from S. Glens Falls, New York, USA - GMW60B uncontaminated upgradient, 5.4 m (SPAdes)... ...
CGATAAGCGCGAGGGTGATACTGCCGATGTACGCCGCCAAAACCCCCGTCGCAACCAAGACCGCCATGTTGAGCTTCTTGGCTTTGAGTGAATAGTACGTGCCGGTGATAAAAATAGAACCCGCCCAAAATACGACCGGCGTGGTCAAAAGAAAGAGGAGCAAATTCACCGGAATGGGCGCCCACAAATTAAGCCCGAACACATTTACTCCGACCGGCGAGTAGAGAAAAATCGGAACGGCAAGCAAAAAAGAAATGAAAAACCGTCGCCGCATATCCGCCTCCATCTCCTTCGCCATTTGCGGATCCGTCATTGCGCGTTCGTGATCCATGCCGGACATTTTTTTCATATCATGCCCAGTGTGCGTAGCGATTTTTTTCGGAATCAATTCCATCCCGCAAGCCGGACACCGCCCCGGCTCGTTCTTTTTCACCTTTGGATGCATGGGGCAGGTATAATAATAGCTGGCGGGGGGATTCATGTATTTTATAACCACAAACGAGAAGAAAACGAAAACTTGTTTTCATTTTCTTCGAGCGCCGTGGTTATATACTCAAAAGCTTTTGTAAACCTGTGGCTTTTGAGTATATTATACCACAAGACGAGGTAGCCCCTATCTTAAATCGCTCAAATCCTTCCTCGTCGCCACGGCAAAATCAGCCCCGATGGTTTTGAAATGCTTTTCCGCGCATTTGATTTTCTTGCTTTCGCTCGGGCGCAAATTCGCCAAAATTTCTCTTGCGGTTTGATGCTCCCCGCCGAATTTCGTTTCTCGTATCAAATAGAGCTTCTTTCCGTCTCCGTCGTCTTTTACGATAGCCCAATCGGGATTATAGTCGCCGAGCGGAGTATCCACCGTAAACCATCCCGGCAATTTTGCAAACAATTTTATCGTGCCATCTTGCTCCAGACTTTCCGCAAATTCCCGCTCGCCTTCGCTGTCAAAAAGTATGTGGTCATAAATTGATTTCTCCGATAAAAGAGCCCTGCTCACATACCCGTCACAATCTGTAAATAACTCCATTTGCCACACATCTTTCGTTGGTAAGTACTGCAACCCGTCGTTTACCATCAAATCGCTCTTCCCGCCCCGAATAATCTCAACCACACTGCGCATATAGTCTTCCGAATTTTCAAACAAGAAACGACTGTTTGAAACTGCCGAAAGTATTTCAAAAACCGTCTTCCTCGTCAGCTCCGTTTCTTTTGCAATGCGGTCAATAACATTCCCGATTTTTATGTCGTGCGACAGTGCTTCTCCCACCGACTGATTTTGGTAAATGGTTTTTATTTTCCCGTTTTTATCAATGGCAATCTGCGCCTTGTTAATAATCACCGCGATGTTACCCCCTGATATTTCATTATTTATCCGCTCGACACAATCGCGAACAAGCATCGAAGTATCAAGCGCGACATTATATACCGTCTTTTGCTTTATTATCTCCCACAATTTTTTGAAATCTTCATTATCAGTGGCAAAAACCTTTTTGAATTTTATCGCCACCCGCTCTCTCGTGTTCGCCGGTTTTGGCGCGCCGGCATATCCGGCATCAGTGTATTCTTTTTGCAGGCTCTCCGCAAAATCCTGATAGCTCTCATTCGCCACCACCGTCAAAACATTTATTTTCGAATCAGTGCTCCGGTCGCCGTTCACGTCGACAGGCAAGCGAAGCCCGCGCCCGATTTTTTGGCGTTTCGTAAAATCGTCTTTCGTTTCAATCAGCGTGCAAATCTGAAAAATGTTCGGATTATCCCACCCCTCTTTCAACGCCGAATGAGAAAAAATAAATGAGATAGGTTCGGAGAAAGACAAGAGCTGTTCCTTGTTTTTCATAATCAAATCAAAAGTGAGCTTTTCCCGCTTCCCAATCGTCCCGACATCCGCGCTCTTTCGGTTCTCTTTCTCGCGGTCTTGCGAAAAATATCCGTCGTGCACCGCCGAAACTTCCACACTCTTAAAATGTTCATGCCGGATTTTTATCGCGTCAAATTCCTCCTCAAATATCTTTTTAATAAGCGGACTCTCTCCTCGATAATTCTTCACCTCATCAATGAAGAACAGCGAAAGCACTTTAATCCGTCCGCCAAGCTCCGCCTGTTTTCTCATGTGCGATTTTATCGTCTCCCGTATTTGCGAACGAAACAGCGCCTCTTTGCCAAAAAGATTATCCGCGACAATATCCGCCACGACAGGATACACGACCCCGTTTGAAAGTTCCACCCCGCTTCGCACGTCCACCTCACGGACAAACAGCTCCGCATATTTTTGATTTTTCTTTGATTTTACAAACACGTCATCCCCCGCTTTCAACAGCGCCTCTTTCTTCGCATAGGTGCCGTCCGTATTTTTAACCTCGAACAAAACTCTCGCTTTCGGCGACTCCCCCTTTTTCGTCACCACCTCTTTCAGCTTAAAAATAAAGTCTCCCGCAATATCGGTCTCCGCTCCGTACACTTCCACTTTTTTCACCAAGCCATTAACATACGCATCCACAGGACTCAGGCGATAGACGAGATTATGAATATTTTTGTGCGTCGCGCTGTACCGCAATTTACACAATGATTTCAGCTCTTCAATAGCCGACTTGGAAAGCTCACTCTCCATATTTTGCGGTTCGTCCATAATCACCACCGGACGAGTCTCAGCCACCATATCAATCGGACGCTCGCCATGAAAACGGTCGGGGGTCTGCTTCATTATTTTCGTATCCCCGTTGAACGACTGAATCGTCATAATCATAACCTGCAAATACGGACTTTGCCCGAAATCGCGCACACCCGAAAGTTTCCCCGAATCATACACGAACGCGTGCCTTTTCAAATGCGCTCCGTACATCCCCGCGAAATGTTCATCCGTCTGTTCAATCGTTTTCAAAACCCCCTCGCGAATGGCGACGCTCGGCACGAGAATAATAAACTTCTTGAGCCCGTATTTTTTGTGCAATTCCAAAATGGTGCGCAAATACACATACGTCTTCCCCGTCCCCGTCTCCATCTCCACCGAAAAATCCATTGACTCAAGGTTTTCCGCCATCGGCAAAATTCCGTTCTGCTCCTGCACGCTCCGCAAATTTTGCAAAATCCTCATCGGCGCAACATCAACCTCATTCGCCACAATCCCCGCCGAACGCAACGCAAACTTTCCCTCATCTTCCCTCACCCCATTCCCACCCTCAAAAACCCCAACGATAGCATTGATGGCATCCAGCTGATATTCGAGATTTTTGGAAAATTTGAATTTCATAATAAAAGGTTCTGAAATATCGCTTATTTTTGTAACTGTGGATAACTCTTGACTTTCCTTAGTTTTCGACTATAATGTAGCTTACATATGGCAGTAGTGCCAAATGACATCAACTGCGGAGCCCCGAGTCGAAAGACTTGGGGTTCTTTGCTTTTCCGGTTCCTTTTTTAAGGCTCACCTCCAAGAACACAGACCTAAAATTCGCGATATCAAAATAATGGGACAGCGCCGGTGGTAACTCCTTCGCTATATGTCCGGATCGTGAAAACCCCACAGCAACCTTGCCGTTACCGCGCAAAAATTTAACAAGATACTCAAAATCGCAATCCCCGGAAAAAAGAATAAACGTATCAAAACCCTTCATGCCGAATACCGCATCAACCGCAATCTCCACATCAAAGTTTGCTTTCCTGTGCGGCGCTTCGGTGGTGTGATCTTCGTATTCTTTGAGGGGCTTTGTGATAAGTTTAAACTTTAAGTTCTTATCTAAAAAATACCTGAATTTGTGATGCCCTTCGCCGTCAAAAGCCGCCGTATAAAATCGTACCCCTTGGAAATTACCGATGGTTTTAAAAAAATCATTCAATTTTTTATAATTAACAGACCAGCGAAGCACGCCAGACGGAAGATGTTTCAAGTTGTCCGGCACGTCATCCGGGCGCACAAACATGTCTTTGATGGATTGTTCGAGATTGGCGACGTCAATATAAACAGCGGTCTTTCCTTTCACAATACTCTTTAATTTTTCTTCATATTCATTCATTTTTTTATTTTTTCAATTCCTTATATCGTCTTAACCGTTAAATTCCGCATGATGTTTACTTTTGTCGTGTCGTCGAGGGCGTTGTCGAAGCAGACGAAGGTGTCGGTTTCTGTGAGTTCCAAGTTTTTCACTTGTTCTTGGGTTACTTTTTTGGCGAAGGTTACGAAGAGTTTTTTATCGCCGTCGGTGATAATCCACAGGTTGAGCTCGCCATCTTCGCGCTCAACTTTCGCGTTCAAATCAAACCCTTCTTTGAGGAGAATTTCATACACAACGGCTTTTTCATCGTATCCTTTCACTAAAGGCTGTTCGATGAAGAGTTTGGATTGTTTCAAAAATGTTTCTTCATCGTCTTTGTCGGTCAATACGTTCCACTGCGTGTAGTTTGATTTTGAAAGCGCAAATGCCTTAAAGCCGGTATCCCCATCTACAAATTTTTTGGCAATCTTTGCACCCGCACGGCGAATGCGCTCGCGGGAAATTTCCGCGATATTTTTATACCCCGCTTTGTACGCTTCGCTCGCCTCATCCGTCACCTCCGGCAGCTGCACGCAAATCCATTTTCGGTTTCCGCCGTCCTCCGCATTCAAATCCATAACCGCATGCGCCGTCGTCCCCGAACCGGCGAAAAAGTCGAGGATGATATCACCCTCATCTTTGTTGTTTACAATATCGAGAAAATATTTAATCAGCCGTGTAGGTTTTGGGAAAGAAAAAAGTTTTCCTCCAAATAACTCTTCCATTTCTTTATTGCCGTCTTCGTTCATTCCCACTTCTTTCGGGAGCTGTGTTGAAGCTGCTTTTATTTGGTCTTCTGTGCCATATTTCTTTAGCGCCTTCTCTTTATCCTCGCTTTCAAAAACACGGTACGCGGGAATGGTAATTCTTAAAAAATCATAATCGTCGGGAAAGACGATTTTCCCTTTATCGTAATACTCTTGAAATGTGTCTGTTGTAATTGACCACGTACGTTTTGGGTTAAACGGATACACTTTTTTTGTTTTCGGATCAATCAAATCAAAAGCGGAGTTCGGTCGCTCACTTGCGCTTGTTTGTTTCGTTAAGTCAGATAAACGCCATCTGTCATTTGGGAAATCATCTGTTTGGTAATATTTTCTTTCCTGCGCAAGTCCCGCCAGAAAGCTCTCTTTCGCATAGCAAAGAATCCACTCAAAATCTTGAGACACACCGAACGGAACATCGCTTTTTGCCGTTCTTTTCTTCCATGGAAAAGTAGCCACAAAATTCTCCTCGCCGAAAATCTCGTCCATTATCAAGCGCAAATTCGCTACCTCATTGTCATCAATGGAAACAAAAATCACGCCGTCCTCGCGCAAGAGATTTTTTGCGAGAAACAGGCGCGGGTACATCATCGTGAGCCAGTCGCTGTGATACCGTCCGTTCTTTTCGGTATTCGCCGTCATCTTGATACCGCCCTCCGTCTGCCCCGTTTGTTCATAGTAGTCCGCAACGCTTTGCGTGAAGTTGTCCTTATACACAAAATCCTTCCCCGTATTGTACGGCGGGTCAATGTAAATCATTTTTATCTTCTCGCGATAATGCTTTTGCAAAAGCTTCAAAACCTCCAGATTGTCCCCCTCAATAAAAACATTCTCCGTCCCCTCAAAATTCACACTTTCGTCAGGTACAGGCGAAAGCGTCCCCGTGGCCGAAGTGCGAATAGCAGAAAAAGCCTTCCCCCTCCCCGCCCAATTCAGCCCGTACTTTTCCACGCCCGCCACCACACCACCCTCGTCAAAAAACCCCCGAAATTTTTCCCAGTCAATCTTGTCCTCACTAAAAGCCTCAGGAAAAACCCGCCGAAGCTCCGCAAGCTTTTCCGCAACCACGTCCTCCGACGTTAAGTTTATTTTGTTTGCATGTCCGTCCATAATCCTCACTTTAGCACAACATTTTCACTCTTGCCACCGAAAAAAGCGACGCGTTTTTGTTTTTCCCTTGACTTCTTAGCTCAATTTGCTATTATATAGTTACAAATTGCCACTAGGCACTCTCTCCGAAAGGAGGGTTATTTTTTTGAAAAATTTCCAAAAATTTCCCTTTGACCAGCGCAAAATCTTTTTGGCTTAATTTTCCTTTTTTATAGTGGAGACGTTTCGCATCCAATGCACGCATTTGTGAAATCATCGCGGATTGCTTTTTCTCATTGAATTCAAACTCTGTATAAAATTTATTATCTTTCAATTTCGTACTGAGCGGCAACCCGTAAAAAAGATGTTTGTTGAATTTATGTAAAACTAAAACGGGGCGGTGAAAAAATTCGTTTTTCCCGTTTGATTCCGAACCCACATTTTCACCGAAGTAGCGCATCCACACATCTCTCTCGTTAAACAAAAGAGGATTTTTCTCATCCGCGTGAACTCGCTCTTTCAAGTGCACCCATTCCAAAAATTTTTTTATTATTTCCATAATTTTCAGTTCATTATCACCCCAAAAATATCACACAAAACCCACCCAAAACAAAAAGAGAAATGACTACGTGGTAATAAAATATTTAGAACGAAGCAAAGCCCTGCTAAAAACCACAACCGCCGAAGTCTGCCAAAGCACATACAATGCAAGGTAGCCAAAAGCAGATACTTCAATAATAGGCATAAGAAGGGCTGGTATCAAAGCCGCGACTATCAATAAAGAAGCGTAATCTTGAGACTGTAATTTTGAAAACAAAATCCTAAAACCAACTATCAAAATAGCGACCCCAACAAGCCCCGAAAACCCTAACATAACAGACCCGCTTTTGCTTTCTGCTACAAGCATCATACTAAGAACTGCCAGAAAAAAACTGACAAATGAAGTTATTATCCAAAGTATATATTTTATAAGAAAATTCCCCTTTGATAAATACACAAAATAAACCCCAGAAATAACTCCGAATACTGTCCCGTTTAGATAGGTAAACAGCGAACTATCATACTTATCACTCCAAATTTGAGCACAAAATACCGCGATACCCGATACAATACCAGTAAATAATGTCAAAAATGTTTTGTTTATCATTTTTATTTTTTATTCCACTCCCCCCGCAACTTCAACGACTTTCTTACAATGATGACAAGTGAAATAATGAAGAAAAGAGCGGCAAGAATAAAAGCCAAAAATTCTTTGTCGAAAATACTTGGGATTCCAAAACCACCGCCACTGCTGCCGGGCATAATGAGGGTGAGGAAAATGGAAAGGGGTACCCACCATCGAGCGAAATTCCACCATGCGCGGAAGACTTCTTCTCGCATTTTGTAGGTTATGAGGGAGAAGAGGAAGACAAACAAAACAAAAACAAATAGAGGCATTATGATCTCAATAACTTCCCACAAGCGCCAACAATGCCCTGTCTGGAAACAATATTGATATGTCCAACTTGAACCCAACACAAAAAACGCCAATGTTCCTGCCAAACTCCCCCACAACACAATTTTCTTTGTTGCTATATTTTTCATATTCATATTTTACCACTTTTCTCTTAATCTACGCAAATCAATAAGTTACCGAAATCAAGCCGTTCTTCGTCGAAAGCATTAGAGGAACAATCCCCGACCTCGTGATTTTCACCACACTCTTTTCCCCGTCTTCTTTCGTTCTGTCAACAATCTTCGTCCGATTTTTCTTCGCGTTGTATTCCGCAGAAATGCGGCGAGTGTTTTTGATGCGAACATCTTGTTCCAATTCTTTGAGCGTGCCGTCTTTTTTCAATTCCCATTCGTATTCAAGCGTTGTTTTCGGCGTGGTGGTGGCGTTATCTACAAGGGTAGTCCTTGTGAGACTATTTTCCCCGCAACTTCCATGATTTTATGATGATGAGTAAGAGAGAGACAAGGAAAAACAAACCCGAGAAGAAAAATGTCAGCGATTCGGTATCAAAGCCGTATCCCGGATTAAAACCGTTGCCTCCCCCATTATTTGCAGATAGCATCAAGATGACCGCAACAACGAGAAGATACCGCAGCGCAAATTTCCGCCACGAAAGATAGGCGGCTTCTTTGAGGAAGTAGAGTAGAACGCAAAGCGGAAAAAATGCAAAGAAAAAAAGAGTTGTGGCTTGTACTAATTCCGGAGGATCCTTTTGGCACATCCAATTAGGATCAGTTGGCTGACATAAAACGATAATACCGAAAAGAATCCAGAGTATTGAAATTGAGAATAATAATAATATTTGTTTTTTGTAATTCATGTGTTTTCAGTATATCATATTTTTAATCATCATCCTCGTGTTCTTTTCCCACATCTTTCTTTTTGTCTTCATCTTCATCCTCGCCGCGGTGTTTCTTCTTCGTTTCTTGCATTTTCTTTTCAATCTGAACAACAAGCGTGTCAATGATCGCCGAGATTCGGAGAGCTTTCATATTTTCAATTCGGAATTTTTTCTTTTCTTTCGTTTCCGAAAGTTCGACGATTTCTTTTTTCAGTTTCGTCAATTTCTTTTTTGCGGATTTGTAGTTTCCTTTCGCAAATTGCTTTTCTGCGGAAACGGCTCTTTTCAAAAGTTCTTTGTTTGTTTTTTCCGGTAAGGTTTGAATTTCATCTTTCAGCGTTTGAAAGGTTATCGTTTCTTTGTTTTCATCGGTGAAAACTACTGAATCAATAATGCCGTCGCCGTTTTGATCAAGCGCAAGTTCTTTCGCGTCAACAAGCGTGTTTATGACAAGCATTGCTTTGGTTGTCGTGCTCACGGGAATATCAATGAATGTTTGAGATCCTTCTCTAGTATCGCCTTGGTATTGTTCAAGATTAAAGGTAAAAGTTCCTGTTCCTGTGCCCTGCAATTGTATGGTGGTGGTTCCCGAAAGAGAAAAGCCGACATATTTCCCTTCTCCCATTTCGAGATAGTAGGAATTCGGCATTTGCGTATCGTAAACCGTTTTTATCGCGGTGGAACTGGCGGAAATGCCGAGATGGTTTCCGTCTTTGTCGGTAACATCAATTTTTACGGGAGAGTGGAGGGAAAGGCGGAGGAGTTTTTTGAGACCGGCTTGTTTCAATTGATTTTTGTCGGTTTTGATGAAGTCCAAATTGTTTGCCGGACTTTCCACTTTTTTAATAATATTTTCAATAAGGTCTCGCACGCTTTTAACTTCAAAAACAGAGCCGTGTGTCCGATTCTTTTTGAATCCCAAAAATTGCGCATTATGCCCATTCAAATCCACAAAATATGTCTCCGTATTCATCGCCGTTTGGCTCGGCACCACCACCGTCCCGTCGCCATCAAAGGTGAACATCGGCTCAACGTCAAAAATCGTCTTTTTGCATGAACCGGCAAACGGCGACGGGCAAGATGTTGAGACTTCCTTTCCTTTGTAATTAATTCCGCGAATGGTTTCGGGAATTCCCCATCCTGCAATCTGTACCGCGCGCATTCCCGCGGGCGGTGTCCAATTGTCTATTTCGTCGTGTATCGTTTGCGCTTTGGCGAGCATATCCATTTGAATTATTTTCGGATGGACGATATCGTCATCGGGCGCGGAGAAGTGCCCGTCTTTACCGCCAAGAAAATCTTTAAGCGCGTTGTAGGTCGTAACGGTCGTCGTGCCATATTTCGTTTGAAAAAAATCCAAAACAGTGTTTGCGTTGAAAAGCGCATCATCGGTGATATTCCGAAGCGACGCATTTTGTAAAATCGCGCTGGTATAACTTTGTCCCTCATCGGTTACGCGAGCGAAATATTCGCGCGATGGCAAAAGCGTGTAAACGGACGGCATATTTTGCGACACCTTGCGACCGGTTTTCGCATCGGTAAAGAAACCGAAACCGTTGGGGATATTTTCACCCGTTCCGTGAAGCAAGGTGGCAATCGCTTGCGGGGTGCCGAGCTGGGGAGAATCAACGAGAATGAGCGTATCGGTTGATGACACGATGTTGGAATAATCGTGAAGCAATTTCTTCGCCAAAAGTCCGCCCATACTGTGAGCAACGATGGTAACTTTTCCCGTGTCGGAGGTTTTTGCAAGCGCCCGCAATTCTTGCAAGATATACGGCGTACCGGTGGCGTATTTGTTGTCATAAAATATCTTTCCGTTTATGGTTGCGTTTCCGCCGTGAAGAATTTGCGGAAACGCCAGCCGCCAGTCGTACGGAAGCGCTTTCCATTTCACAATTTCTTTATCTTTCACCATTTTGTCCATTGAATCAATAAAATTCAAGTAGAAATTTTCTTGCAATAAGCCGGTAAGACTGGGAATGATATTCGCTTGGTCAATGAGACCGTCGTTCGGATCAGTCTTCGTATAAATATCCGTATCAACGCTTGAACCGTCCGGATTCAGCGTAATGTCTTGCGTATCCGTCTTCCAGTTCGGCTCCCAAAGCTGGTCTTCAAATCCAACCCCTTGTTTGAAAAGACGGCTGGCTTTAATTCCCGGCAGAAAAGCAACGTTGGAATACCCCGCCGTAAAAGAAAGCTCACCGGTTGCGGGAAATCTCACCGCACCTCCGTTTGCTTCGAAGTGGTAACCGTAGTGTCCTTTCGGGAAAGTGCGGGTGATGGTGTAGTCTTCTCCGTTCGCAAAATTTCCATCGTTCGTGGTGGTTGCGGAAATGGCGAGGGGGTATTGATTAGTGATGGTTCCATCATTCGTCCAGAGCATTACATTTTGCGGTGCGACGGCTCCGGCGTATGAAATACCAAAAGTGAATTTCGTTTTGCCGGCAACCCCCTTCGCGTCCTGCTTGCCGTCGTCTTCGGTTTCGGTCGGGTTGGAGAGGGCTGGTGTTCGCGCGCTCATTGAACGAACGCGGGGAAGGTCATCGGAAACGCCGAAGTCTGCGAGGTAGGGCGTATCGCAAAAATTATCCGCGTTTGCGTCTCTGCAAGATGTGTTTTTGTCCCAGAAATTCCCGCCGTCGGGCGTGGGTTTCGAGAAGCGCATGAGGTCTGCGCTTAAGAGGGTAACATCTCGTGTATTGTTGATGAAATCATTGTGGAAGAAAACGTTGTCGTTGTCGGAGAGGGCGAGGGCTTGCGGAAACAGTGTATTGAGAAATGAAACCATCAGGCCTCCGCCGCCGGTATTTATCGCAAGTGTTGAGAGTACTCCGACGTTTGAACCCCGAAAGGCGTTTCCAGAAAAAGTGTTGCGGAAACTGTTCGGACTTGTGCTGTCGGAGAAGTAGACAGCCATATCGGTTGCGCCGGAAATATTGTTTTCAATAAACGTGTTATCGCTTGAATTCCGGACTTCGATTCCTGTGTATCCGCCGGAGAGGGTGTTGTTTTGTACTGTGTCGAACGATGCGCCGTCGAGTAAGATGTTTTGCGAGTATCCGGAAACGGTGTTGTTTTCAAGAAGAACAGTGTCGGAGGAATTGACTGATAGCCCCAAAAATCCGGTCGTTCCGGTGATAGTGTTTCCTCGCAGGGTTCCGTTCGGCGAAGAGAAGAGAGATATGCCTATCCATTGGTTGTTTACGGTGTTGTTTTCCGCCGTGCCGAATGGAGAGTTTGCAAAATATATTCCGAAAGAAAAACCGTTTATGTGAAGATTTTTTATCGTAACGCTTCCGGCATCCCGTACATGAATACCGAGTGTGGTATCGGAAGAACCTTCGAAAAGCGTGTGTCCCGCGCCGTCAAGTGTGGTGCCGGGGTCGGTGATGATGATGTGTCCGGCGGTATCGCGATTCATCGTACAAGTTTTGGTCGGCGCGTTCCATGCGCCGATGGCGGAGCAGTCGCGCGCAGTGTTGTCGTTTCCGAAGAAGGTGATGTTGGCGAGGGCGAATTGGGGGAGGGTGAATAAAAACGCGATAAGAAGAAGGATTTTTGTTTTCATGGGGCTATCCTAACACATGAAAAAAGAGAAAGAAACTGTACGAAAATAGAAAACCATTGCGAAGCCCGAGTCTCAAAACCGCAAAAACCGCTACGACATTCATCGCGGCGGTTTTTTATTTTATAGGACTTACGCGTTTGGATGAGATGCGACGGTTTTGGGCGAGGAGCGCAAGGAGCCGTATAACAATACGGTGAACGCGCACCACAGCCCGAAACCTAACATATCGCCAAACGCGTAAGTGCTATTTTACTCCACAAAAGTAATGGCGCTCCCCTTCTTCCCCGCTCGCCCCGTTCTGCCGATGCGGTGAGTGTAATCTTCGTACGTCGCGGGAATGTCGTAGTTGATGACATGACTCACGTTATCAATATCGAGTCCTCGCGCGGCAACATCAGTGGCGACAAGAATGTGTATCATGTCGGTCTTGAAAAGCGAAAGCGCTTTCTTTCTCTGTGACAAATTTTTATTGCCGTGAATGGAAGCGGATTTGAAACCGCGCTTCTCAAGCTCTTTGGAAAGTTTTTCCACGCCATGCTTCGTCTGCCCGAAGATGAGCACTTTTGCAAAACCGGCCTTGTTCAAGAGGTCATGCAAAACTTCCATCTTTTTCGTCCGGTCGCTCACGCGCACAATGTCTTGGTCAACGTTTTCAGCCGTGTCTCCCGTCTTCACGGAAATTTTTACCGGATTTTTCAAGAAGCCCTGCACGAGCTTTTCTATCTCCGGCGAAAATGTCGCGGAGAAAAAGAGTGAGTGCCGAACTGCGGGCATCTTTCCCATGATGAATTTCATGTCGGGAATAAATCCCATGTCAAGCATTCGGTCAGCTTCGTCAAGCACGATAGTCGAGAAGCGGGACATGTCAAGCGCTTTCCGCTCAATCAAATCTTTCAATCGCCCCGGCGTGCCGATGACGAAATTGTGTTTCATTCGCAAGTTTTTTATCTGCTCGCCGATACCTGAACCGCCGATGCAGGAAACCGCAAAGATACTCAAACCTTTTACCACCGCGCGAAGTTCATCGTGAATCTGAAGTGCGAGCTCGCGCGTCGGCACCACCACGATAACTTTCTCCGTCGGATTGCCGAGCACTTTGTGAATGAGCGGAAGAAGAAACGCCGCGGTCTTTCCCGTGCCGGTATTCGCGATGCCGATAACATCTTCACCGAGAAGTACGTGAGGAATCGCCCGATCCTGAATCGGCGTCGGCGTGACATATCCCCTTTCGGCAACTGTTTTTTTCAAGCGCGGGTCTATGGCGAAGTCCGCGAAAGCATGTTCGGGAATATACGCCGGAGTTTCTTCTACGATACGCGCCTTTTTGATAAATTTAGACACGTCAATGCGCGCGCCTTTGAAACGACTGCCACCGCTTCTGCCTTGACTCGGACGAGCGGTGCGTCCACCCGAAGGTCGACCGCCGAAACCGCGTGAAGGCGTGCCGGAGCGAAAACCTCCGGATGATGCCGGTCGTCCATTTGACGCGCCGCCGAAACGAGGGCGCGATGAAGCACTCGAACCGCTTCGAGCAGTCCGCGCGGAACCGCGCGATGGCGAGGTGTTATTATTGTGTGATCTTTTTTCCATACGATTAAATAGATGTTGCACAGACCATGCTGTGAACGTTAGTTGGAGCCACCTCTCTCGGTGACATTAAAAGTGAATCCCGAGAGAAGAAGCCGGGATTACGCTTTTTCTGTCCAAATTCCTTAATATCTACTATATTATACTTCCTCTTAAAAGTCAAGCGGTTACAAAAACCCCGCACAAAATGCGGGGTCAAAAGCTGTGAAGCAAAAAGTCTAAAAAAAAATTATGATGTTTCAAGTTCTTCAGGTCGTTCCCTTACGAAACCCGCCGCGGGGCTATTGGTACTAAAGCCATAGTCGAGCAGGCAATAACCCGAGATTGGTTGGTCATCAACCCAGTCGAGATAGCGGACATACAGCGTGCCGTCCGGGTCGCTAAAAATGGTGTTCCAAAAGTATGTCCACTTTCCCTTGCACTCGAGCGGAATAATGTAAGGGTGCGCGAGCCAGTAGTCCAAGACGTTGGCATTGTATATGGGCTCGTTCTTTAGCCACTCGCGCAGAGTGTATCCGCCGACAACCCCGTTCTCTTGCTCCGGATGAAATCTGAGTTTAAAATCTTTCGGATTCCATAGAAGTTTTCCTCCCTTTTTGTGATATTCGAGAGTCAGACCTTTAGGAAGAGAGGGTGCCGCATCGCAGTCAATGATGTGCTCGCCGACCACGTGAACGCGTCCGCCATTTTGTAAAAAACGGAGAAACTCCTCCCCCGCCAGTATCGGGTCTCCAATAACAAACTCTGCGAGCCTTGCCTGATCGAAATGCAGCCGACTCAAATCTATATTGCCAACCAAAACAGCAAGGACGGCAGAGAATTCGGCAGCGGTGATTTTTGCCATGGCATACCTCCGTTCACATTCATAAATATATTTATCTGTTTTCCATTTAATCATGTTTTTTATTTTTGTCAATCAAATCAAATTTTTGTTTGCTTTTTATTGTAAAACGTGGTTGTATATATTCGGATACAAACTCAAACCTTGCGAGGTAAATAGTATGAACAGACTACAAGAGACTCCCCTTCACGACTGGCATATAAAAAATGGAGCTAAAATGGGACCATTCGGCGAGTGGGAAATGCCGCTGTGGTACAGCGGGGCAAACAAAGAATATCGAGCAGTGCGCGAACAAGCCGGACTGTTTGATGTTTCGCACATGAAAGTGATTGACATCGAGGGAAAAGATGCCGAAAAGTTCGTACAGTATGTTACGACGAACGACGTCAGTCGTTTGAGTATCGGCGACATTCAGTACACGCTTCTCTGCGAAAAAAGCGGCGGGATACTCGATGACACTACCGTGTATAAAGTTTCGGACACGCATTTTTTCTTTGTTATAAACGCAAGTAATATTGAAAAAATATATGGCTGGTTTCTTGGACTCAACTGCATGCAAGAATTTTCCATAACCATCGCCGCACAAAAAAACAATGCTATCCTTGCTCTCCAAGGACCTTGCGCTGAAAAAATTCTTTCCAAAAGCCTGCCGCACTGCCGTCTGCCACAAAAACGCTATTCCTTTAATTTGGCAAATATGGGATTATTCATGTTTATTTCAAGAACCGGATACACGGGGGAAGATGGGTTTGAAATTATTTGCCCGCAGATACTCGCAAAAATTATCTGGAAAACACTCCTTGACATAGGAAAAGAATTTGGGCTTCTCCCCTCCGGACTCGTGGCGCGCGACATGCTCCGCACCGAAGCCGGCATGCGGTTGTACGGGAACGATATCGACGAAACCATAAATCCGATTGAAGCGGGGCTTGAAAAATTCGTTTCTTTTGACAAAGGAGATTTTATCGGCAAGGACGCAATCGAAAAAGCCCTCGCGTTAAAAAGCCGCGGCGGCGGAAGAAATTTCCAAGGATTTGTCATGGACACAAAATTTTTTCCGGAACACGGGTGTTTGATTTTTGTCGGCGCGGAAGTCGGGATTCCGGATGAATTCGGTATAGTCACGAGCGCGACCTACTCACCGAGCCTCAAAAAAAGAATCCTTATGGGCTACACCCGAGAAAAAATGAATCCGGGCGAAACCGTCTGGATTAAAATCGGCGAAGACTACCGCCCCGCAGTCGTAACCGCGCTGCCATTCTATTCACGAAAAAAGAAATAATACAAAGCCGCGAGTGGGGATTCCCTCCGCGGCTTTTTTATGGACAAAATAAAAATACTCGCGTATAACTAACGCCGTAACTTTTTTGACAGCAACAAAGGA
>Ga0209515_10005904_pt1 | contig 15592 bp, 19 predicted proteins | sample Subgroupgradi54m_FD_187454 | JGI IMG/M metagenome (GOLD analysis project Ga0209515, IMG submission 187454) | Subsurface groundwater microbial communities from S. Glens Falls, New York, USA - GMW60B uncontaminated upgradient, 5.4 m (SPAdes)... ...
AAAAATGGGGGGAAATCAGTGGGACGCGCTTCGCGCGTCCCACCTTTTGGCTTCTAAAAAGCCGTTTAGTTCGTTTGTGGTGCGCGCTGAGGGATTCGAACCCCCGACCTTCGCTGTGTAAAAGCGCTGCTCTACCACTGAGCTAAGCGCGCGCAAAGTGAATTTGAATCATTTCCAAACAAAGTGCCGCGGGGGTGAATCGAACACCCGACACGACGCTCTTCAGGCGTCTGCTCTACCACTGAGCTACCACGGCGTAAAATTATCCTAGCAAAAAATAAAATTTTGTGCTAGCTTTAAAATATTAAGTTTTAAATTTTTATTTTTCATCTGGTGCCTATGGTGTAGCGGTAACACGACGCTCTGTGGCAGCGTTGTCATGGGTTCGAATCCCATTAGGCACCCAAAAATAAGGAGTGGAACGACTATATTTTTGGCGTGTGCCCGCATGGGTGCACCCCAATCAATTTTAGCTTTACTTTTTAGGTACCCGCTGGCGGGGCTTGAGTTTTTTATATATGTATGCTAGGATAAGAAAATTAGTAAAAGCGGGAACAGAGTCGAGTTTTTTGCGGATTTAGTAATTTTAAAAACAATCGTATGTCGGAAGGAACAATCAAGACACTTACGCCAAAAGGATTTGGATTTATTGCTCGCGAAGGCGAGACAAAGGATCTATTCTTTCATTCCAAGGAATTGAAGGGCGTAACATATGACGAGCTCAAAGAAGGCGACAGAGTCAGCTTTGAGGTGGTACAGGGCGAAAAAGGCCCGGCCGCCGTCAACGTATCGCGCGTATAAGCGTTGCGGAAGAAATGCCGTCCTCTGCGTAAGCAAGGGGCGGTTTTTCTTTGCCGGGAGGAATGCCAAATTTTTAATACCACTCTATTTGTTAAAAATAAATGTCTGGTATCTACGATATGCAAAAAGTAGAAACAATTATTTCATTTGATTCCGTATCTTTTGAATACAGCCCAACAAAACCTATTTTGGACAAGGTGTGTTTTTCTTTGCGCACTGGTTCCAAAACCACCGTAATGGGCCAGAACGGCGCCGGCAAAAGCACTCTTTTTTCTCTTCTGATGAAAATTCTCGCGCCGACTTCCGGACAGGTGAACGTGGCCCGAGAGCTAGCCGTTGCCATTTCGCGGCAGGTTATTTTGCCTCGTGAGCTTTTGTTAACGGTGCGCGAATTTTTCGCCTCCTACGCCGCCTACTCTGCTAAAGTTACGAAGGCCAAGAAGGCTTCAGACGGCCAAACAAAAATTTACAACATTGATCCGATGATTGATGATGTTTTGAAAGCGGTGAATTTATCGGTGGCGTCCTTCGGGAATACTCAGGACCTGCGGCACGATCGGATTATTAAATCTTTTTCCGGCGGTGAGCATGCAAGGCTCCTTCTCGCCTCCGCTTTAATACAAGACCCAGACTTGCTTCTTCTAGATGAGCCGACGAATAATTTGGATAAGGAGGGAATCAAGCACCTGACCCATTTTTTAATTGATTATAAAAAAACCGTGATAGTTATTTCTCACGACGCGGATTTTTTGAATACGTTTACCGACGGCGTGCTTTATTTGGATGCTCATACTAGAAAAATCGAGCAATACAGCGGCAATTATTTTGATGTGGTTAAAGAAATTTCAGCCAGGATAGAAAGAGAAAACCGGAGAAATGCCCAGCTTGCCAAAGAAATTCAGAAGAAGAAAGACATGGCGAATGTTTTCGGGCATAAATCCGGGCAGATGCGCGTTGTGGCAAAGCGTATGCGCGAAAAAGCCGAGGCGCTTGAGGAAGGCATTGTTGAAGTAAGGAAAGAGGACAAAGCCATTCGTCCTTTTATTATTCCGGCGGATGAAAATATCCGCGGCGAGGTAATAACTTTTCCCAAGAGGCATATTTCTTTATGGCGCGGCCAACATTTGCTTTTGAAGGGCCCAAATGGCATCGGCAAGAGTACTTTGCTTGAGGCAATAGCAAGCGGGAAGGCTAAGGCGGGTAGGGTTTCAGAGGGCGTGAAGATCGGCTACTATCGGCAGGATTTTTCAACATTAAATTTTGAAGAGACAGTACAAAAATCCTTGATGTCTTCAATGGATGAACCCAATGAGGAGAGAATGCGTTCGATTGCGGCAGGTTTTTTGCTCAACGCTGATGTAATACGCACAAAAATTGGCCATCTTTCCGAGGGACAAAAGGGGTTAGTGGCTTTTTGCAAATTGGTTTTTGAAAAGCCGGGACTGCTTCTTTTAGACGAGCCAACAAACCACATTAATTTCCGGCATATTCCGATCATTGCTACGGCCCTGGATAAATTTGAGGGAGCAATGATATTGGTTTCGCACTCGCCCGAGTTTGTTGAGAAAATACGAATTGACGAAATAATTGATCTGGAAAAGTAATTGTTATTACGTAGTCTTGACAGAGCCAATTTTTAGGCGTATAATAAACACAGAGCTGTCCCGATTGTAAAAAAACTGACCAGGAAGTATGGATCGAAGTCCGCGGGATTCGCGCCCTGATCAAGGGATAGCAAAAACCTCGCGCCGCGGCGCGAGGTTTTTTTATTTTATGTTAAAATTAATACATGGCACTTTTCAAAAATGAAGGAATAATATCTCACGCCGGTTTGCATCTGCCTTTTAAAATAGAGTGCGACGCGCTGGCAGATGAAGACATTGAAACGCTTGCGGCCATAATTTCACGAGCCCACAAATTTAGCAGTGTGTGCGGAGTTCCGCGGGGCGGGTTGCGACTTGCTTTTGCTTTGGAGAAATACCGATCTACGGAAGGCCCTGCTTTAATTGTTGACGACGTTCTTACCACGGGAGCCTCGATGGAAGAGGCCAGATTGAAATCCTCAGAAGATGTATTGGGGGTAGTAATCTTTGCTCGTGGCAAATGCCCGTCTTGGGTTAAGCCAATTTTCCAATTAGTTATTTAAATCTTTTATAAACTGGCCGAAGTCATCAGTGGCTTCTATTCCTTTAAGTTTATATATATCATCAGCGGAGTGATGTGTTCCACGGTATGTGCCGCGAGCAGCTTTAAACCCAGCTTGCTTCACCATTTTTATAAGCAAATCGTTATAATGTCCAAAGGGGTAGGCAAAAATGGTGACAGGTTTTTTAATATGTTCCTCGATGATTTTTTTTCCATCGGATATTTCTTGCGTCAATAAATTTTGATCTTTTATTTCAAATAAGTAAGGGTGTGATTTTGTATGCCCGCCGATAGCCATACCGGCCTCATCCATTGATTTCACTTGATCCCAAGTCAGGAAGCTTGGGTTTTTATCAATAACGTTTGTAAATACAAAAAATGTAGCGGTAAAGCCGTATTTTTTGAGAAACGGAAATGCGTATCTATATTGGTTTTCCCAGCCGTCATCGAATGTTAAAACAACGGATTTGGGAGGCAAAATAATTTTTTGCAAAAGACTATCCGCTAAATATTCTAATCTTATAACCACATAGCCGTTATCTTTTAAATATCGGAGTTGTTTTTCAAATGATTGCGGGGAAACCGTGTAGTATTTTAAAAGCTTATTTTCGATTGCAAGATGTGGCCTTACGCTGTGGTAAATAAAGATCGGGACATTCGTGGTTTCCGCGCCCGTTGCTTCTTCTTTTGTTTCCTGAAGTTCGTATTCTTCGTCGAATTTTTTAAAATTTAATAACAGCTTGTCTTCAAAACTATCGCCAAAATTTCTAAAAACGCCATAATAAAATAATACGACGCCCAATCCGACGATTATGGATATGAGAAAAATATGAAAGTAAGTGTCTTTTTCCATCAGTATATTTAGATAATAAGCAGAGCGATAGGTTTTATTATTTTCATATTACCAACTTGCCAGCTTGATGGCGATATACAAAACCACGATTCCCAAAAGAGTCATGAGCGTTGTCCAGCGCGTTGGGTGAGAGTGATGGCTCTCCGGCAATAAATCACTCGCGCCAATGTAGAGAAAAAATCCGGAAAACACCGCCAGCACCAAGCCTAACGCAGTTTCGGGGAGAGAAAAGAAAAAAGTTGAGATGACTCCCAAAACGGGAGAAATCGAATCCACCAAAAGCCAGCGAAATGCCTGTTTTTTGTTGCCGGAATTTTTCAAAATCAAATTTACCGTGTTAATGCCATCAGAAAAATCATGCACAAGCACGGCAATTGCCACAATGGCTCCAAGCGCGGCGGAAACTTTAAAGGCAAGTCCGATTGCCGCGCCGTCCAAAAAACTATGCAGAGACAAACTGCCGGCTCCCAGTATTCCTCGTTTAACATTTCCATGAGAGGCACTGTGCTCTTCCTCATCATGAGAATGAAAAAATACCAATCTGTCGAGAAGCAGGTAGACAACAAATCCCAAGGCAACCACTGAAGTAACCAATGAAACGCTATATTTTGCGCTTCCTAAATTGATTGCTTCTGGCAAAAGATCAAAAAATGCCACGCCGATTACCGCTCCCGCGCTAAATCCCAAAATAAGATGGAGTTTGTCTTTGAAGCGAAGAGCAAAAAGCCCGCCGAATAAAGTGGCAAGCAACGTAGCAGCGGCTATTAATAAAACAGTGACAGGCATGTATTTAATTATACTGCTACAGTATACTATACTCCATATGCAACATATTACGATTTATACGACTTCCACCTGTGTGTACTGCAAAATGACCAAGGCGTTTTTCAAAGAACACAACGTGTCCTTCGAAGAAATAAATGTATCGGGGAATACAGAGGCGCAAGAAGAAATGATAAAAAAATCCGGACAAATGGGCGTGCCGGTTATCGACATTGAGGGGAAAATTATCGTCGGTTTCGACCAACGAGAACTCTCCGAAATTTTAGGGATTAAGTGATGTGAAAATGAAAGAGATCCCGCAAACAGAAAACTTTATTCTCGAAAGGCCGCATTTGCGATATATAAAAAAAACGCTTTCTTTGCTTGAGTCCGACATAGGGCCGGATGGCGAAAAAATAAATTGGAAAAATTTATATGAAAAAGTCGGGTCTTGGGATTCCGCACTTGAGCTCTCTGATCAAATACGAGAAGCTGTACGAGAATATCTGCTATCTAAATTCCCAAAAATTAAAGATAAAATTCCTTCCATCGCGGATCTTCCTGATCCTCAAATGTTGAACGCATTGAGTAACGGTTGGTTTGAAGAATTGGGAGAAGAAGTTGGCGGTACCAGGAGGGAGGTGCTCCTTGCCGTTTTGGCGCATATTACCAAAAGAATAGAAACAAGAATTTATAAGAAAATTTTAGAAGAATCAAGAGAAGATGATTTAAAAAAATTAGGGTTATCATTAAATACGCGCCAATTGGCAATTGATTGTCTTGATGCTTCCGTTAAATCAAATCCTTTGTTTATAAGATTTCTCGCTTACTCACAGCTATCCCCTAAACCGTTTCATGGCGCCCCTCCCGCCGCACCAATGGGCCAAGACGGGATGCCCCATAGATTTGCTGAACTTTTTCCTCACGAGACCAAATTTATAGCAAAAAAATTCGGGGAAATTATTAAAAGCGATGAACAATGGAAGGGCGAACATGGAGCAGAAGAATTTAAGGAATACGTAACAATTCTCGAAAAATACTTTTCCGGGACAGATATCGGAGAAGCGTTGGAGGTAGATGGAGAAATTTCGGAAGTAGAGAAAAAAATTAAAAATGCTTATTCGAAAGTTATTTCATCTGATTTTCCAATCATAATACCTCCTCCGCTGGGAGGATACTATAAACCGCCCTATTTTGATCCGGAGTTAAGGGTTTCTATTAGAACGCCGGAGTCAATTGCTGAAGAAAAAAGATTTCTTCCTCTGCAAAAATCTTTGGCGGATAAACTTGGGCTCTTGGGTGTGGGGCAGTTCGCTAATGACATGCGCGCGAAACCAATTAGAAGCGTGATTTCTATAGGCGAATACGGAGCCAATCTCACATTTACCGCAGCGGCAGAGGCCGATAAAGAAATAGTTCTTTTCTTGAATGATCAAATAAGGCACTTTGATCGAAACCTTAAAAAGTTTTTTCCACTATTGGAGATTTCTGAACAGGCATTTGGCAATATATCTGATCAAAGAATTCAAGAAATGTCCCGCGAAGATACAATGCTTCATGAATTTTCACATTCGGTTTACCATGGAGACACAGAGGAAGCCAAAAAACTCGGTCCGGAAGCAGAATCATTTATAGCCGAGATATCAGCCGAATCCATTCACAGAGGATTAGCAAAAGAGCTCATAGATAGCGGAGAAATAGAATATACTCCCGAACAATATACCGTGGTAACCATATGCATGCCCCTACAAGTATTGGAAAGAGCCGATCCCGAAGATGAATACTACAAAGCGGCCGTTTTTGTCCTCAACGGCTTATTCGAAAATGGAATCGCGGAGTTTGACGGCTCTCATGTTGCTGTCAAAGATCACGCGGCCTTCTTTGAATACTTAAAAAGTAACGCCAAGGAAATTATTTCACTCTACAAAGATCCGGAAATGACCCAGCAGAAAGCAAAAAATTGGCTTTCAAAAAAATGTAAGGCCGGTTCTCGACTTCAAGAACTCATTGGTTACATTAAATCAAAAAAATAAGTAATGCACAGCTATCTTTTTATTTGAAAAAGAAATACAATAAAATTATAAAATGAACGGAGTAGATAAAAATTTCTTAAAGAAAAAATTTCTTTTTGTCAGCTGGGAAAGCTTGAGTGGAGATTTGGCTTGGCAAATAAAAAAAGAAGGGCACGAAGTTAAAATTTATATCAAAGAAAACACCGATGTCTACGATGGTTTTTTGGAGAAAGTGGATGATTGGAAAGCCAACGCAGATTGGGCTGATGTGATTGTGTTTGACGATGTGGGTTTTGGAGAACAAGCCGATAAGCTTCGGAAGCAAGGGAAGGCTGTTGTCGGCGGCAGCGTCTATATGGATCGGCTCGAAGAAGATCGCGAGTTTGGCCAAGCTGAAATGAAACGGGTCGGTATGCTTACTTTGCCCAGCTGGGACTTTAATAATTACGACGACGCGCTCAAATTTATTCAGGAAAATCCTGGCCGATATGTCTACAAGCCATCCGGTTTTGTTTCTTCAGATTGGAAGGGCCTTCTTTTTATGGGCAAGGAAGAAGATGGCAAAGATTTATACGAAATTATATCGCACAACAAAGCGATGTTGAGCAAGAGAATCAAAAGTTTCCAGTTGCAGAAATTTGCTTCGGGTGTTGAGGTCGGTGTTTCCGCATTTTTCAACGGCCAGGATTTTATATATCCCTTGAGCATTGGCTTCGAGCATAAAAGATTATTTCCCGGAGAACTCGGGCCGATAACCGGCGAAATGGGAACTTCCATTTTTTGGTGCGAGTCCAATCATTTTTTTCGCAGCACGCTCGAGAGAATGAAAGAAGATTTAAAAAAATCCGGTTACGTTGGATATATCGATATCAATTGCATTACCAACGGCCGCGGCATTTATCCCTTGGAGTTTACTTGCCGTTTTGGTTACCCGTTTATTTCCATACAAATGGAAGGGGTGATAAGCCCGTGGGGCGAATTTTTACATGCAATAGCCAATAATCAGCCGTACGATCTCAAAGTAAAGCGCGGCTTTCAGGTTGGAGTGGTTGTGGCGACGCCACCCTTTCCATACGATGACAAATCCGAAGTCGAAATTTATCGCGATTCCTCCATACTTTTTAAAAAACCAAACCTCGATGGCATACATTTGGGAGATGTTAAGATGGTGGATGGCGATTGGCGGATCGCAGGAGACGTCGGCTACGATTTAGTAGTGACGGGTTCCGGCACAACGATGGAAGAGGCGCGCAAGCAGGCGTATTCGAGAATAGATAATATTATGCTCCAAAACATGTTTTATCGCACCGACATCGGCACCACGTGGGCGGAGGATTCTGATAAACTTCAGACGTGGGGCTATTTGAGTTAAACCAAAAATAAAAATAGAAAACAAAAAACATAATAGATTTTACTAGACCTGAGGTCAACCGTAAAATTTATTATGTTTTTGATTTTCTATTTTGCCGCCCAAGCAAAATTGCTTTTGCTCGAGCCCGTACTTCGTAAAATTTATTTTTTGGAACGAAGCAGTTTCCCGGTGTTCGCGAAACTTCTTCCGCCTTTTCCCTTACCAGCCGGAACACAATAGTTGCCGCCCCGACATCTATCGCGGTTTCTGTTCCGTCCGGACTTACTACCCGAACTGGATTTTTTTTCATCTCAAGCCTCCGAGTAGCATTATAACAATAAATTATAGCATTGTCAATAGTTGGTGGTATTGACAATTTTCTTCATTTTTGTTAGGAATGAGTTGGATCGATGTCCTTTGATAGAGTACCGAAAGAAGGGAGTGGGCATATGAAGAAATTGATTTTGGCCTTTGGAGTTTTTATGCTCTGTACGATTTTGGGGGTGGGGACTGCTTTTTCTCAAGTTAATCTCGAAGAACCGCCCGCTATCGATTCCTCCATACACATAGAACATGGCTTTCGCGTTGATAATTTGGATTGGAATAGGGCCGGTACTATTAATGGAACGAGCCCCAATGTTTTGTCCGAGCTTATGTGGCGCAATATGGAGATGTATCAACTGAAAATCTGGGGCGATACGACGATTAATGAAGGGTGCTATTTCAAATGGTCCGTTGATTACAGCTGGATGACTCACGGAATTTTTTACAGTCCAGAAAGTCAAGACTCGGATTATTTCTTAGACAATCGAAATTTTGAAGTTTCGCGTTTTATCAGTAAAACTGATGGTAGTACTGCATACGATGCTTCAGTGGCGACGGGGTATAAATTCGATTCTGATAGTGATCGTTTCTGGATTGCCCCCTTGGTCGGATATTCACTGAATAAGCAAAATCTAACTATGAAAAACGGCGTTCGACAAATTCCCGATTTGCCTAATCCGAATTTTCCGAATTTGAATAGTAATTATAGATCTTTATGGAAAGGCCCGTGGTTCGGAGTAGATCTTGCGTACAAAGAATATAAAAAGTTAACTGTTGCCGGTGGTTTTGAATATCATATCAATACATATCGGGCCGATGCGAACTGGAATTTAAGAACGGATTTTATGCATCCGTTGAGTTTCGAAAATAATGCCAATGGAAATGGTATTTTAGCATATTTTCGAGGAAACTACGCGATTTCCTCTCACTGGTCGCTTACTGCTGAGCGAGAGGATAGAAAATTTTATACGAGACCTGGAGTAACCGCTATTTATCTTGCGAATGGGTTTATATTCAATTCCCGACTCAACCGAGTGAACTGGAACTCGACCGTTGTCTCAATCGGAACACGTTACCACTTTTAATTTAATTTTTATCAAATATAACCCGTCCCGCCTTACGGCGAGGACGGGTTTGTTTTTTTAGCAAGCGCAATAATGGTCTTTTCAAATACCATATCAATCATTTCCGGAATACTCATGTGCGTGGTATCAATAAGCTGTAATTGTGGAAATTCTGGAGAAAGTTGCCGATATCCTTCCATATACACCTCTCGCAACTCCGTAACTTTTTTAAGATTTGTTGTTCCGCCGGTTTTTTGCGAACTTGATTTATGCAGATACCGCCGGATTGTTTCTTCTGGATCACAAACAACAAAATACGCAATATCGATAGTGTCTATCCAAAATCGCGAAAGCAATACCGTGCGAGCCGCAGAGAGTTCCTCGTCAGAAAGTTTCCCATTTTTATGCCAATCACACATCCATACATACGCATCAAAAGCCCCTCGTTCAAAAAGGACAACATCATGCGCATGCCCAGCAGCCACATCAATAAGTTTTGGCAACGCTTCCAACGCAGTGCGGAGGTTATAGAGCGGTGTAGTGCGGCTGATATGGCGGATTGCAGTAGCGCCTTCTTGGGGACGCTCAACGTGTTTAAGACCATTTCTACGAAGAAGACTATCAATGCCATCAATCAATTCACTTTTTCCGCTACTGGGGGATCCGGCAAGCTCGATGATGAACGGACGAGGAATCAATGAAAGATCGTAACGCACATCTGTTTTTAAGTATTTTCGGATCTCGGTAATATGTTGTTGCAAAATTTTTTCTTCCATGTTTTCTCCTCAACCACCTGTTGTAAAAGTATAAACTTCAGCTATTATAGAATAAAATATATGAAAACAAGAGTGGACAAAACCAATAAAAAATTGCAAAAGATTATCGGTTTCGATATGGACGGAGTTATTTTGGACAATTCGCTTGTTAAAATTCAGCTCGCAAAAAAGTTTGGCTGGGAGATTAAAATGCATGATACCCCCTCCGAAATTTATAAAACTGTTTTACCGGAGCCGGTTTTCACTCGCGTTCAAAAATTGCTTTACGATGATCCTGTTGTTTCGGCGAGCGTCGAGGTTATGCCGGGAGTACGGGACACGCTCGATTTCATTATTTCAAATAAAATACCCTATTTTTTAATATCTCGCCGAAGATTGCCGGAATCAGGAATAGAAGCCTTAAAACGGCATGGTTTGTGGCCGGAATATTTCAACGAAAAAAACTCATTTTTTGTAGAAACTCCGAAAAGTAAAAATACCAAAGCCAAAGAATTGGGAATCACTCATTACATAGATGACGAACGGGGCGTACTTGCCCAATTAACGGATGTAAAGCACAGGTTTTTATTTGATCATCTGAATGTGTTTGCGCCCGCCCTCTACTATCTAAAAGTTTCTTCATGGAATGAAATTCAAAATTTGATACTTTCATGAAACGGCGCACTGTGTTGCCCGCGCAGTTTTTTAAACGGCCCACTCTCAAGGTCGCACGAGATCTCTTGGGGAAATTTTTAATTCACAAATTTCAAGGAAAAAATATCGCGCGCATGGTTACCGAAGTTGAGGCATACGATGGATTTCGAGACAAAGCTTCGCACGCGTATCGCGGCAAAACAGAAAGAAATAAATATATGTTTGGCAGAGCGGGCACGTGGTACGTGTATTTTACCTACGGTATGCACTGGATGCTCAATGTGGTGACGGGAAACGAAGGATATCCCGCAGCTGTTTTAATACGAGGGGTTACGGGATTTGCAGGACCGGCTCGCCTCACAAAATTTTTAAAGATTGATAAAAAATATACCAGCAAGCCAGCAGATAAAAAAAATGGCCTTTGGATTGAAGACCGCGGAGTGAAAATAAAAAATTCGGAAATTTTATGCGTTTCCAGAATCGGCGTGGAATATGCAAAGGAGTGGGCAAAAAAACCATACCGGTTTATTATAAAGATATATAATGAAAGAAATAAAAAAACACCTTTCGAGAATAGAAAAAATTTTTCAGCATAAAAAATTTACTCGCACAAAATCGCTTATTTTGGAATTAAGCGAGATGATTCTGCGCGTGCAAAGAAGCCACAAAAAGAAATTTGGCCTTTTTATTATTTTCGGATGGAAAAATAAATGGAATAAAATCTATGCTGATATTCCCGATATTTCTCAAGATATTTTTTTAAAGCGCCACATCAATATTTTTAAATTTTATAAAAATAGTTTAAAAAAAGTTACCTCCACCATTAATTTTGACGGCGCTATTTTAATTGATTCGCAGGGCACTATTCTGCATTCAGGAATTATTATTGAGGGCCTTCATCCCAGAAATCTCGCTAATCAAATTTCAAGTTCAAACTCCGCATCGGATCTTTCTACGCGTCTCGGCTTTAAAAAGAAAGTTCATGCCAGGCATCTTTCTGCCATCGCGGCTTCTTATCAATTCAGGGGCACCGTCGTTTTTACGGTGTCTGAAGAAACAAGAGATTTTCATATTTTCCACGGCGGCAAAATCTTATTCTCAACGGTACGGGGAGAAATGAGTTTAACTTAACAGGATTTATTTTCCTTGAAAATGAATCGGATATAGTATACAGTAGCAGTATGGAATTATTGCCGCAAGAAAAAATTTCACCCAAAGATGTTTTTTTGCATTTACTCGCACTAATCGCGCTCTATGCGAGCGCGATTAGTTTTATTCTTTTGATTTTTGAGTATATTAATATTTTAATTCCGGACACATTGCAAGTTGGTAGCTCGTATCACTACTCGCTTGATTCTTCGCACAATGCGATTCGATGGTATCTCTCTATGCTGATCGTAATTTTTCCGGTTTACGCGATCACCAATTGGTTCTTGAACAAAAATTATCGTATGTTCCCTGAAAAAAGAAATTTACGGATTCGCAAATGGTTGATTTATTTCACTTTGTTTTTAACGGCCATCATTATCATCAGCGACCTGGTCGCCTTGCTATACAATGCATTGGGTGGAGAATTAACTTCTCGATTTTTGCTTAAAATGATCACTGTATTTTTTGTGGCCGGATCAATTTTTGGCTACTATTTTGTAGATATACGAAAACACCACACTGAATGAAACTTTTTATTTACATAGTTATCGGTATTGTTGTTGTGGCCATTATCACTGGTTTTTTTGTTGTCGGTTCTCCGCATAACGAGCGGCTTCGAAAATATGATGAGCGAAGAGTGTCGGATCTTCAGTTTTTACAATCGGAAATTATAAATTTTTGGCAACAAAAAGGCGTTTTGCCGAAAACCTCCGGAGATCTACAAGATGATATTCGGGGCATTTCTGTTCCTGTTGATCCAGAGACCACGGCACCGTATGAATACAGAGTAAAAAACCAAAATCAATTTTTATTATGCGCGAATTTTAATTTGAATACGTTAACTCCAGATCCAGAAATGAGAAACATAGGAATATTACGCCCACAACAATTAGAACAATATCCATTTGGTAGTACAGATTGGAGACATGATCGGGGCAGAGTTTGTTTTACACGCGTCATCCACAAGAATTTCTATAAACCAGTGCCATTAAGACAATAAAAAACAAACCCACCCTGAATTGTCTATGCCGGCGTTATTGCAGAAGCGCATTGATGAACGCGCGCGTTTTGGGGCCTGCGGTGCCGGAAGCTTCTAATGCGTTAGCTTCTTGGAATTTTTTCAAGGCCTCTTCTGTGCCTGCTCCAAAAACCCCGCTCACCGAATTGTTATCCATGAGTCCCTGTTTCTTAAGAAATTTTTGTAAAACAGTAACTTGTCCGCCCCGGTACCCTTTCTTGAGCGCCATCGTTAATCCTTTAGGAGTTTTTGGCGGCGAAGAAATTGCCATAGGAGCTGGAGCGGGAGTTGGCGGTTGTACCGCTGGTGGCGCTGGAGGCAGAGGAGCCGGTACTCCTGTTTTTATGGAAAGATCTTTTATGGAGCTCGCTTCTATTTGATAGGCGGAATCTTGCAAGATAAGTTTTCCGGCTACATCTATTGTGTCTCCACCCTGAATATCCTCGGGTTTTATTGGTTCTCCGTACGCAGATTCCATTTTGGTTCCATAGGGAATATTGGTAAACCACTTAAAACCCCACGTTTCCACTGTGTATAAATTTGAAGCATGTTTTCTTAATAAAGTAGCTCCCAAAAAATGAACTTCTCCCGTTGGAACAATGTGTAATTCGGCTTTTGTATCTGCAAAAGCAAAAGAAGCAAGGGATGCGCTTAAGAGTATTGAACAAATAAAATATTTCATAAAATGAGTATAACAAAAAAACCTGTTAAATAACAGGCTTTTGTTTATTTTTCCAATCTTTTATGGCTGCTTTAATTGCGTCTTCTGCCAAAACGGAACAATGGATTTTTACCGGCGGTAAAGAAAGCTCTTTAACGATATCGGTATTTTTTATCTCCAGCGCTTCCGCCAAAGTTTTTCCTTTGACCCATTCTGTGGCCAGAGACGAGCTGGCTATGGCAGAACCGCATCCAAATGTTTTAAATTTGGCGTCAACAATAATTTTTTCAATGTTAATCTTAGGGCTTAGGCATGCGCCATTTCTGCAAGTTGCTTCTTGTGTTTCGCTTTCCCAGATATTTTGGCAATCCAGGCACTGATGCCTGAATGTTATTTTAATTTGCAGTTTCATAACATCTCCGCACTCGGGCGCTCCCACAAGTCCCGTGCCTACATTCGGATCTACTTTGGACAAGGAACCGACATTTCGCGGATTATTATAATGATCAATCACTTTATCGGAATATGCCATTTTTCTCCTCCTTCGCGTCTTTCTCTATCATACCGCACATTTCGTCAAAATTCTATTTTGAAATTCCTGCACATTAAATTCTTCGGCGCGTACTTTTATTGAGGAACTAATTTCAAAATTGCGGCAATCAATTTGATTTTCACAATCCCAAATAATGATGAGATCTTTGTATCGCTGGCTTTGAGTTTTGGCGCTGTAGTGATGCGCCATATGTTTGAGATTGTTGCTTTTAACGCCAAAAAATTGTCTTACCACTAAACGATTTTCATCTATGGTAACTGAATGGTTGAGCATGGCGTCTATGACCACCTCTTCAAAGTTGGTATTTCTCTTTCCGCAACAGCACAGTGTTTTTTCTTGTACCAGCAATGTCCATCGAGAAAAAGATTTTAAAATTGCATCCTGTGGCGTGTTTGTTGTTTCAAAATAATCTCCATATTGCGCCGCGTCCGCGCTCATGGATGGCGGGGAGGGAAACCCGGTTGTTTCGTCCCACGGGACTCGGCAGTTTAACGCGTCATCATTGAGGTACCCCAGAACTTTCCGCTCCGCAGCCAACGCCAGACACAGGGCAATGGCTGGTAAAATTTCGGGAGATTTTCCTTTGATCTTTCGCCGCATTTTTTGCTCAATTATTTCTAGTTTTTCTATCGCTTCTTTCCAATCGAGGAATTGTACCGGTTTTAGAATTTCCAAAGGCACTATTCCTCCTCCTTTCCCTTCTTCGATAGCCATTTTTCACCTCCGTTCGCTTATTGTCCAAGGGATTTTTGGCGGGTTATTTCAAAGATTCGCCTGCTTCATTCCTAACACACAAATTTATTTTTGTAAAGTCTAACCGATACATCCCTAATTCGCACGAATTAGCCGCAAAAGAAAATCCCCCGATGGTTATCGGGGGTGCTACTTATTAAACTGTCGTTACTTGGGCTTCGATCACTTCATCACGCTTGCTTTCCAGCAGCGTCATTTCTTTTTGAATAAGTCCAAGCGTAACAAGTTTTTTATCCAAATCTGTGTTCACGGCCTTATACCGCTCTTGCATATCCGGAGAGAACAGTAAATATTTATCTGACATCATTGCCGAATCTGCCACCAACCCCACTGCTTCTGAACAAAGCTGGAGATATTGTATGGCAAGGTCTTTTGCCGCGTACATCGACACATCCATTTTGACCATTGATTTGGCCGCGTCTCTCAGCACCCGCAGTGGGCAGAATACGGTCATAAAGTCATAGAGCATGAACTTACCTCTCTCAAAAAGATCAAGCCCCACCGAACAAAATTTTCCGTGAGTTTCTATCAGCTTTTTTCTTCCTGCAATATTTGAATTAAGCCTCGCGATGATGCGCTTTTTTCTGTTTTCTCTTTCATTTGGAGATATTAAATCAAATCTCTCATTTAACAGTTCTTCCACCAACGGATCCAATTCAACGCCTACTTTTTCGGCTATGTATGTTTGAAGCGCTTGTATATCCCAGTTTTCTTTTTGGGCGTGTTCCAAATCCAGC
>Ga0209515_10005905_pt1 | contig 15590 bp, 16 predicted proteins | sample Subgroupgradi54m_FD_187454 | JGI IMG/M metagenome (GOLD analysis project Ga0209515, IMG submission 187454) | Subsurface groundwater microbial communities from S. Glens Falls, New York, USA - GMW60B uncontaminated upgradient, 5.4 m (SPAdes)... ...
AGGTTCTTGCCGAACACATCATTAAGCGTGAGTTTCGTATTGTGTATCTTCGCCACCTGCGCGTTGGTCTTGTCCTGCCCGTTCAAGACAAACCCGCGATAAATCACAAGCGCGACATACCCGACCAAAATCGCCAACCCTCCCCACTTGAGAATCTTAATAAACATTACCGCCTATTATCCAATATTTTCTCCGTTTTGCAAAATCAAGTTATCCACCTTACAGATGTATCTCAATGTATCGCTGGTTCATAAAAACAGCGAACATCCCCATATGGTGGATAATCCGTTTGTTTGGCGAAGATGACATAAGGAGTCATATGCATTTCTTTCCAATTAAAAGATTCGCGGATTTTCTCATACCAACTAAACCACGGACCATACCAGTGATGCCCTTCAGAAAACTCCTCATCATCAATGAACTTGATTTCTATGGGGACAGGTTCGGTATCATCGAATGGTTTAATAGAAATACCTTGATACCATTTTGTAATACTCTCTTGCGGACCATTCTCGACGCGAAGTTCACCAACGAGGTAATCACACCCATTAGAAGCACCGCGAAAAAGGTTGCCGAATCCAGTCAGTTTAGTCAGTAATTTAGAATGTGCAGGATGCTGCACTTTCCGAAAGTTATTCTCAAGTTTCCAGAGGTTGAATTGATGAATCGGCGCTTTCCACGAAGTAAAACCGAGAAATACGGCTGCACAGCAAGAAACGATAAAACTTAAAACAACGAGAACCCGCCCGGCAACACGAAAGAAAGATTTCATCCTCATTGAAGCCACATCTTGGCAATCTGATAAAATTCTTCTGCAATCTGTGTTCCCCGTTCGTTTGCTTCTGGGTGTGTATGAGGGGACTTGTACATTGAGTACAATGTCGCAATAATCTCGGGTCTCTCGTTGAGGTTTGCATATTTCTTCCACTCGTCAATCAGCGAACGCATCCGCGCGGCGGCAAAGAAGATACTATGTTTCGGCTCTTTAATATACTGATACAGATATGCACGGGGGGTCTTGCCGACTTTGTCTGGCAACAGTTTCTGGTCATTCGAGTTCGGATTATAGTAACCGGTCTGCATAAGACCCCGAGCCGTATCTATCTTTATTTGGGCAACACCCGCAGACGCATTGAGTCCTATAAAATAGCCAAGTAGCGGATCCATGATGCCCTCTATAAGACCAAATCTCGCAATCTCGTCAATGATAATCGCTCCAAGTAAATATGGGTCTATTTTGAATTTCTTCGCCGCATCAAAAATGATCTCTTGATGCAATCGCAATTTCTCTTTCGCTGCATCTTTTGTAATTCTCCCCTTCCCATCAAAAGTGACAATGAGTGGTCTGCCGTCGTTCTCAAGAGTGTGCTGGTAGAGTTGCAGGTAACGGTCGAATGCTGGCGTTGAGAATGCAGAACGAGTGTCCTGTGCGTACGCGAAGAGTTGATGAGAGGAAACAGAGATTTGTTCCAACTGCTCTTTCTTCGGCACACTCCGACTTGTGCGGAGGTAATCCCCATTGTTGCCTTTCACTACATACACATTCGCAAATTGTCCGCTCTTTGCTAACTTAGTGGCCTCCTCTAGAGAATATGATTGCAGTGTATCCGAGACGAAGACCACATTCCTACCATTTGCACCTGTAGCGACGAGAATTATCTTCATGTACTTATAGTATCAAAAAGAAACCCAAACGCCTGTGGATAACTTTCGGTTTTGTTTCGGTAGGGGATGATATAATTTAAATATGCCGACACTTACACCAAGACAACAAGGAGTGCTTCAATTCGTAGAGAGGTACAGCACAAAAAATGCGTACGCTCCTTCGCTTGAAGAAATAAAAAAGCATTTCAAGTTGCGCTCAGTGGCAACCGTACATCAACATCTGACCACCCTTCAAGATAAGGGATTTGTAAGACGAGAAAAGAACCAGCAGCGAAGTATTATGCTGCAGCCAGTGAATCGTATCACGCAGCCGATTCCATCCCCCTTTGTTTCTGCACCGATGGTCGTCCGCAAAAAACTTCCGCTCAACCAAATTATCTGCGGCGACGCTATTGAGATAATGCGGGCGATGCCCTCGGCGTCAGTAGATATGGTCGTGACTTCCCCACCCTATGACAGCATCCGCGACTATAAGGGATTCTCGCTTGACCTTTCGGCGATTGGTGAGGAGATTTTTCGCGTTCTCAAAGAAGGGGGTGTCGCGGCAATGGTAATTCAAGACCAGACCAAGAACTTCGGCAAGTCCCTTACCTCATTTCGGACGATTATTGATTGGTGCGACCGTATCGGGTTTAAACTCTTTGAGACGGTTATTTATAGAAAATACGGCGCGGAGGGAGCGTGGTGGAGCAAGCGGTTTAGAGTAGACCACGAATATATCCCGGTTTTTCTGAAGGGTGAACGACCGCAGTATTTTGATAAAACACACCTTAAAATCCCCTCAAAGCACGGTGGCAAGACGATGACTGGCGGAGGCACGCGCCTCACCAATGGAATCCGAATTGCGACCCGTTCAATTACAATTAATCCGATGAAATGTCGCGGGACTATTTGGGAATATCTCACTGCTGGCGACGGAAGTCGTTTGAAACACGAACACCCTGCCACTTTTCCCAATCAACTGCCCTACGATTTTATTCAGTGCTTCTGCCCCAAAGGTGGTATTGTGCTTGACCCTTTTGTCGGAAGCGGTACAACGACAGTTGCCGCAAAGAATCTCGGGCGCTCTTATATCGGCGTAGATATTGCACCAGAGTATTGCACGATTGCGAAGAAACGAATGGAGATTGAGTGTTCCCCCACAAATCAAACGAAAATTGAAGTCTAGAACACCTCTTGAGGGTCAAGAGTATATTCAATGCTAGTGCGGCTGATGATAGCAAAAGAGAGAGGTTTCTTCGCAAGTAAATCGTTATATCGTGCTTTCCCGGGTTTGATGCTTCCTTTCTTAAATCGATGCGCAACATACGAATCAAATGTCCATGCGTCTTTATTGAAAAGCCAACCAGTGCGTTCGGCAAGCATAGACAGAAACTGTTCTGCTTGAATACGAACATTTTCTTTGAGGGAACTTGTCCTTGTATCAAAAGAGACGGTCGCGCCCTTTGAGTCCGATATCTTTATCTTATCGCCCCCGCGTTTATCGCCACCAATCCGGCGAATGTCTGCAAAGAGGTCGCGGAGTGCGAGCATAAGTTCGTAAGTTGAATAATGCGGGTCCATAAATACCTGCTGCAAAGGATTATTTTCCACATTCGCGCCAAGAAACTCTAACCATTCAAGGCAATTTTCTGGATAGTTAAACTGATTCTTGAATGTGCCATCTGTATAAAGAAGTGGGCTCACCGCATTTTTCTTGATGGTCACCTTATGTTGTTGCCCGATAATCGCAGCGAGGAGGTGGATAGTGCCGAACGGATATTTTGATTTGAAATCATTCTTAAAATCGTACTGATGTAGATTGTTTGCAGAAATGGAGTTACCAAACGAATCCCAACCATTTGGTGGATTATGTTTGTCGTACAAAAGCATATGCTGTCCGACACTTTTAACATCTGCGCGATAAATCTCCATATCAAGAAAAACGCAGTCCTTCAGTGCGACTCCCTTCTTTAAGAGCAAGACCTTCCCGTCATAGAAACCTCGAATCTTCCAATCGAGATAATGAGACATAAAGAGACCACAAAGTAAGCCGTCGCTGTCAGGGCTTAAGATGCAATTCTTGTCTTTTTCAAGAATCCACGGGTGCGTTTGCAAGAGTTTTGCGTAGTTCAATTTCATCGCCACAGTATGTACCAATTACTTCTCAAAGGCAAAACTAAACCCCATCAACCTCCACCAACTTGCTGCGGGAGGTGTGGCCGGAGAGGATGCGGACGGAGGCGAGCGAGACGCCGAAGTGGCGCGCGAGCGCGCGGCAGACCGCCGCGTTCGCGCGCCCTTGTACGGGCGGCTCGGTGACGGCGACAGAGAGTGAGCCGTCATCGCGCGTCTCCACCTTCTCTTCCCGCGCAGCAGGTTTGACCTTTACATAAACGCGCATAGCATAGATAGTATTCCGAACCTCTTCCCACTAAATGACATCCTCATAATCTCAAGTTTGTAAGGGTGTGTCAGATGTGTTGGAATGATTTTAAGAAACGGACAAAGGTCTTTCCGTAGGGCGAGAGGGTGTGCTCGACGCACTTCCCCCGATACTTCTTGTTGACGAGTCCCGCAATGAGAAGCCGGCGAGTATGTTCGCCGAGCGTCTTCTCGTTTGCGCCGAGAGTTTCCACAATCTCGGTCAAGGTGATGCCGCCGCGTACTGCGATGAGGAGAAGAATCTCAATCCGATAATGATTCGCTATTCCTTTGAGATGCCGCTCCATTTGCTTGGCGGTCTTTGCCGTTTTCGCTTTTTCCATATACCCGCCATTGTACCACATCCTTACATTCTCAAGTTTGTAAGGGTGTTGTAACGCGCGGTTATCCACTTCCGCACGCGGTCCAGAGACCCAGTTTGTCCTCTCGCGCCTTCTTTTCAGCGACCACGAACTTATCTTGATACTTAATGTCGGGCGGATATGAATAGGATGCGGCGAAACCTTGCTCTACGAGCATTTGATTGATGAGCGTATCGCCGAGCCAGATATACCGCAACAGCCGTTTGTATCTATCTCTGTCAGTAATGTCTTTCTCAAGTCGTACCATTTTACCCTCCACCAATTCTTTGTTCTTCTTTGACGCTTCCACACCGAAACACTGCACGGGCTTGCGCGGGTCAACGGTCTCGGGCGTGTCAATGCCGATATAGCGAACCCGCTCTATCTTGCCTTTTATCTCCACATCAATCGTATCACCGTCCACAACGCGGGTTACTTTCACCAACCCACCATCTTCTGACATTCTAATGTTCTCAAGAACATCAGAACGCTGCTCGGAAGCAGGCGCGTCTGCTTTTGCACTCACCGCCGCCGCAGTTTGTTCCGCCGGCGGATTTACTTTTGCTTTTTCTTTTTCAAAAAACCCGCCAACAAAAATACCGATAGCGAGTATCACCATAATGCCGAGGGCAGAGAGAATCTTTTTGGAAATAAACATACGCTTGAAAAAATCAATTTTATTTCATTTTACCTCCTTGTCGGGCTGAAAGAAAAGGGCTCTCGTTGCGCCAGTCGCTTGGAATTCCTTTTCCGGATGAAGGAGATGGATTCTCGCGGTAGATTGGGCGACCTTTACAAAACCCTCCGCTTCATTACAATGAAGCAAGAACGGCTCGCCACAAGATGGCCCGTATCAACACGAAAGGAGCACATGAAACTGCTCGATGCGAAGGAAGTGAGAGTGGGGATGCGGGTCGTCAAGGTAAGCGGGGAGCGGCAAAATACGATGGGCACCGTCAAAGGAGTGGATGTGGGAGCGAACCTCATCGGCGTCCTTTTTGACGGCGACGCGAAGACGACATTCGCCTCCGAGGCGAGAGAGTTCCAGGTTCTTAAGAAACCCTTCATCCGCCTCATGGGGCGCCCCCCGCCAGATACCATCGCCCGCGGCTCACTCTAACTCTCATGTCAGTTCGGAATCGGTTTGGGGAAGCACGCTTCGCGCGCGCTTCCCTCTCTTTTTTCTCGCCTGCGACATCTGCGGATACCTCTCGGTTCGTTGCTAAAAATTAAGCAAAGAAAACTCTCGCCGCGACTGCCACGGCGAGAGGAACCAATACCAAACCCGTCAGACCACAGGTCAGACGCAAGCCGTCCTCATGAAAAAGAACGGCTCCCCTCCTTTATACACCCCGCGTATTTTATTGTCAACACCCTTTTATTCGTACCGCAGCGCCTCAATGGGATTCAGTTGCGAGGCGCGGCGCGCGGGATAATATCCAAACGCAAGCCCGATTGCCGCCGAGACGCCGAAAGCGAGCGCGACCGACGAAAACGCGACATGGGTCTGCACAATGCCGAAGCGCGTAACGGCAAGAGCGATGCCCGCCCCGAGCGCGACACCGATGATGCCGCCGACGAGGGTGAGCACAATCGCTTCGGCGAGAAATTGAAGTTGAATATCGCGCACCGTCGCGCCAATCGCTTTGCGCAATCCGATTTCGCGGGTGCGCTCGGTGACGGTCGTGAGCATCATATTCATAATCCCGATGCCGCCGACGAGGAGCGAGATGCTGGCGATGGAGGCGAGAAAGAGCGTAAAGGTATTGACCACCTGCGAGAGAGTTCCTAAAATATCTTCTTGAGAGATGATGGAAAAGTCGGGCTCGGAGACGCGATGGCGGGCGAGCAGAAGCGAAGTCGCCGCATCCTTCACCTCATTGATGCGGCTCTTGTCGGCGACACTGAGCGAAACGGTGGAGAGATACTCCACACCCGCGAGCAATCTCTGCATCGTGGAGAGCGGCACGAAGACCATATCGTCGGGACCCGAGAAGCCCGCGCCGCCCTTCGCCGCGAGGACGCCGATGACGCGGAAGTTCACTTTGTTGATGCGGATCGTCTGCCCCACCGCTTCCTCCTCGCCGAACAAGTCCGTCTTGACGGTCGCACCGAGGACGGCGTCGCGGCCGAGACGGCGATTGGCAGCGTCGTTCAAGAAATCGCCCGCCGCGAGCGACGCGTTGCGCACCGAGAGGAACGAAGCGAGGACGCCGTTCACCGTCGTATTGGTGTTGTTTCCGTTCTGCGCCGCGACCTGAAAGCGCCGCGAAAGTTCGGGCGAAATGCCCGCGAGTCCGTCAAGTTCGGCGAGGGCGTCGCCATCTTTCGTATCAAGCGTCTGTGCGGAGCCGCGGCCGGAGGAGACGATGCCGCGGCCGGGTTGTACGACCCCGGGAAGAATCGTGAGAAGGTTGGAACCGAGACCCTCAATGCTTGACTGAATTTGCGTCTTGGCGCCCTCGCCGATAGAGACCATCGCGATGACGGACGAGATGCCAATCACGATGCCGAGTGTCGTGAGCCCCGAGCGAACTTTGTTGCTCGAAAGCGCGCTGTGCGTTTCGTGGAGAATATCTGAAAAGGTCATTGTGGTTGAGTTACTGTTGAATAATGCGGCGATTCGCGACCTTCGCGTCGCTGACGATGATGCCGTCCTTGAGATGGATAATGCGCTCGGCGTGCTCGGCGACCTCCTGCTCGTGGGTAATCAAGATAATGGTGCGACCCTCGCGGTGCAATCTCTGGAACGAGCCGAGCACGACCTCGCCCGTGCGCGAGTCAAGGTTGCCGGTCGGCTCGTCGGCGAGAATGAGAGAAGGATTGTTGACGAGCGCGCGGGCGATGGCGACCCGTTGAATCTGCCCGCCGCTGATTTCGTTGGAGCGATGGGCGAAATGCTCTTCGCCGAGGCCGGCGGAGCGGAGCGCCGCCGCCGCGCGCGGCTCGCGGAGTAAGGGCGGCACGCCCGCGTAGACGAGCGGGAGCATCACATTGCGCAGCACCGTCGCGCGCGGCAAGAGATTAAATGTCTGAAAGACAAACCCAATCTGCTCGCGGCGCACTCGGGCAAGTTCGTCTTCTGAAAGCGCCGAGACATCCTTGCCGTCCAGGGTGTAAGAGCCGGAGGTCGGGGTGTCTAGCGCGCCGATGATGTGCATCAGCGTTGATTTGCCGCTCCCCGACGGGCCCATAATTGCGACGAACTCGCCCTTCGCAACCCCGAAGCTCGCCCCGCGGAGCGCCGTGAAGGCGATACTGCCAGTCGTGTAGGTCTTGGTGATGTTTTTGATTTCAATCATAAGAATCGCTCGGGTAGCTTCACGGTACGGCACGGATATTTTTCTGCTGAAAAATTCCTCGTGCTCGCCCCGTCGGGCTCGCAAGGGCCGTCCCGCGAACTACCCTCGCTCTTAATGTCTTAAATTACCGTATCGCGCGGATGGCACCGCCGCCGCGATTGCCGCCGCCAAAGAGTGAGGGCGCCTGCGGAGTTGCCGCCGCCGCGGCGGCAGTGATGGTGCGCGCGACAACCTGCGCTCCCTCCGCGATACCCGAAAGAATCTCGATGGAGAGGTCGTTTGAGAGGCCGACCTCTACTTGTGTTCGCGTAGGTGCGACTGCCGAGACGACACCTTGAGCCGCCGCACCTTTGGGCGGCGGCGCGAGTGGCGGGTCAAAGACCTCCACAAACGACTGCCGCCCGGCCGTCTTGACCGCGCTCGCGGGAACGACGAGCGCGTCTTCTTTTTCTGCCGTCGTGATAGCCGCCGAGACGCTCATCCCCGGCTTCACGCGCGCGTCATCGGCATCAAAAGAAATCTTGAGCGCGTAGGTAACGACGCCCTGCGAGACGGTGCCGACGGTGTCAATCTCGGCAACGGTGCCGGTGAGGCGCAGACCCTGTACGGCATCAAATGTGAGCGCCGCTTTCTCGCCGACCTTTACCTGTGCCGCGTCAACCTCATTGAGCGAAATCTCGGCAACTTTCTGAAACGAGATGAACGAGAGGAGCGCCGTTCCCGGCGAGACCGTGTCGCCTACCTTCGCGTTGACCTTCGCAATGGTGCCGGCGAAAGGCGCGCGCACGACGAAGTGCGAGAGGTCGGTCTTGAGTTGCGTCACCGAGACCTCTTTCTTCTTGATGCTATCGCGCGCAATGAGTAGGTCAATCGGCAGCGCGCCGCTCGGATTATTGACCAAGAGAATCGCGACATCCCGTTCAAGATTGGTCACCTGCTCCGCGGCATTCTCTGCGGACTGCTGCTGTGAGAGGAGCGCCGTCACGCGGTTGTTGATGGTAGAGAGAAAGCCGCGCGCCTGCGATTGAAACGAAAGAAGTTGCGCGACTCTCGGACGATTATTCTTCTCCAAAAGGTCCACGACGGTGTCAAGCAGGTTGACTTCTGACTTGACCGCCTGCGCGGCGGCGCGGACGACGGCGAGCGTCTCTTCTAGTGCGGTATTGTTGGTGGCGATGTCGGTCGTGCGCGCCTGTGCCTTAAACTTCGCGAAGCCGGCGTCATAGAGCGTTCGCGCGTTCTGATAGTCGCGCTCCGCCGCATCTGCAAAAGCATTGACCGTCGCGCTGTCGCTCCCCGCGTCTTTGAAGAGGTCGCGATAGGCATTGAGATTCCATTGACCCGAACTGCCGCCGAGTTCCTTGCCGTGGAGAATCGTATCTATGCCCGTCATAACGCCCGGCAGGTCTAGGTACGCCGCAGAGACCGACGAGAAGACATCTTCAGAAATCTTGGCGAGGTCGCGCTTCGCGGTCGCGAGCGCCTCATTTTTGCGCGTGAAGTCAATCGGCGCTTGCGCCGCCGCTTTGTCGGTCTGAAGTTTCGTCTCGGCGAGGTCAAGTTCTGCATTCGTGAGCGCGATGCGCGCATCGGTGTCGTCAAGCGACAAAAGTGCCGCGCCCGCCGCCGCCTGCGCGCCCGACTTCGCCCCAATCCAGATGACATCTCCCGAGACCTTCGGTTTGATATCTATCTGGTTGGTAGCCGCGACCTGACCGGTTCCCGAGATTGAGACGACGAGATGCCGCCGCTCCGCTGTTGCGAGCACGAAGCGGGTCGGTGTCGTCGCGCCGCGCACCTTCCCCACTCCCCAGTACAAAGCGAGAATCAGCGCAATAAGAATCACCGCACTCCATACTTTGTGTGTGCGCGTGAATAATCTTATTTTCTGGGTTATTTTATGCGACAGAATCTTCTTGAGCATTGTAGTCGTATCCTACTACAACTCAAGAACGAGGGCGAATTGACACATCCCACCATCAAGGTTGAACCTTGATTCTTGATAAAAAACAAGTTACGAAAGTTACGAAAGTTACGAAAGTTACGAAAGTTACGAAAGTTACGAAAGTTACGAAAGTTACGAAAGTTACGAAAGTTACGAAAGTTACGAAAGTTACGAAAGTTACGAAAGTTACGAATAGGGTCAATGACGATGGGCCCAGTTCCAAAGATTGCCGAGAATCCAACCGACAACATACCCTACAATCGCCGTGACAACGACGAGCGTGACGGCAGTGCCGAGCGAGAACTCCCCGACTTGAAACTGCGACTCAATCATATGGAGCCGGAAAATAAAATCCAGTAATGCTTGCGCCGTTCCCGTCGCAACCAACACTGACCAGAGAAGGTGCGCAAGACCTGCGAACGCCCCGAGCGCCAGTCCGGTTTTGTTGGGATTAAGGTGATTCATAATTGGAATTATATCAACTCGGCTCTTGAATAGAAAGGGCATGGTGTTGATAACCCAACTATACCACAACAAATCGGTAGGGCTTTTCTGCCCATTCCGCGCCTGCACGCGCGACGCCGACGCGCGGCAGGCGCTTGCAATGCCCGCGGCTGATGCGTACGCCGCGGTCTTCAAACCATATGCCGTTTGCGGGGATTGCGCGCACGCCACTTTGCGCGCCGGTGATATTGAGTTTTACCGTGAGTCGCGCAGGGCCGGAAATGTCTCCCGCGCCGCGAATGAGAATCGCGGCGGGGTAATTCTTCTTCCCCACGACGACATTCAGCATCCAGTGCATGCCGTACACGAAATAGACATACAAAAACCCGGCGTCGCTCCACATTACTTCGTTGCGCGGCGTTTTGCCGCGGAAGGCGTGCGATGCGCGGTCTTCAAAGCCGTCGTACACTTCAAGCTCGGTAATGGGAAGCGCGACTTCCTTTCCGCGCTCCGCGCGCACAATATATTTGCCCAAAAGCTGCCTCCCGACCGCAAGCGCCGGCTGGCTAAAAAAAGAGGGTTCCAATATAACCCGCATAGTTCACAGTATACCTCCGCGCAATATTTAATTCAGCGACCAAATTGCGTAGTTCAAATACATCGCGAAACTGACCCAAAGGATGTACGGCACCAAGAGCCACGCGGCTGGACTGGAAATCTTCTTGAATATCAAAATGGTCAAAACAATCGCCGCCCACAAAAGCACGATGATGGCGAGCGCGTCTCCGACTAAATGAGCCCCGAAAAAGACAGGCGACCAAGCGGCATTGAGGAACAGCTGAATGAAGAAAACCACGATGCCGATTTTCCACCACCGTAACATTCCAACATTCTGCAGAATGTTGGAATGTTGTTTCCAAACGAGAAAAAGCGAAATCCCCATAAGCGCGTAAAGTATCGTCCAAACAGGTCCGAATACCCACGACGGAGGATTGAGAGCCGGTTTGACGATACCTGCGTACCAGCCAGCAATGGACGGAGTCGTAAACACCGAGCCGATAATACCGGCAAGCTCGGAAACTACAATGGCGATGACGAGTTTGAGGAAATTATTTAGGCGCATGAGTTTTATCTTAACACCAATTCCAGTTCTCTTTATGTATACTCATTGTGGAAATGTCCGATGCCCAAACGCAAATTCGCTTGCGCCCGTCCGTAGCTTCCGAGCGAATGAGGGCGCACCCCCCCCGCAGTTAGGCACCCGAGGGGAACGGGCGTGGATGCTCCATACAAAAAATGCGGGTGCCCTTGGGTTATTTTTTGTGATGAAATTTAGGATTTGCAGTACCATAATGCACTTCTGTCGCATCAATTAGTCGTGATTCTTGCCCTTTATCATATCTCTCCTTAAAATCATCAAGATACGGGCTGTAGTCAAAAGTTTCCATTTCAAAGACGGGCAAAAGTTGAACCATAGTAAATGTAGTTTTCAATCGGTCTACAGAAATATTGCTTTGGTTTAACGATATTCCAGCGAACATTACAAAAACATGTTTTAGCGACGATGTAATTTCTGCCAGTTTTTTAGCCAACATACTGAAATCGTACACAGCAGGAGTTAATGCGAGACAAACAAGTATAGTATTGTTTTCATAAGATTTTTCAATCATTTTGCTACGAATCACATCAAAAATCTGCTCTGGTTTTTCTCTATGTTCTACCACTTCAACTTCACGCATATATCCCTTAAGAGCATCGGGCTTTTCTTGTATTAGAGTCATTACAAGTCCATCCGGTTGATCTTGTTTGGGTATATTAGTCCACCAATCCATTTTGGAATCATTCATCATCGCAAGAGCAACAAGAGATACACAATAACGCTCTCTGTCATTTTTGGGGAGTTTGAGTATATCCCCACCACACTTCTTCATTGATTCGGCATACTTAAATAGACCTTTCACTGGATGATCCCATTGCTTTGCTCGTGAACTTATATCTCGGAGATTTATCTTCGACATCAGCTCATCACCTTTCTTTTTGTCGAAGTAGAAAGCCATATTGCTTTATAAATTCTTATCAAACACCCTCACGACTTCATCAAAGTTTTTGAGTTTATCTTTTTCCCATTCTTCCTGTTTTATATAAAGTGCCTTATAGACAACTCTACTCTGTCGATTATTCACATCCTCACACCACTTTTGTAGTCTTTCAAATTTCAATTTGTCATTTTCTTCTTCTCGTCCTTTTGTTTCAATAATATAAACAGTTTTCTCGTCCTTTTTCACAAAGAAATCCGGATAGTAAGTAGCGATAAACCCTTCCGAGTTTTTATATTCAATTCTGAGTGCGCTCGCTTCCTTGTTTTGAAAGTTTTTTGCAAAAGAAGTTACATCATCGCAACCATCAAGAAACGAGGCAAACTCAAGTTCAAAGCCGTCACTGTCGCTATCCCCAACAATTTTATTAAATACTGATTTCTTTGGAATTAAAAAAGATTTGTCATTAACGATAAACGGTCTCGCCTCGCTGATTTTGATATAGTTTTTAATTTCCGTATCTCCTTTGTCCTCCACAGTTAGATCATTGACGGCTTTTTTGAAAGAATCTTTAATGAGCCGTATGTATTCAACTTCTGACAAGTTTCTCAATGTATTGAGGTCTGACAAATCAACGGACTGGTCAAACATGTTGTTCTGTAAGAATTCTTTTACTTTGCCGAACAAAATATCGTAACAGCCGAAGAGCCGCATCTCCCGCATGATTGCTTGCGCGAAAAACCCGACCACGCTTTGGTAGTCCGGCTCAATATCGCCGGTAAGTATGGTGGTATGGTGCGTCTTTTCGTCCACCACATCCTTGAACACAATCTCTCGCTTCTCTTCTTCAGAAAAGGTCTTGACCGCAACTTTCGTATTGCCAAAAGCCGAGACATTCAACTTGGCAAGATTCTTATATTCTCGCTGTATCCTCGGTGTCAGTACCGGAATCTCAATGTCTAGCTTTTCTATATCCTTTTTCGGATTGTCCCTGTCAACCTCAATAATCATGGGCGTAATCGGTTTTGAATCCTCTCCCATAGCCCTCTTTTCCAAGATCACGCCCTCGCCGTTTATTGATTCTACAAATTCCATAAACGCCGGTGTGCCGACTACACTCACATACTCGTCCAAATCATCTCTGCCGAAAAACATTCTCCGCAAGCCCCTGCCCAATGTCTGCTCGGGTAAGATTTTTGAATCCGCCGCGTATGGCCGAAGCCCGACGATGGTCGTCACATTTCTGACATCCCAACCTTCTTTGAGCATCATTACCGAAACAATCACCTTAAACGGGCTTTCCCAACTGTCTATGTCATTCGCCTGTTTTCGGAGCAGGTTCAACTCTTCTTTATTCTTGCCTGAAACCGTCTCCGAAATATCGCCGCTTTTGTTGGTATGAATGGTCAAAACCGCGCCTTTCAAGTCCTTAAAACTTGTTTCAATATACTCTGCCACTTCATCACAATTCTTCGTGTCATCGGTCATAATGAAAAGAATTGATTTCTTGCCCATGGGCTTCAGCGTCTTATACGATTTGCGCCATTCCTCAATACCGAGATTTATATAATCTCGGTACTTTTCGCTAAACAGCGCGCTTTGATTTTCTTTGAGTTTGCCTCTGCTCGCCGCGTCCGGAACAACGGGATTTTTTACCACCCTTTGGTGTATCGCTTCAACAAGCGGATAATCAGAAATGACCTGGACGAAAATGGCGCCGTCATTCTTCTTCGGCGTAGCCGTTACATCGAGTTGTAAAGCCAGCCCCGAACCTTTTTGCTTCAATTTATTATCAATATCCAAAATGGACTTGAACCACGCCATCTTTTCATCGTGTATGTGATGCGCTTCGTCATTGATTACGATAAGTTCGTCAATATCTCTCACAATCATTCCCAAATCCACAGTGGAGTCATTCGTCTTCGTAACCGGCTTATCACCCAAGAAGTATGTAGAAGTGTCCTCGTCGTCTACGCTTGCATCTCTCACATCCCCCTCAAAAACTCTGTGGATATTAGTTAAGAATATATTTCCAGTATCAGAAACATTCCGCAAGTCGTCTTGCAGGTGGAGCGTGAGCTGAAAATCGTCCTGCCAGTTTTGCCCTTGATATCCGTTGTCAGGCAGAACCGGGTCACTGAAGAAGATTTTTAATCCCGCGAAGTCGTTTTTTATTCTTTCAAAAACAATGACATTCGGGGTTATCAAAAGAAAATTCTTAGCAAGGGTAGAATCCGGCTCGTACTTTTTATGAAAATACGCCCACGCCACCACCAAGCTCATCACTTTGGTCTTTCCAGCACCCGTCGCCATCTTAATCACAAAACGGAGCCAATCCTCGGTGAACATCTGCGCGCTCAACACGCCGGTAGAGTTGTAGCGAATCAAATCATATTTATCTTTAACCTTCGCGACTTCGTATAACCACACGACCGTTTCAATCGCTTCTCTCTGGGCAAAGTAATAGCGAAAGCGAGACGCAACACCTTTCTCGTCATACAAAATATGCTCTTCCTTAAACCACCAGTTCAAAAGTGATTTAGAAGTGTCGCTTGCCCCGACATAGTTTTTATCTCTCCATTCTTTGACCTTTTTGCGTAAGTCAGCCACCAAAGGCGGTATGAGCTTGTCGAACCCTTTTTCTCGCAAATCCTCGTCAGCCGGAAACCAGCGTATGCTCGGGTCAAGTATCGCGTAGGGGTCTTTTGGAAAATCTTTATGTAGAGCCATATATTGGTTGTCTATGATGAGTTATGCACTTTTTGCTTGATGCTAGGCGGTAAGCATGCTAGCATCTACTTACGACCTTTCGGTCGTCCTGCCCGTGGATTCGGGTTTACGATCCGCAAGGTCTGGCCCTAAAAAGCCAGATTTTTGCTTTTTCTCAGCGATATACAGTTTAATGTCTTGGGCATTCACAATCTTTCCGTTAAGTTCCACTTCTGTCGCCAACGCTGTTTGTATGTATCCACCCTTGATAAGTATCGTCTTTTTCTTTTGTGCCGTTCGGAGATAACGAATCAAATGAAGAAAGTCCGAATCGCTCGATAGAAGACAGAAAGTATCATAATGCTCGTCAAGGCGCATTGCGTCAACACTGATTTCTACATCAAAATTACATTTTGGTATAAGAATATATTTGCCGGCACGGTCAGTCTTTATCTCCCTTGTGTTGGTGAGTTCTTCACCGTCCGATAAATAATGCCGAATCATTTGCATCGGTTTTGTAAATACCTTGCTCTTCCCGAATATACGCCTTGCTACTCTGATAAAATCTTGAGAACCTTGATTACTTGGATTATGTCCGTAGTAGAAGCGAATATCAGTTGAAAATGACTCAAGCAGATTCTTTAGTTTTTCAAGATTGATTATCAATTTCTGACCGTCGGGAAGCAACTCGCCGTTTTCGTCCCTATCGTCCTCTGAAAACCAA
>Ga0209515_10005907_pt1 | contig 15584 bp, 23 predicted proteins | sample Subgroupgradi54m_FD_187454 | JGI IMG/M metagenome (GOLD analysis project Ga0209515, IMG submission 187454) | Subsurface groundwater microbial communities from S. Glens Falls, New York, USA - GMW60B uncontaminated upgradient, 5.4 m (SPAdes)... ...
ATAATAATAAAGCTCGGTAAATTTATGGATCTAAACACTTTAGTAAAAATTACAAATAAAAAGAAGAGGCGTTTGGGACGAGGGCACGGATCAGGCAGGGTAAAAACATCCGGCCGGGGAACCAAAGGCCAAAACGCGCGAGGCACAAGACCTTTGTATTTTGAAGGAGGGGCAGTTTCTCTTATCAAGCGCCTTCCTTTCAGGCGCGGAAAGGGAAGAAATAAGGTTTTTAAGAAAAAACCGATTATAATTAATGTGAAAGCACTTAATGCGTTTAAAAAAGGAAGTATTGTTGATTTAGACTCACTTATTAAAAATCATATTGTTGAGGCAAGCGATGCTAAAATATATGGCGTGAAGATTCTTGGAGACGGGGAACTAAAAGTTGCCTTAAAAGTACAGTTACCTTTTTCAAAAGGAGCAAAAGAAAAGATTGAAAAGATAGGCGGAACTGTTTCAAAATAACATTTTTTATGGAAAGAATTTTATCTATTTTTAAAAATAGTTTTAAAATAGAAGACATAAGAAGAAAAATTCTATTTACTGCAGGAATTCTTGTTGTGTTTAGAATTTTTGCCCATATCCCAGTTTCTGGTGTAAATATTGCAAATCTTAAGCTCCTTTTCTCTCAAAATCAATTTTTAGGACTTTTGGATATTTTTTCAGGAGGAACGCTGGCAAACTTTTCTGTCATGGCATTGGGGCTTAATCCATATATTAACGCTTCAATTATCATGCAACTTTTAACCATGGTATTTCCAAAACTTGAAGAATTATCAAAAGAAGGAGAACAAGGTAGGGCAAAAATAAATCAGTACACACGAATCTTTACTGTTCCCCTTGCCTTTCTTCAGGCATTTGGTATGTATGCTCTTTTAAGAAGTCAAGGCATCATTGGTGTGTTGTTACCGCTTCAATTACTATCTTTTATTGCTACCATGGTGGCAGGAACGATGCTTTTAGTCTGGCTTGGAGAGCTAGTTTCGGAAAAAGGCATTGGCAACGGAATTTCGCTTCTTATTTTTGCGGGAATTGTGGGAAGAATCCCTGTTATATTTGGGAGAACAGCCTCAACAGTAACAAACGAACAAATATTTAGCATTGCGACATTTCTTGTCATGGGACTTTTTGTGATTTCCTCGGTTGTTCTTATCAATGAAGCAACCAGACAGATTACCGTATATTACGCAAAGCGGGTAAGAGGTAATAAAATATACGGCGGGCAGTCTACCCATCTTCCTTTGCGGCTAAACCAGGCTGGAGTAATACCGATAATTTTTGCTGTTTCGCTTGTTCTTCTTCCTTCTCTTGTCGCAAATTACCTGGGAGCATCAAAAAATATTTTTCTGCAAAATATTTCGTTAATAATCACTTCATGGTTTAATCCCAATGGATTTTTATATAACGGATTTTATTTTCTTTTAGTCGTTGGTTTTACCTATTTTTATACAGCTGTTATTTTTAATCCCAAGAAAATTTCTGACGAGATACAAAAATACGGAGGCTTTATTCCGGGAATAAGGCCGGGAACATCTACAGCTCATTATCTAAGTTATATTTTGACACGGATCACATTTGCGGGCGCAATTTTTTTAGGCACAATTGCCATTTTTCCAACAATTGCCCGTATGGTAAGCGGAGTCCAGACTTTACTTTTGGGAGGAACGGGAATACTTATTGTTGTTAGCGTTGTTTTAGAAACCGTCAAAACGCTTGAGTCCCAAATTGTCATGCGAAATTACGATCGGTTTGCGAAATAATTAATAATATATTATGAAAATTATACTTATTGGAATACAAGGTTCTGGTAAATCAACACAAGGAAATCTGCTTTCAAAAAAATTAGGTGTTCCATATTTATCAACAGGCCATATTTTTAGGGCATTGGCAAAAGAAAAAACAAAACTTGGAAGGCACATTAAGGAAACAATGAATGCAGGGTATCTTATTCCAGATGACAAAACTATCACAATCGTAAGTAAGTATCTTAGGCGGTCCGAGTATCAAAAAGGCTATATTCTCGATGGATTCCCAAGAACTCTTGTGCAGGCAAAGGCGTTTAAAAATGGAATAGACAAAGTCATCTATTTTAAGGTTTCTGATAAAGAAGCATTACACCGTATTTCTTTTAGAAATGGTGAAGCCAGGGAAGACGAAACTCCTTCGGCTGTTCATAAACGAATTGAGTCATTCCACAAATTCACAGAACCGGTTTTAGAGTTTTACAGAAAAAAAGGAGTTCTTGTTGAGGTTGACGGCGAAAAGTCAATTGAAGAAATTCATAAGGAGATAATATCGCATCTTGGAAAACAATAAGCTTTTCATCATTGGAATAACGGGTGCGTTTGGCAGTGGTAAGTCAACAGCTGCTTCCTTTTTTGAGTCAAAAGGGTTTAAGAAAATTATCCTTTCTTCCTTTCTTGAGGAAGAAGCAGAAAAAAGAGGATTTAAAAAAATCACGAGGAAAATTTTGCAAGATATAGGCAATGAATTACGGAAAAAGTACGGAGCTAGTATTCTTGCAAAAAAAGCAATAGCTCTTTTAAAAAAGGAAGAAGTTGAAAAAGCCGTTATTGACGGGATTAGAAATGTCGGAGAAATAGATGAGCTTCGGGAAAACAATAGATTTACGCTTCTTTCAACAATCGCAGACCGCAAAATTCGGTTTGATCGCCTTATAAAACTTAAAAGAAGAGAGATACTTACATGGGAGTTATTTACAAAACTTGACAGGCGAGATCTTGGTCTTGGGCAAAAAAGTACAGGATTACAAGTTGCCGCCTGCCAAGCTCTTGCTGATGTTTTTATCGAGAATAACTCTGGTATTGAAGAGTTTAAAAACAAACTGACTAAATTCTTAAAAAATTATGTCTAAGAATTTTATAATTGCCATAGATGGGCCGGTTGGATCGGGAAAAGGAACGTTGGCTCTTCTCTTGGCAAAAAAATTAAAGGCGCTGTATATCTATACGGGAGGAATGTATAGGGCGCTTGCTCTCAATTGCTTGAAAAATAAAATTGATATTAAAAGAGAAGAAGACGTTTTGAAGCTTCTTGAGAATACATCTATCGATCTTAAGCCTGAACAGTCAGATACAAAAGTGTATTTGAACAATAAAGAGGTATCCTCGGAGATTTTTTTGCCGAGCGTAAGTTCGATAACGCCAATTATCGCTGCATATCCAAGAATAAGAAAAGAAATGGTTGCCCGACAAAAAAAACTTGCAGAAGGGCAAACGTCAATTATTGAAGGAAGAGATATTGCTTCGGTTGTTGCTCCAGACGCAGACTTGAAGATTTACCTTACAGCGCAGCTAAATGCTCGTATAAAAAGAAGACTTGATCAACTTCATGCAAGAGGTATCAAAACAATGTTTGATGAGGTAAAGAAAGAAATCGAAGAAAGAGATAGAAGGGATTATGATCGGGATGCATCACCTCTAATCGCAGTTAAAGATGCCGTTGTTATTGATACAACTCTTGATACAGTTGAGGATACTTTCGCGAAAGTTTTAGAAGAACTCAAAAAGAGAGGATTATATGGTTTATAGAAAAACCCAAGAAGAAATAGCCATCATGAAAACAGGTGGAAAAATTCTATCAGATGTTCTTCGGGAGGTTTTAAAACGAATAAAGCCGGGAGTTTCGGGATTAGAACTTGATCTTCTCGCAGAAAAACTGATTGTTCAGAAAGGGGGAGAGCCGGGGTTTAAGAAGGTCAGGAATTATAAACATGCTCTTTGTGTTTGCGTCAACGATGTTGTGGTTCACGGAATTCCAACAGACTATAAATTCAAAGAAGGAGATTTGGTTACAATTGACTGCGGAGTATACTATCAAGGTTTTCATACAGACATGGCAGAAACGATTAAAATTAAAAATGAAAAAAGTATAATACTTGGTAGTATTGAAGAATTTTTATATACGGGTAAAAAGGCATTAGAAGAGGCGATAAAAGTTGCTAAGATTGGGAATAGAATAGGTGATATTTCAAAGACGATTCAGAAGATTGTTGAGGGAGCGGGTTACTCGGTGGTTCGAAGTCTGGTTGGACATGGAGTTGGAAGAAATTTACACGAAGAGCCCGAGGTGCCGGGGTTTTTGGTGAAAGATATCTCAAAGACACCTCTCATAGAAGAAGGGATGACACTGGCAATTGAGGTTATTTATAATATGGGAGGGAGAGATGTAGTATACGCCAATAATGACGGATGGACGATTAAAACCAAGGATGGAAGTTTATCAGCAGTATTTGAGAAAACAATTGTTGTTGCAAAGAAAGGTCCGGTTGTTTTAACGAGTTAGTATTGCTCTTTATAGGCTATTTTGGTATAATTACCTAGAATTTGCTGAGGTCGCTACGAAAATTTTCTGGTCGCAAAGCTAGATTTTTGCTTATGTCTTATTACCACGTATTTGATGTAAGACGTTAGCAACATAATCACTATTCGCGCCTTGCGAAAATTTTGTAGCTCCCCGCAAATTGGGTTATTGGTAGTATTGGTAGTATTAATTTTATGGTACATCAGGGTTCATTTGAAGTAGAAGGAATAGTAAAAGAATCTCTGCCCAACACTTTGTTTCGGGTTGAGATTTTAGGTGGAGAAATTGTTCTTTGCCATCTTTCTGGTAAGATGCGCGTGCATTTTATAAAAATTTTGCCGGGAGACAAAGTAAGAATAGAAATGACCCAGTACGATAAGACAAAAGGAAGAATAGTGTATAGGCACAAATAAAAAATATATGAAGGTGCAAGCGAGTATAAAACCAAGGTGTACGAAATGCAAGCTTATAAAAAGGAAGGGAGTTCTTCGCGTGGTTTGTGAAAACCCGCGGCATAAACAAAGACAGGGTTAAAGTATGAGAATTGCAGGCGTTAATATTCCGGATGAAAAAAGGGTTGATATTGCTCTTACCTATATATATGGAATTGGGAGGAATAACGTTGTTGATGTTTTGGAAAAATCAGGCGTTTCCGGAGCAAAAAGATTAAAGACTTTATCTGAAGACGAACAAAAGCGGCTTCTAAAGGCACTGGAGGAATACAAAATAGAGGGCGATTTGCGTTCTGAAATCGCAGGCAATATCAAGCGCCTAAAAGAGATAGGTTCATATCGGGGAATGCGGCATATCAGGAATTTGCCCGTTCGCGGTCAGCGCACCCGTTCCAATGCGCGCACCAAAAGAGGAAAAAGGGTAACAATCGGCGCAATCAAAAAAGAAACTGCTCAGAAAATGGGGCTTATCGATAAGACAGAGGGTGAAGGGACAAAGGGAGGAAAGAAATAATAATTTATGGCAGAAAAAAAACAACCAGTTTCAGAAGTTAAGAAAAAAAGAGGGGTAAAAACCACATCGCTTGGAAAAGCATATATAACGGCAACATTTAATAATACTCTTGTATCAATTACCAACGAAGGTGGAGACTTGGTTGCTTGGAGTTCTTCCGGGGCAAAAGGATTTAAAGGAACCAGAAAGTCAACTCCGTATGCCGCGTCTTTGGCGGTTGAGGATGTTTGTAAAAAAGCAATTATTAAAGGCATTAAAACAGTTGAGGTGTACATTAAGGGTCCGGGAGCAGGCAGGGATTCCTCTTTGAGAGCAATCAAAAACGCAGGCCTTTCGATATCTTTGATAGCAGATATTACGCCAATTCCGCACAACGGACCAAGAGCAAGAAAGAAAAGGAGAATTTAATATGGCAAGATATACAGGACCAAAACACAGGTTAGCCCGCAGATTCGGAGTTAATATTTTGGATAAAACTTCAACGACTCTTGCGAGGCGTTTGAATATTCCGCCCGGAATGCATGGCGCAAAAAGGAAAAGACAGTTGTCTGAATTTGGACAGCAGTTAAAGGAGAAACAAAAAGCAAAAGCTGTATATGGAATTTTAGAAAAACAGTTTAAGCGGTTGGTGGACAGCGTGAGAAAAAAAAGAGGAGACACGGGAGAAATGCTTATTTCACTTCTTGAAACACGGCTGGATAGCCTTGTCTATCGGTTCGGGTTTGCAAAAACCAGATTTCAAGCCCGCCAATTAGTCTCCCATGGACATATTAGGGTTAACGATAAAAAGGTAAATATTCCTTCTTATCAGGTTTTGGAAAACGACATTATCTCTCTTTCTTCAAAAATGCAAAAAAATCCCGTTGTTGTTGCTCAACTTAAAGAACAGATAAATTTGCTCGCGTTTTTAAAACGGATGGGAGCTTCGGGAAAGCTTGAGAGAATACCCAAAAGAGAAGATGTAGAGGTTCCGTTCAATACGCAGGTGATTATTGAATATTATTCAAGATAATGGTACAATAAGCCCTATCTCTATGAAAGACCCGATGTTTAAGATAAAAGAAAATAAAAGCACTCCTTCCTATGGAGAATTTGTTATTGAGCCTTTAGATCCAGGGTATGGCCATACAGTTGGGAACGCGTTAAGGCGGGTTCTTTTAACCTCAATTCCGGGAGCGGCAATTACATCGGTTAAAATCTCCGGAGTAAAACATAAATTCTCAACAATCCCGGGGGTGAAAGAAAACGTAGTAGACCTTCTTCTTAATATTAAAAAACTCAACATTCGCCTTTTGGATTCAAAAAAAACAGCAACGATTAATCTTTCTGTAAAAGGAGTAAAAACCGTTACCGCAGAAGATCTGGAATTATCAGAGGATGTTGAGATCGTTGATAAATCTTCCTACATTTGTTCTCTGGGCGAAAGATCGGGGAAGCTTGAGATAGAAATGACGGTTGAAAAAGATTTTGGATATTCTCTTTCTGAAGATCGCAAGATTAGCACCTTAGGTGTTATTCCAACAGATGCAATATTTACTCCGGTAAGAAGGGTTAATTATAGAGTAGAAGCAACAAGAGTAGGAAGACAAACAAATCTTGATAAGTGTATTTTACAGATTTGGACCAATGGATCGGTTGAACCTCGTGAGGCTTTAGATGAGGCGGCAAAGATTCTTGCTTCTTATTTTATTCAGGTTTACGAGCCAAAATTCCCAACGGAATCAGAGGCAGAAGGTACGCCCTCTGTTTCGGAAGATGTTCTAAGGCTCACCGTTGATGAGCTTGACCTTCCCACCCGTATTTACAATAGCTTAAAAAATGGAAATATAGAGACCTTGGGCCAGCTTCTAAAAACATCAAAGAAGGATTTGATGAAAATGCGCAATATGGGAGGAAAGTCCCTTGCGGTTATCGATAAAAAACTTCAAGAAAAGGGCCTTTCGTTAATGGTATAACTCTCCACTTCCTAAGTTATCCTATGAGAAAAAACGTATTTGGCAGGCAATTAAAAAGAGATAAAAACGAGAGAAAAGCTTTATTTAAAGGCTTGATATCCTCACTTGTTCTGCATGGCAGAATTAAGACAACAGAAGAAAAAGCAAAAGCTATTAAAGGCCAGATAGATAAAATAATCACAAGGGCAAAAAAAGACAAAACCGGAATAAATTCCAAACTGGAAAGGTATCTGACAAACGACGCATTTAAGAAATTAATAAGTGAGGTTGCTCCGAGCTTGACTTCCAGAAATAGCGGATACACGCGCATTATAAGATTGGGAGAACGCTTTTCCGATGCTGCCTCAACGGTAATCTTGGAATGGGTAGATTATGATCAAGTTAAAAGTTCAATCCTTCGACAAAGCTCAGGACAGGCGTTAAAAGTTCAAAGTTCAGATGAGAAAGAAAAAGAAGTAAAGCCAAAAAGAGTGAGAAAAGTAAAGAAAGAGAAAAATGAAAAATAATACGACTCAACCGACAAAAGAATCAGATATAAAACGTTCATGGCATCTGATAGACGTTGGGGAAAAAAGCCTTGGAAGGGTAACAAGTGAAATAGCAAGGATATTAATGGGGAAGGGAAAACCCTATTTTGTTAGATATCTTGACTGCGGAGACTATGTGGTTGCTATAAACGCTTCGAGAGTATCGGCAACCGGAAATAAAGAAAAGCTAAAAAAATACTATAGATATTCGGGATATCCGGGTGGATTATCTATAGAGACTCTTGAAAATTTACGCAAAAGAAAACCAGAGGATATTATCTATCACGCGGTAAAAGGCATGTTGCCCCAGAATAGATTAAGAGATAGAATGTTAAGAAGGCTTTTCGTATTTAAAGACGAAGAACATAAATATAAAGATAAGTTTAAAGTTTAAAATATGGCGAAAGCAAATAAAGTAGAAAACATAGAAAAAAAAGAAAATTCTAAGAAGGAATATATATTCGCGGTGGGGCGGAGAAAAGAAGCGGTTGCCAGAGTAAGGCTTTACGCAAATGCGAAAGCTTCTGTTTTGTGGGGCGATCAGGAAGTCAAAAAGGGAGAAATTTTTGTAAACAAAATTCCTGCGGATAAGTATTTTTACGGAGATTCCGCAAAAATTGAGTACATGCGGCCTTTTAAAATCACTAATTTTGATAAATTTATTGTGACGGCCCTGGTTGAGGGCGGAGGAAAAAAAGGACAATTGGACGCAATGGTTATGGGCATTTCAAGAGCGCTTAATCTATTGGATAGAGAAAAGTTTCGTCCTCTTCTTAAAAAGAAAGGCCTTTTGACTAGGGATTCAAGAGTAAGAGAAAGGCGCAAAGTTGGAACCGGTGGTAAAGCGAGGCGAAAGAAACAAAGCCCCAAGCGATAGCCTTTCGCCGAAGCGATAACCCCATAGTTTTTACTATAGACATGATCCATTTTAGTGCAGAACGTAGCACTTTGATACACTAAGTGCTAATTTATTATAGGATAAAAAATACCAATCAAGATCTCCAAAAACGAAGCTAAAGAAGCTTGCCATTGTTCTATAGGGTTGTTTTAGTTTTGTCCAAGTTCAAAAACAACTCAAAATTCACAGGTTCGAAGATCAGCTCACAGCAAAATTCAAAATACCCACACCCTATAGAAATGAATTACTATAGGTAAAGTGTCGGGGTGCGGGACGGCGCCTGTCCTGAGCAAGTCGAAGGGGAAGCCGCTTCCTCCGAAGGCTTGGGAGCCAATCGGCCAATTTCCACCATTCTGGCCGATGCAGGTACTATGGAGATATTTGCAATAATCTTTGAAACTTTGCCATAATGGTACTGTATGGATCCAGAAGAATACAGAAAGAAAATAGAATTGGATATTCTTCGAATTATTGAGGAAAAATTGGCAAATGGTCAAATGGATACTGAACGGGCCAAAGCAATTGCTCGTATGGTTTTAGATAAACTCCATCCCCCTCTAACCTTGCAACAAATCTATCAGGTAGTTCCCATACTTGATGATCACTTTGCAGAATTAGCGAGAGCCGTATTACCTGTTATCCGAAGACATGAAGAAGAAGTAAGAAAAATTGTCTCAGATCATGCAGCGAAACTTATTAAACTAGGAAAAATTGATGAAGTAACTCAAATTCTAAAACTAGCTACTAATAAACAAGTAAAGGTAACATAAAATATGCCTGGAATATCATCACCGGATATAATAGCAGCACCAACTCAAGAAAAAGTGGCTGTTCCTAAAATGGAACAAAAACCAATAGGGCAGAGGGCAAAAGAAATGATTGAAAGAATTAGAGCAAGAATAACAAGACCAAATCCAAATTCGGATGCAGCCTTGGCAGAGATTGCTACCCTTCCGAGTCCGGAACAACAAAATCTTCTCCCTCAAATGCCCGAACCCCAACCACCTACTCCATTAACAGAACGATCATTAGCAGAGACACCAGCAATACCTATCGGCCAGGAAGAAGGAAGAAATGATAAAAGATATGTTTCTGCGCGTTCAATTACAGATCAAGAAAGAGCGGACTTTTTAGAGGGCCTTGAAGAAAAACCAAGGTGGACTAGTACACCAGATATTAATCCCGAAAAGTTTCCAGGATTAATAGAGGAGGCTCGAGGCAACTGCAAGTAATAAAACAAAAATTAGCTGAGATAGGAATAGATGATCCATCTAGTTTTCTACCTAATTTATCACAAATAAAATTTAAAGAAACAACTGGAGGTCTCGCCGGGTTTTGTGATTTAACTGGTCCGGATATTGCAATGTATTTCCCTCAGAGCTTAACTTTTCCTAATGCGGATTTTAGAGAAACTTTAAGTCATGAATCAGCTCATTTTATGAAAAAACATGTTGTAGCGAAAGGTCCAGACGATGAGGTGAATATTATTGGAGCAGGTTTTTCTAGATATGGAAAGCATTTAAATAACATTTATGAAGAATCCAATGCAGAGTTTTTTTCGCTTTTCTGTGCAGACGATAATATTGTTCATAGAACGCCATATGGAGAGCAACTTAGTTTTACAATTGCACTGCTAAAGAGATTTTCTCAAGTAAAGGGAATTGAGTCTGTAGATGCTTTCAAGAAATTATTTAAAGCCAATGCTATCCGTGATTTCTCTTTTCAAAGAGAACTAGTTGAAGTTTTTGGAACAGAGACTGTAAAAGCCTTTAATAACTTTAGTTGGTGGGAACAATCAATGAGTTCTTTTAATAGCAACACATCTGAATCGGGTATGACTCCAGAAAGACTAGCAGAATTAGGAGGGTTTAATGAAGAATTTACTGCACTTAGAGCAGCTACGAAGCGAGGTGAAGAAATTAGTCTGCCTGGATTGAAAGGAACCTTCAAAGCCAGTAATAGATAGATATAATTAATAATTAGGGTAATTAGGGTAATTAGGGTAATTAGTAATTAGTAATTAGGGGACGGTCCTGAGAGTTATTATTACAACAGTCCAAACTCTCAATTATTTCTTCCAGAGCCAATCCAGGCTCAATTTCGCGGATTCATTTTCAGTCGGGGTGAGAGGAATTGAACCTCCTACTTCTCGGACCCCATCCGAGCGGTCTACCGATGACCTACACCCCGTTTATCACTTTTTTTATTCTACCTGATTTTATTTGTCTATTTACGAAATCATGACTTCTTTTATATTTCTTCTCAAAAATTGCGGCTTCCTGTATTTTGTCAAAATATTGATAGGTTGCCAAGACAAATGGCCGTCTACTTTTAGTTGATTTCACTAAGCCGTTATTGTGTTCGTTTACTCTTCTTCCAATATTGATTGTTGAGCCAATATAGCCTTTATTGTCTTTTAAGCTTTTTAGGAAATAAACATATGCCATATTCTCCGCACCCCGCCGGCTAGAAGCCTCTGGCTTGCTGTCCTCTGGGCGGCGCCCCAGCCGCGCATTCCTCCGGACAGAGTCCTCCGGACGGCGTCTACCGTTAAACTACACCCCGATTGCCATCTATTTTATCACAACTGATCTTAAAAAGAACTAATTTGAGAGAGTAATTGAGAGCTGGAGAATTGTGGCAATAGTTACCCAGATTAAATAAGGGATTTGGGCAAGGGAGAGAATTTTTGAATATTTCCAAACAATCTTCATTCCCCAAATAATTGTTACCCAAACAATTAAAATATCCAAAGCCGCCAGAGGCAGATTTTTTAGCCCAAACTGAATAGGAGTAAAAGCAAAATTTGCAAGGAGGTTTATTATAAATGGTGTGGCAACATAACTTTTAAATTTCTTTTTATAAACTTTGTAAAAAATTATGCCAAAGGTGACAAAAATTATCGGATAAAGAATGCTCCAAATTATTCCAATTGTTTCACCACTGGGAGTCCAGCTCGGTTTAGTCAAAGCCTGATACCATGCTTGCCAATTCCAACTTTCCAACATAGGTTTCCCGTTACAAACTTTTTCCCCTCTTGCATTATAGCAGAAAGTTGTTACAATTAGCACGAAATGGCACGAACATCTTCTCACAAAAATTCACCCCCCAATGGTCCTTCCCAAGCATCTCAAAAATTAGATGCTGTAAGGTTGGCAATGGAGCAGATAGAAAAGCAGTATGGACGGGGCTCTATCATGCGGTTTGGAGAAGTGGCGCAAAAGTTTGATATTTCGGTTATTTCAACCGGCTGTTTGCCTTTGGATTTAGCCCTTGGCGTTGGTGGAGTTCCAAGGGGAAGAATTATTGAGATCTATGGTCCGGAGGCTTCCGGAAAAACCACAATCGCGCTTTCCATTATGGCCCAGGCCCAAAAGCACGGAGGGGTGGTAGCTTTTATTGACGCTGAACACGCGCTTGATCCTTTGTGGGCGGAGAAAATCGGAGTAAAACTTGACGAGCTGTTGATTTCCCAACCCGACACAGGCGAACAGGCTTTGGAGATTGCCGAAAGTTTAATCAGAAGCGGAGGGGTTGATGTTTTGGTTATAGATTCAGTAGCAGCTCTTGTTCCTCGAGCGGAAATAGAGGGAGAGATGGGAGATGCGATGATGGGACTTCAAGCGCGTTTAATGTCCCAGGCTCTTCGAAAACTTACAGGCGTTATTTCCAAATCAAAAACAGTTGCGATTTTTACCAATCAGCTGCGGCAAAAAATTGGAATAATGTTTGGCAATCCCGAAACAACAACCGGAGGTTTGGCACTTAAATTTTACGCGTCAGTTCGGATGGATGTTAGGAAAATAGAAACCATAAAAGAGGGAGACAGGGCAATCGGGTCGCGCCACAGAGTAAAAATTGTCAAAAATAAGGTCTCGGCGCCTTTTAGAATTGCCGAGTTTGATGTTTTGCAAACAGGCATTTCAAGAGAAGGCGGGATTGTTGATGTGGGGCTTGAAATGGGGATTATCCAGAAATCCGGAGCGTTTTACAGATACGGGGAGACAATGATTGGACAGGGAAAAATCGCAACCCAGATTTTCTTAAAAGAAAAGCCGGAGATGGCCAAAAAAATCGTCGCGGAAATCATGACCAAAAGCAAAGAAGGCAGTATGCCAGTTTCGGTTGGAGTAGAAGAAAAAGAGCTCGCTGCGTAATGTGTGGTATGCGTACTATATACCTTCATATTCTTGAAGCCTCTGGTTGTCTTACGCCGTTTGTTAAAATAATTGAAAGAAAGGCGAATGAAGCAATAGGCAAGATAGTTGGTAAGATTCCGCTTAATGATCTAGACATCATTTTTAGTGACAATCCAAAAAGTACAATTCCAGAATTAGGTATTGGTGGGTATTGTGGAGATGCGCATACAATCTTTATCTATTTAGATCCAGAGTTCAAAAATTTTAATAAAACAATTAATGAAGAAATAGAAAGGACGCTTATTCACGAATCTCATCATTGTTTAAGATTAAGAACTGTTGGATATGGAGAGACTCTATTTGAGGCTTTGATTTCGGAAGGGTTAGCTGACCATTTTGATATTGAGATAACAAAGAAAGAACCAAGTCTTTGGGACGTTGCTCTTACCGAGAACCAGCTTAAAAAGATGAGGGAAAAAGCAAAGAAAGAATATGCCAGTAAACATTACAATCATGAGGACTGGTTCTTTGGATCAAAAAAGAAAGGTGTGCCTAGATGGACAGCGTATACGCTTGGATATACATTAGTGGATAAATATCTCAAAAATAATCCCGGCAAAAAACCTTCTCGATTGTACGCCGTAAATGCGGATGTATTTAAATAGAGAAAATACTTCGATATGGATGATTTTGAGAAATCTTATAACAAAGCCTTGAGGTTTCTCTCCTTTCGTCCCCGGTCGGAAAAAGAAGTAAAAGATAATCTTAAACGTAAGAAAGCTGGTTCATTAGTTATTGATAAAGTTGTTGCCAAGCTCAAAGAAAAAAAGTTTATTAATGATTTGGAGTTTGCCAAATGGTGGGTGGAGCAGAGAACAATATTTAGACCCACAAGCTTGCGACTTATTAAAATAGAATTATTGCAAAAAGGTATAGCAAAAGAAATTGTTGATAATTTGATTTATGATTTAAGATTTAAGATTGATGATTTAGAACAAGCAAAGAAGCTGGTTGATAAGAGAATGAAGAGATTCCGAAACAAGTTCGGAATGACACGGGAGGAGATTTATCAAAAACTGGGTGGGTTTTTGGCAAGGCGGGGTTTTGACTGGGAGACGATAAAACAAGCCATTGACGAAGTTGTTAAAAAAGGAGTATAATATACAAGAACAATAGAACGTCAAGGGGTTATGGAAAAAACAATCATGCATCCTCGACTGTCAACGAACTAAACTCTTCACAAGAGAGGTTCTTCTATTGTTTTTAAATAAATTTTATTTGTCATCCTGAACTAGTTTCAGGATCTCGGTTCAAACGAGATTCCGAAATAAATTCGGAATGACATAAACGAAATTATGCCAACATCAGATAATGATTTAATCCAGCTTGAAAAAAAGCTTTTGGAGAAAGAAGAAAAGCTTGAGAGCGGGAAGCAAAAATTAAAAGAAGAGAAAGAAGAGCTTCTCAAAAAGCAGGAGGAATATATTGATAAACTGCAAAAAGTCTCCGGCTTAACAACCGACGAGGTAAGAAAAAATCTTCTTGAGGAAATAGAAAAAAAAGAGTCTCAAGCAATTGTTCAGATAATAAGACAAAAAGAAGAAGAAGCAAAAAAGACCGCGCAAAAAAAAGCTCAGGAAATTTTAGTTGATGCCATGAAGCACGGGGCTGTTAACTATATTGCCGAGTACACCGTATCAACAATTAAAATTCCCGATGAAGACATGAAAGGAAGAATAATTGGTAAAGAAGGAAGAAATATTCGGGCATTTGAACAGGCAACAGGGGTTGATATAGATTTAGATGAAGAAGGAATCATAAGGCTTTCTTCTTTTGATCAGGTTAGGCGGGAAATTGCCAGACGCTCGCTTGAAAAACTTCTAAAAGACACCCGCATCCAGCCATTTCGCATTGAAGAGCTTGTTGATCAAACCAAAAAAGAAGTTGAAAAGATAATGCTTGAAGAAGGAGAAAAGCTAGCGCATGAGGTTGGCGTTTATAATATTCAGACAGACTTAATTGCTCTTTTAGGACGCTTTAAGTTTCGAACTTCTTATGGCCAAAATCTCATAATGCATACTCTTGAAGAGACAAAGATTGGAGTTCATATTGCCCATGAAATTGGTGCGGATGTAAACATCGTGCGGCTTGGCTGTTTGTTTCACGATATTGGAAAAGTTGTTGAGGGAGAAGGAAGCCATGTAAAATTGGGAGCAGACGTGTTGAAACGCTTCGCAATGCCGCAGCCGGTTATCAATTGCGTTTTGGAACACCATGAAGACAAGCCTTTTTCATCAATAGAATCGGTAATTGTTTATATCGCGGACGCAATTTCAGGGGCCCGGCCCGGGGCGCGGTATGAAGATTTTGAGGATTATGTAAAACGATTAACTGAAATGGAAAAAATTGCCAAAAAATATGAAGGCGTTTCGGATGCTTACGCTTTTGAAGCAGGCAGAGAACTTCGCGTAATTATAAATCCGGGAAAACTTGATGACGCGGGAACGGTTTTGGTTTCCCGCAAAATTCAGGAAGAAGTAAGCAAATCCCTGGCAATTCCGGGAGAGGTAAAAGTAACCGCAATCAGAGAATTTAGAGCAGTTTCTTCCGAATCCTCCTCGTAAATTATAATTTACTCCTTGACAAGTTTAAGTTTTCGCTGTATTGTTAGGCAAATCAAAATCCTCTGCTCAATAGGAGGTGAATAATCTTGACAAAGAAAGATCTCATAGATTTGGTTGCCAAAAAAGCCAACCTTACCAACAAAGCCGCAAGA
>Ga0209515_10005908_pt1 | contig 15579 bp, 17 predicted proteins | sample Subgroupgradi54m_FD_187454 | JGI IMG/M metagenome (GOLD analysis project Ga0209515, IMG submission 187454) | Subsurface groundwater microbial communities from S. Glens Falls, New York, USA - GMW60B uncontaminated upgradient, 5.4 m (SPAdes)... ...
TCTCCCACTACATGGGCTGTACACCTTTTGGCTATTTCCGAAAATAGCTCAAAAGGTCTTGCGGAATGGGTCCCTCCCCATTCCTCACCCCGCGCCGCGAATTTCATCTATTTGCGTAGGTCCTACTCTGGTCGTTTTTGTGCTTGTGTCGTATGATAATTGTATGTTGCCCTCGCATAATTTTGGTAATGGAAACACGCATCACGATGATCCCAATGCGCTCCGCGATAAAGCACATTTTGAAAATCAACTCCGCACAAAGCGTAATGAGGGAAATGAAAAGGAACGCACAATTCAAACTTATGAACGTGAAATCACCGCACTCAAGGGTGAAATTCACCATGATGATATGGAATATAAGCGTATTGAAAATGAAGTACGCGCGCTAAGTCATGAACTGCAAAAAGAACAAGGTACTGCCCAGAGTGCAGAGCAAGGTATGCGCGAGAAAGATCAGGCGCTCACGCGTCATCGTGATGAAATAGCAAAACTCGAACAAGAAATCGAAACACTCAAACGCACGATGGAGGGAAAGCAGCGTGACATTGCCGCGCATAAAGAAGAGACACGCGGATTGATGCAACAAAAAGAAGAATTCCGCAGACAACATGAGCTCGATCATGCCGGTCTCCAAACCGAAGGTGCGCATAAGCACGACAAAGAAATTACGCTCCGCACGCTTGCGCAAAGTAAACAGCGCAAGGAAGATGAAATCACTCGCAAGGAGCGCGAGCGTGATCGAATCAAACACGATCTCCTTGCGCTCCATCAAGATATTTCAAGCTTGGAAGCGAAATTGGGTCGTCTCTAAATTTTTTTCATGGATACACCAACGGACGATCTCATTATCGGCTTTGATTTGGATGGCGTGGTGATTGATCATACGCAAAATAAAATCACTATTGCCGCGCGATATGGTTTTACACTTCGACCGGAAGAGACCTCGACGGAAGTGCTTGAGAAAATTATCCCCCCCGAAATTCATCAGGAAATTCGTGAGCAAATATATGACGATACCGACGAAGCACTTTCTGCGCCGCTTATGGAGGGGGCTTTCAATGGTCTTGCCTTTTTGCGTGAACGACAAATTCCTTATTTTCTTATTTCGCGCCGCAAGAAACCGATTCACGCACTGCATCTCATTGAGCGTCGCGGACTTTGGGGGGAATATTTTACTCCCGAGAATACATTTTTTGTTGATGCGATGAAGGATAAAGATGCGGTGGCAAAGCGGCTTGGAATCACGCATTATATTGACGATGAAACGCGCGTGCTCGAACTCATGCCGTCTGTGCCCCATCGTTTTGTTTTTGATTCACGAAGTCTGTCTACCGAGAAAGGCGGATATCCTTGCGTGCATAATTGGAGTGAAGTTGCTAATGTGCTCGGTATCGCCAACCTCTAAAGGACTTCGCAAATAGCAAATAAAAACCCCCTCATTGAGGGGATTTTTTTGATGCACATGATAGAGTGCGTTTTATCCATCGCACAAGAAAGATGAGTGCAATTATTAAAGCACAGGGAAAAGCAAAAAATGCCAACACAACTGCGAGTTCAATCATTCCGGAAATGGAATTCATTCGCATGAATTCGGGATGAAACGTGACGAACCCGATTGTGCAGAGTCCGACAAAAATCAGGGCCAAAAGGAAACAGAACAACTTTGTCCACATATTCATGAAAAGTACTCCAAACGATCATTCTCTCTTCATTACTGCATTCCGTGAGTGACTCGTCAAAGGTTTTGGGGACAACTCTGTGGATAATCTGTACATAACGGTGGGGGAGATAAAAACGTGATGCAGGAAGCGTGATCGAATCCCTCAGACGCAAATCTTACGAGGTTGGACCTCCTAAGATCTCGTAAGGATAGAGATTTGTGTATAAATCTGAGGAAAAGATGGGGACAATGGGTGTTCCGAAATTTGACGAATAACCCCTATCTGGTATCCTGTGAGGACGTCGCCTTTTGTGCGTTTTTAATTTTGTCCGAATTTCCTTCAGTTCTTTTGGAAATACGGCTCAAAATAAGGGGAAAACAAGCAAAGCACGTGTAGCCTCACTTCGTCATTGACGAGATAAAGGCAGATAATGTTATACGATCTTCTCGTATAACCGCTTATTTATTATCCAAATTATTCAAATAATATATAAATCCTATGGCAGGAGAATTTGATCGTTCGAAACCGCATGTGAACGTCGGTACCATTGGTCACGTTGACCACGGAAAGACTACGCTCACCGCTGCGATATTACATGTGCTTCACATGGATGGGCAGGAAGTGAAGATGAAGGGTGTGAATGAAATCGACTCGGCTCCCGAAGAGCGCGAGCGTGGTATTACCATTGCGCTCTCGCACAATGAATACTCGACTGCGAATCGTCACTATGCGCACATCGATGCGCCGGGACACGCAGACTATATTAAGAACATGATCACCGGTGCCGCTCAGATGGACGGTGCTATTATTGTTGTTGCTGCAACTGACGGTGTGATGCCTCAGACGCGTGAGCACATCCTTCTTGCAAAGCAGGTGGGCGTACCAAAAATCATTGTCTTCTTGAACAAAGTGGACATGGTTGATGATCAGGATCTCGTTGAGCTTGTTGAGGAGGAAGTTCGTGAACTTTTGACTAAGCAAGGTTTTGACGGAAAGGATTGCCCTGTGATCCGCGGTTCAGGATTGAAGGCACTTGAGTCAACGTCAATTGATGACCCATGGGCACAGAAGGTGCTCGAGCTTGCAAAGGCCCTTGATGAGTACATTCCGCTTCCAAAGCGCGATATTGATAAGCCATTCCTTATGCCGGTTGAGGATATTTTCTCAATTGAAGGACGTGGTACGGTTGCAACAGGTCGTATTGAGCGCGGTATTTGTAAGGTGGGGCAGGAAGTTGAAATTGTCGGCTTCACCAAGACCGCAAAGACCACGATCACCGGTATCGAAATGTTCAACAAGTCACTTCAGGAAGGAATGGCGGGCGACAACGCCGGTATTCTTCTCCGTGGTACAAAGAAAGAAGATATTACACGCGGACAGGTACTCGCCGCATCCGGTTCGGTTACTCCGCACACGGATTTCGAAGCCGAGGTCTATATTCTCTCGAAAGAGGAAGGTGGACGCCACACTCCGTTTTTCTCGGGATACAAGCCTCAGTTCTATATCCGCACTACGGATGTGACCGGTGAAGTAACCCTTAAGGAAGGTGTTGAAATGGTCATGCCGGGAGACACTGTTACGTTCAAGGTCAAGCTCATTGCTCCGGTCGCCCTTGAAGATGCAACGCGCTTTGCGATCCGCGAAGGTGGACGTACGGTTGGCGCTGGTGTTGTAACCAAGATCGTCGCATAATTTTTGAGGCACTCCTCGTCTTTCCTTCAATACATTCGTCGTCGTAGAACACCTACGTCTTCCGAATGTGATTTCAGTCCAAGACGGATTGCACTCAAAAAATTACGCAACGCTTCTATTGCCTAACCTAATTGTTATTGAAAAATTGAAAGTTATGACTACTGCCGAACAATCGAAAAAAACAACTGCAAAACCTGCACGTGCGGGTGGGAAGGTTGATGCGGTCACCAAGCTCCGCATCCGCGTGCGTGCATATGAGTACAAGATTTTGGATGCATCCGTGCGCCAGATCATGGACACGGCACTCCGCTATGATGCGAAGGTATTGGGACCAATTCCTCTTCCTACACAAATTACGAAGTACACCGTCAATCGTTCAACGTTCATCTATAAGGATGCGCGTGAGCAATTTGAAATGCGTATTCACAAGCGTTTGATCGACATCATGAATCCGACTCCAAAGGTGATTGAGGCGCTCACGAACCTTACACTCCCATCCGGCGTGAACATCGACGTCAAGATGATGTAATTTTTTCGCTTTGTTAAATTCGCGTACTTCGAGCTTGGCTACGCCCACGACTTCGGAGAACGTACTCAAAGTACGCTCTCTCGAAGATCGTGTTCTTGCCGCACTCGAATTACATCGAATTTTCCTAAAGCGAAGAAGATGTCCTCGTGTACGCTAGGTGTATTCTGTTCTCCCCCAACTTACGCAAATGCACCATTCGTCCGAGAGGGCGGATGGAGTCTTGCGTATGCGGATATGTTTTTGTTTTGTTCGTTGTTTGCAATCGCACATAACTTTGCAATTACTACTACTGAAATTATGAAATATTTATTGGCAACAAAACAGGAGATGACGCAGTATTTTTCCCCTGAAGGAAAATGTACCGCAGCGACGCTCCTTTCTGCCGGCCCGATTACGGTCACCAAGCTCCTCACGAAGGAGATTGACGGCTACGAAGCGGTGCAGGTCGGCTTTGGTACGCAGCTTCCGAAGCGCGTCAACAAGCCGCAACTCGGCGCACTCAAAGAACTCGGCGTGTTTAAGTTCATCCGCGAATATCGTCCCAAGGGAGAGAAAGCGACGGAACTTTCCACACTGAAAGCGGGCGACAAAATTACCGTGGAGGCATTTGCTCCCGGCGATGACATCGTGATTACCGGCACTTCGAAAGGTAAAGGTTTTCAAGGTGTGGTGAAGCGTCATGGTTTCCATGGAGGCTCCCGCACACACGGTCAAAAGCATTCGGAACGTGAGCCGGGTTCAATCGGTGCAACCGGACCGCAGAAGGTACTCAAGGGTACCCGCATGGCGGGTCGTATGGGTGGTGACACGGTGACCATCAAGGGATTGAAAGTTCTCGCAGTGGATTCTACCAACAACTTACTTCTCGTGTCGGGAGCGATCCCGGGTCGGCGCGGGACATTGATCGAAATTAAATCCGCATAACACCATGACGACAAAAACTCAAAAGACAAAAAAGACAGTGAACCTTGAGGCGACTGTTTATACTGCTGATGGAAAGCAGTCTGGTGCGATCACACTTCCCGAGAATGTGTTTGGCCTCAATTGGAATGCCGATCTCGTGCATCAGGTCGTTACCGCAATGCAAGCCAATGCGCGCCAACCGATCGCCCACACGAAAGATCGTTCCGAAGTGCGTGGTGGTGGCAAGAAGCCATGGAAGCAAAAGGGTACTGGTCGCGCGCGCCACGGTTCATCACGTTCGCCGATTTGGCGCCACGGTGGTGTGACGCATGGTCCGCGCCACGACAAAGATTACTCGCAGAAGATCAATCGCAAGATGAAAGTGAAGGCGCTTTACACGGTGCTCTCAAAGAAGTTTCAGGATGGCGAAGTGCTCTTTATTTCCGACATTGCATTCAAGGCACCGAAGACAAAAGATGCCCGCACGATGGTGACAACCCTAGGATCAATTTCCGGATACACACCGCTTGCAACACGCCGCAAGAATGCGCTCTACATGGTGCTTCCCAAGGCTGATGCGAATGTGAAAAAGAGTTTCCAGAATATGGGCAATGTGTTGGTTGGAACAGTGAACACATTAAATCCGATCGACGTGCTTTCCTATAAGTATCTCCTGCTTGCCGCACCCGAGGAAGTTGTGAAAGTTATTGAAGCTAAAACCGCTAAGGAATAAAGTATGGCAATCTTCAAAAAAAAGGAGACCGCAACAAAAGCGGATCCAAAGAAAGCACACAAGGAGGTAACAAAAGTGGAAACGGTTGAGACCACAGAGGGTGTGACGAAGGCCGTGAAGACCGGAGGCCTCGACCTCACCATGGTCTTGGTTCGTCCGCATGTAACCGAGAAGGCAAGTGATCTTTCCGAAAAGAATGTCTATGTATTTGAGATTCATAAGCTTGCCAACAAAGCGCATGTCCGCCAAGCGGTGGAAAAGCTCTTCAAGGTACAGCCCCTCAAGGTTGCAATTATTAATGGCGCTACAAAGTACAGCAAGAACCCCCGCACGAATCGCATTGTGATGAAGAAGGCGAGCGTGAAGAAGGCCTTCGTGTATCTGAAGAGCGGTGACAAAATCGAGTTTGTCTAATATTCCCTCATCATGAAATCATTCAAACCAACAACACCGTCTCGTCGCCATACCGTTTTGACACCCTATAAAGAATTGCTCTCGGGTGATCAGAAAGCAAAGCCGAAAGCGCTCGTCGCAGGCAAGAAGCGTGCAATGGGTCGCAACAACGCCGGTCGCATCACCATGCGGCACCGCGGTGGCGGCAACAAGAAATTGCTCCGTGATGTCGATTTCAAATTCGACAAGCGTGATGTTCCCGGAAAAATTGAAGCGGTGCAATATGATCCGCTGCGTACGTCGTTTGTCGCACTGGTGATCTATAAGGACGGTGAACGTCGCTACATTATTGCTCCCAAGGGACTCAAGAAAGGAGATAAAGTACTCACGAGCGAAAAAGCTCCGCTTACTGTGGGTAATCGTCTCCCGCTCAGAAAGATTCCCGTCGGTACATTCGTCTACAACGTTGAAGTGCAACCTGAAGGTGGTGCAAAAATCGCCCGCGCTGCAGGCAACTTCGTCGAAGTGATCGCCAATGACTTGGGCTACGCATTTCTCAAGATGCCTTCGTCGGAAGTCCGCAAGGTCAACGAAGAATGCTGGGCAAGTATCGGGGTCGCTTCCAACGATCAGCACAAGCTGCGCAACGAAGGAAAGGCGGGACGTAATCGCTGGAAGGGTATTCGCCCAACCGTACGCGGTTCCGCGATGAATCCCGTCGACCATCCGCACGGAGGTGGTGAAGGACGCGCCGGACGTGGTCTCCGCCGTCAAAAGACCAAGTGGGGTAAGCCCGCAGGAAAGGGTCAGAAGACGCGTTCACCTAAAAAATACTCCAATGTTTTCATTGTGAGTCGAAGAAAGGTGGGAAAGAAACGCTAGTTTTTAACCCAACAAACAAAAAACCGCCGAGTGGCGGTTTTTTGTTGCCAGATTAAGGTCGTTCCTTAGCTTTGGAAGGTGCGACCTTGAAGAAGTTCTCTGGCTAGCAGTGCACGCACCAAACCCCAACGCCTCATTTCCGCCCATTTGAGGCGTTCAGCCCGCGTGTCCCGATTGACTCGAACGGGCTTATTAACTCGTTATTGCAGCACTGTTTTAATTGCCACAAATAAAAGAGCCCCAGCGAGTGCACCTACGATTGCGGGAGCAAGCAATGCTCCAGCCCAAAGCGCAAAAACATCTGTTTTGAGCTCACCTGCTTGGATTTGCTTGATACGTGGTTGAATTTTTGGGAAAAGATAAAATCCAAATACAGCAAAGAGAAGTAGCACTGCAGATTTTCCAATAAGCCCCGAAAGTGCGCCTGAAACAATAAACGCTGCCGTCATAATGAAATTTTCCTTCTTTGTGAGCAGTAGAAACTCCTGCCCATTTTCTTTGTGTGTAATTTGAAACATGTGTTAATGTTAAGATCTATTTTTTGCCCTGTCAATGAAATAGAGCAAATGGGAAGAAGTATATTCTCTGAGGAGATCATAGAAGGGTTATAGGGGACAGTCCCTCCAAATCGAACGTTTTTATCGTCAGCCGCCGCAAAGTCGGAAAGAAACGATAAAACTTCCAAATTTGGCACCCTTCGATTTTTTCATCGCCATAAGGTTCGGAGAACGTATAACTCATACGTCCTCTCGAACACTTCCGTCGTAAAAAAATCGAATTGCATCCAAATTATGAAAGTTTTCAAAACAAAAAACACCCTAGGGTGTTTTTTGTTTTGCACTTATTCTCGATGGGAATTCGTAGGTGACTTTTAAAAGCATTTCACTGAACTCAAGTAGGTCTTTAGCGTCTTCTTTATTCATCAGAATGATTTCGTGGTTTGCCTCATTACTCTTTGTGCGAATATGATCAACCCACCCTTTAGCATTTACCGGAATATGGTTGTTCGATGATAGCCATTCAACGTACTCAATAAATTTTTTTCCAGGAGCATCACCCAGTGAAACAGCAATATGCATTAGTAACTTTCGACATCCTAGCACAGTCGATGTAAAAGCATTCACAGAGAAGCAGTCTCGGGCTTCGTTGTAAAGTGATAAGACTTCTGCATTTGGTATACCAGTAACATCCTCACAGATTCTATTTCCTGGTATTTGCCTCCCGTCATTTCGAAGGTAGGTTGGTTCGTTGCATTTGTGACAAATGTAAATGAACGTATCATCATGACCAGTTTGTGTATTTTTTGCTGGGTATCCCTTTTCGCTTGCTATTGGGTTGCCGCAATTCCCGCAAGTAAAACTTCTTGAAGGAAGGTCAATGGGCTGTCTCCATGTGTGGTTTGCTAGCATGAGCCAATTCAATAGGAGCAGCGCCTTACTGTCAAGTAAATAAAGCTAATTTTTCAGAATAGTGGCAATTTTCTGTTTTAGAGATTCTAAGGACAAGACGTCTGAGTAGTGAAGTCGCAAAAGGGGGAAACAACAATTAGTAAGGATCCGCTCTACTTCGCCATCTCGTTCTCTGCGATCATTCCGATCGTGAGTCGAGTCGTCGAGTTCGATCGCGAGTTTGGGGTTGAGCCAGACTTTGTCGCAGAGAAGAAAGTCGACGGACTTTTGATTGATATGACGTCGAGCTGTTGTCCAGTTCTGGCCTTTTTTATGCTCATCAAGAAACTTGTCTAGTTTTACTTGAGGAAAGATATAGTATTTGTCGCCAACTGCACTCATGAGGGCATCAAAGCACTCATGTTCGGGTTTGGTAAGAAAAAATTGTTTTGGTGTGTAGTGATAAAGCGGAGGAGCCTTAATTCCGTTTTCAGCGTAGGCATAAGAATCAAAGACCCATTCAATAAATGGAAAAATAACAACAGTAAAAAAATTTTTTCTCCCTCGCCAGAGATCTCTGTAGTAATAATATTTCTTGCGGAAGAAGAAAAATGCAATGATTGTTGCGACGGCAAGGAAAGTGAAAAGAATTAGTGCGCTTGTCCCAATCAATATACCCAGACCTTTTATTATTTCCATTTAGTAAGTATGGCAAATACGAGATATTAGTCCAGAGCCGAATTTTCGATTCTTGTGTTTAAAAATCGATGTGTGTATGCTGTAGCTATGAGTGAACATATTCCCAATTTCCCCGAAGGACGCGAAGGCATTATCAGTAAAGAGGGCGTTATTGCGTCGTTAAAAGAAAATCCTACGGAGCTTGCACCGCTCCATCAGTATCTGAATATTCGCGAGGCAGAGGTGACGACCACCAAAGAAGGCCTTGCGCTCAATGTTGAAGTTGCGGAGATTTATCTTGAGGCGGGACTCTTAGAGGCGGCGCGTGACGCATTTGAAGATGCAATTGAACAAGCTTTCTATGAAGGCGATGATGTGCTCCGCAAAGAGCTTGAAGCGCGCTGTGATGCGATTAAGTAACTTTTCTATTCTGCGGATAATAAAATTCGCCCACTGTGGGGCGAAGAGACGCTAAGACATAATATAGTCACGAATGCATTGTTTATTGATTTTCTGCACCTGAAGTGATTCGGGAACATTCATTATCTTAAGATCATAAATTATTCGTCCATGATTGTCTGGTCCGCGAATTGCTTGTGCCGCGAATAGTCCCGTTTTTGCGAGGATTTTTACCTCACCCTCGAGATTGTCATTTGGAATAACAAAAAGATCATGAAGACCAAGCTCATCAAAAAGCATAACACCTCCTATTGGGTTGATTTCCAAGTTGGATACTAACTTTCAAAACATTTTTTGTCAAATTATCCCGCTCGGCTCTCTTTTATTTTGTGCCTAGTCCTCGGGAAGCCCTGCGGGGGCACAAAATAAAAGAGAGCCTCGCTCAAGAGGTAAGAGCAGAAGCCCTCGTCGTCGAGCAAGGAAACTTGGACATCGGATATCCAAGTGGGATAACATCCACCAATACAAGGACCGTCCTATGTAAATTTTTTCTCAAAAAAGCAGCCTCAATCGGGCTGCGTATTCTTATGTCGTTGCACACTGAGTTTTGGAACAGCGGGTTTTCCACCACCCGCCTTTATGGGAAAGTTTCCCGGGATTGCCGCATGCTTCGCACGTCACGGCACTTTGCGATTCGACCTGACGAATGAGATCAAGAATGGAGTGCGGAAGTGCATCGGATTTTCGCCCGTCTTTTGCACGCATGTAAAAGCGCAATGTGCCGAGCTTCTCTTTGACTTGGACAACTTTGAATTCCTCACTTTCGGGAAGCTGATTGAGCTTTTCCGCGAGTTCCTTGATGAGGGTAAACCATCCATCTCCGCACTCAAATCCCCAATATACAAAAGGAGTCTCGTCGAGCTTTTTTGACGGCGGAAGAAACAATTCGGGGAAATGCGTCAACATGTACCGCTCGTTTATTTCATTCATTTATTTACTCCAAAAATTGAAGAACTCTCACAATACTCTATCAGAAAATCGATAAAGTGGAATGGCACTTGGACATCGGATGTCCAAGTGGGAGTAGTCTGAGACAGGTTCTTAGAGTATCGGTTGGAGGAGTTGGGCGAGGAGGGTAAGGATGCGGTCGTACCAGTGCCGGACATATTTTTGCGGATCAAATAAGATCGCATCGTGCTTCCATTCTTCAATGATATTTTTTAAATCGCGTACCATGCTTGGGGTGTTAAAAAATATTCCCGACTCTTGATTCCAGTTGAATGAGAGTCCATCAAGATTTTGGGAACCTACCGTACCTTCGCGCTCATCAATGAGCATTGCTTTCGCATGATTCATTTCTCGGCCGAAATAGCAGGATGCTCCGAGTTGGGTAAAAAGTTCAAAATAATACCGATGCGCATGATCGGCAAATTTATAGTCGCTCCGTGCGGGAACAATGAGTGTTACAACGACTCCACGCATGATTGCCTGATGCAGTTCCGCAATGAGCCACCGATGAGGCATGAGGTAGGGGGTAATGAGAGTGATTGAGTGCTCGGCATTGCGAATGTGCGTTTCATAATGCATCCGAAGGGCGGTATGTTTATTTCCAATGCCATGTTCGATAAACCACATGCGCGCTTTTTTTATCAGGAGGAGACGTGCACGATGGAGCAGTGCGGGATTTTTCCCTCCGCATTCACGATAGGCACGGGCAAAGGAGCGTACGATCGGCGCGACAATTTTTCCGGTAATGCGCATTTGCAGGTCTCTCCATTTTGCAAAACGATGCGCGATATTAACGCCACCGATAAAGGCCACTCGCTCATCGATGATGAGCAACTTGCGATGGGTCCGCCTGAACCAATAGCTAAAAAAAAGCACTTCCACTCCCGCAATGCGCAGTCGATCTACGGTTGTTGCCTTCAATCCAAAACTTCCAAGGATGTCGAGGATCATAATGACGTGTACACCCTCGCGTGCTTTGCGTTCAAGTTCGGAAAGGAAATCGTATCCGAGTGTGTCGGTATCAAAAATATACATCTCCATATAAATGTTTTCGTGCGCAGTTTCTATTGCGGTAAGCATCGCTTTCCATGCCTTTTGGGAAGTGGTATAAAATTGATAGCGCATAGGTTTCTCTGTGTATTATGCCATAAATTAATGAAAGATATTTCCCTTCCCGAAGTCCTGTGCTAGGCTAAAAAAAGAACTTTTTGCCACGGAGGGTCCCATGAATTTCTTGGGTGCATCGTCAAAAATAATCGACGCGGGCCGAATGATAAAGATTCTCCACTACGAGCAAAGCGAATTGCCCGATGGTCAATGTGCAATTTTTCTTTATGATTTTGATTCGGTCAATGAGCGGAATGGTTTTGGGAAAACTGCCGATCTGGCACTGCGTGATCTTTGGAAAAACGGTTATGAATTGGCGATCGAAAAAAGCACCGATATCCTTGGAAGAATTTGGATCACACCGACGCGTCTCGCGAAAGATGTTCAGCATCACGGCTATGCACTGAAGCGTTTGACGTACAAAGTTACGTGCGAATCAAACGGACAATATGCGGTAACCGTTAGCGATAAGTTTGGTGATCCCGAGCGCAACAGTTTCGGATCAAGCGCTGAAGAGGCAATGAGCGGTTTGTCCGATTTTGGTTACGAGCTCGTTAATGATCGTGAATTATCCATGACTCACACCGTTTGGTCTACTGCATACCTCTGAATTTTTCTACACCACTTTCCGTGGTGTTTTTTCTTTTTATTGGTTTTTCCGCTTCCTGTTTTTGCAAAGATGAGGTAATGTGTGCAGCATGTCTCGCGATGAAACCGTATTACGATTTGAAGATGTCTCGTTTGAACACGGACCCAACAAGCCCATTCTTGATGAGGTGAGTTTTTCACTGCGCCGCGGAATGAAGATTACCCTCATGGGTCAGAATGGCGCCGGCAAAAGTACGCTTTTTCAAATGATCACCCATGCGCAAAAACCCGATTCGGGAAAGATTCATCTTTCGCCGCGAGCGACTGTCGCCATCGCACGACAGACGATTCCCCGCGAACAAATGGGGCTTACCGTCCGTGAATTTTTTGAGAAATCCTTTAAGGAAAAAGTGTATGATATCGACCCAAAGATTGATACGGTACTTGAGGTGGTCAATCTCCACGCACCGCACGAAAAGATCATCAGCACGTTTTCAGGAGGACAGCAGGCGCGACTGCTCCTTGCATCGGCATTGATTCAAGACCCCGACATCCTTTTGCTTGATGAGCCGACGAATAATCTCGATAAGGCGGGCATTGCGCATTTGACGCAATTTCTCATCGACTATACAAAAACTTGCATCGTTATTTCCCATGATGCGCATTTTTTGAATGCGTTTACCGAAGGAGTGCTCTATCTTGATGTGTTTACGCACAAGATTGAACAGTATGTGGGAAATTACGTCGATGCGGTAAAAGAAATATCGGTACGCATCGAAAAAGAAAATCGCGCCAATGCCCAACTCGCAAAGAAAATTCAGGAGAATAAAGAAAAGGCGAATTACTTCTCGCACAAAGGAGGAAACATGCGTAAGCTTGCCAAAAAGATGCGTGATGAAATCGACGAGATGGAAGAAGAAAAGGTCGACGTGCGGCAAGAAGACAAAACCATTCGTCCTTTTATTATTCCCGCTCAGTCGGAAATCGTTGGAGAAGTCTTGAGTATCACCTCGCTCCAAATTATCAAGGCACACAAACCCGTTGCAAAAAAAGTCGATGTCTCCTTGCGCAAAAATCGCCACCTCCTTCTTGCTGGGCCAAACGGTATCGGCAAATCCACACTGCTTGAATCATTGGCATCGGGTCATGCCAAGGGTGCCACCATTACCCCCGGAGTACGCGTTGGTTACTATCGGCAGGATTTTTCGACACTCAATTTTGACGATACCGTCTACGCCTCGCTTGCGAGCGCCATGATCGGAAGACTTGATGATGAAAGGTTAAGGCGGACGGCGGCAAGTTTTCTCATTACGGGAAGTCTTATCAATACCAAGATCGGCAATCTCTCCGAAGGGCAGAAGGGACTTGTTGCATTTGCGCGCCTTGTGCTCGAACAGCCGGGACTTCTGATTCTTGATGAACCGACGAATCACATTAATTTTCGCCACTTGCCGATTATTGCACAGGCACTCAGTAAATATGAGGGAGCGATGGTCCTTGTATCTCATGTTCCCGAATTCGTGAAACAAATTCGCATTGATGAGGTGCTTGACCTTGAAAAATAAGACTGTTTTTTTTGAAACGTTGCTTCACAAGAACTACATCCGTCATCACGTACAATTTGTAGGTCGAGACGATTTTAGTCGCCAATCAAATTATGTGTATGAGAAATGTGAAAAGCAAATGTATCAACTGCGGACATGAACACGAACCGGCCAAACAGTGTCCCGAGTGTGAATGTAAAGCCTAGTGTATAAAAATCCGCCCCACAGCAATATTCGTGCGGGGCGGATTTGCGTAACTATTTTTTCTCCTTTTTCGGTTTCTTCTTTTCTTTTTTAACGCGATTGTCTCCTCGTCCCATAGATATTGATTGATGACTAGTAATGTTCTTATTGTAGCAGAGGACTGGGGTGCTGCGAATGGAATGTGTGGAAAAGTTTGACAAGATTGGCGGAGTTTAGTAGATATAGGAAACGATATCATCCCGATATCAAGCATCCAGTGATGCTTCTGGTCTTTTAGGAGAAACAAATGCCTCAAAACGTTACACCTTTGCGTAAGTCCCCTGTTGTCGATTCGGGCGAACGGACAAAAAATCTGATCGCCGCGCAGGGTCAATGTCTGCTTGATACTAACCGCGCAGTGGTCACTGCCGCCTTTGCTTGTGCGTCACTCAGCCTTGAGATGTTTCGTGTCTCACAGAGTGCAATACAGCTCGGTTTGTTGTACCGCTAATACGTTTGAACTTGCAGCATGTCTGCGGGTTCATTTTTTTCTCTCAAGAATTATCACCCATTGCTCTTTTGTCATTTTCTTGTTATCTTCTCAGCAGTTTCGTTCACCAACTCTTTTCTTGAAAGGTTTTTATGCCCCCTACAAATCGCGCGCATCGTCGTATTGAACTCGCTCGCATTCTTGCGCTCGAGATAAGCGGGTGTTTGTCGACTGCTCCTGCCTCTCCATTGCCACAAAAGTCGGAAGAAGGGCGGGATATAAACAATGAAGGAGTGCGCGAAGAACTTTCGCCTTCTCCCACAAATGCACCCCATCCCGGCGCATCGTAATTTTTCTTTTCACACAAACGCCAAAACGGCGTTTTTTTTAAATAATCAGCATTCCGTCGCCGAAGGAGTAGAAACGGAATTTTTCTCGCTTCGCTATTTCATAAAGTGCGAGGATGTCACGCTTTGCGCCTTTGTGTTTCAGAAATGCATCCACCAAAAGCATGAGTGAGGATTTGGGAACATGAAAATTGGTGATGAGACCATCGGCGATCTGAAATTCGTATGGCGTATAGATAAAAATATTCGTTCCACGTGCACCGCTCTCAAGTACCCCTTTTTTTGTTGCCGCCGATTCGATGGTGCGGAGTGCGGTCGTACCCACAGGGATGACGGGGACGGAATTTTTCTTTGCAGTGTTTATTTGCTGTGCACTTTCTTGGGTAATGTCATAGTATTCGGTAAATAATTTTTTCTCTCGGAAATTATTTTCGTCGATCGGTGCGAAGGTGCCTGCCCCGACATGAAGCGTTACCTCCGCTCGTTCAATTTTTTCTTGTTCGAGTTTGCTTAAGAGATCGGCAGTGAAATGGAGGCTCGCCGTCGGAGCGGCAACCGAAGCGGGGTATTTTGCAAGCACACTTTGGTATTCTGCGCGGAGCACTGTTTCGGTAAGCGGACTGTTTTTTATGTAGGGAGGGAGCGGGGTTACCCCTTCGTCCTCAAGCAATTTCCAAAGCTCGGTAATTGTAACGCTTGGTGTGAAGAAAAAGAATTGCTCTTCCTGTTTTTCTGCGGTAAGCGCTGTGCCACTCTTGAAAAAAAGTTTTGCGCCGGGGAGAATTTTGCGATCAACGATACCTTTGATGCATGTGTCGCCCGGGCGGAGTTCGTTCATCATGAGGAGTACCTCGATCTTCCCTCCCGTTTCTTTCGAGAGCCACAATCGCGCGGGGACAACCTTGGTATTGTTGAAAACGAGCAGACTTGGTTTTGGAAGATACGTCCCGATATGCAGAAACGTATCAAAATGTATTTCATCTGTTTTTGTGTTGTACACAAAAAGTTTCGCCGCATCGCGCTTTTTTGCCGGAGCGTTTGCAATGAGCTCGCT
>Ga0209515_10005912_pt1 | contig 15571 bp, 12 predicted proteins | sample Subgroupgradi54m_FD_187454 | JGI IMG/M metagenome (GOLD analysis project Ga0209515, IMG submission 187454) | Subsurface groundwater microbial communities from S. Glens Falls, New York, USA - GMW60B uncontaminated upgradient, 5.4 m (SPAdes)... ...
CGCTCCTTGCCTCGCGTCGCCCCTCTGCGCTCCGACTTCGAGGGACAAGTCGTTCGGAAGTCCCAAAGCTGTGACGCTTTGTGACTTCGCTCACTCCTAGCGAGGTAACTCCCCCCGCCCCTCTTAACCTAAGAGGGGGAAACGCTGCCAAACTCAACCGGAAAGCGCGCCATGTCCACCATACCGTGCATCCGTTCGTAGATGAACGGCACGGCGCATCCGTCGGCGCCCACGAGCTCTCCATTCAGTGACCACGGCCGAATCAAAATCCGGCAGTCAAAGATTTCGCCGCATTTGCGTTTCATGTTTTTGACCGCCACGCGTTCGATACTCGTGCGCAAACGTTCTTGCACGATGAAGGGCTGACCCGCTGTGGCGCGATCCTTGATCCACTCACCCCACTTGTCGCCCGCGAGTTCATCGCCCATTCTCACACCCTTCGAACGCGCCGCGTCCGTGTTCGCACCGCACACTTTCATGACGACTTTTTCGCGCAGGGCTTCAGGAAGCGTGCAGAACTCGGCGAGACTTTCGACACGCGTCCCCGCAATCGTTGCGGGAAAATCGTTCGCACTTCGGACGAGAACCGAACCCGGCAGAATTTCTTCGAGAAGCGTAAACAGATCGGAAGGAATCGTTTCACGGAAAAATCCGGCGTGTTTCCTAAAGAGCGAAAACCACACCTTGTTGCCAAAGTGGGCAAACTCCGGAATCATGCGCACCGTTCCCGTTTTTGCCGCGGCCACGAGATCAATCAATTTCCCGCGCGTTTCAAAAATGGGAAACTGGCGCCAGATCGTGCCCACGCGTTCACCGGCGAAATGCACGCCATCGTGATCCACGGAAAGTTCATCCATCGCATCGGTTGTCATGAGCGCAACGGGATATCCTTTTGCTTTCAGATTTTCGACGAGCCACTTCGTCACTTCGATGTAGCTCTTGCTCCAGTCATGCGAAACGAGAAAGAGCAACATGCCGCGTTCGGTAAACCAGTTCCAGCACCGCGTCCACCGATCTTCATTCAGACCATAGACCGCATCCATGTGTGCCAAGTCCGGAAAACCGCCCGGCATTTCGTCCACTTCGGACGCGAAGAGTCCGCTTCCGGTGTAGTGAAGATCGGGGCGATCAATCGAGAAGCAATCGGTGGGCGGATTGAGATACAGATCTTTGAGACGTTCATCATCCGCGAGCTCGACACCCGCAAGCACGATCTCTTTCACCTCGGGACGCCGCCGCAAAAGTTCGGCCGACGCTTTTTCGAATTCACGAAGTGCCGTCACAATGCGCACGAGCTTCGTTTCATCACAGAGAATCGGACGCGGTGCAACGCGATACCAACTGATACGTGAGTCGGCCGGCAGTTCAAGCGCCCACTTCGTGCCTTCGATTTCCGAAGCGAGATTCGGCCCCTCGTTCAGCCGTTTCACGATGTCATCGGTATTTTGCGGCAAGGTGACGAGCGCGGGTCCGCGTTCATTTTTGCGCGGCTTGCCCCACGGAAAGTTTTCAGCCGAAAGTTGCGATTCGAATTTCCGCGAGAAATCGGCACGCAGTTGGCGTGCGCAACACGCAAAACGGCGATCGGTGTGCAGGGCAACGCCCCAGTGTGCGCCCCACGCCCAACTCGGAATCCGTTTCTGATCATCCGGGCGGCTTGTGGTGCACATGGTAAAAGAGCCGGTCCCGTGCGCATCGAAGAGCACGACGGCCGCATTCGGCGAAACATCGTTTTCTCGGAAGAAATCAATCACGTGTTCCGGCGAGTCGAAAATGTAGTACCCTTGCCGATAATCGCTCGGACTGTAGTGCGCAATCGCTTCCTTGATAAACTCGGCATCCTTCATCATGTCTTCGGACGTACCCCGTGCTTCAAGCCTTTCACGAACAGCGGCTTCCTTGAGTTCCCGAACAACCTCTTCGCTTTTTTTGTTTCCACTCATCGTAAAGATGATACGCGGTACTGCAAAGACGCTTTTTACGACACGCAAATCAAGCATGCTTTTCCTCCTTTTGTGTTGAGGTTTCTTGGTCAGAACACTGTCGTCCTGAGCGAAGCGAAGGATCTCTCGCGGATGCGAGCCTATTGGCACACATGCGTGTGAGATTCTTCGCTGTGCTCAGAATGACAGGGAATAAATAAACCGCCGCGGATGATCCGCGGCGGTCTTTAGCTAACTTCACAAATAATGAATGTTAACGTTGAGACATATCGCCGCGGCCCGTGTGGGTAATAAGCATAAGAGAGACATAGCTAAACAAGGGGCTCACACAGAGTCCTTTAAGCGTCATCTTATTATGCATGCGACGATTATTCATAACAAAAGAGATTTTAGCAGAGCTGATTTTTTTTGTCAAATAAATCAGTTGTGGATGGATTTCTGGAAAGAGTCGCGAAAAAATGATATACTGTGGATAACGTTAAATACTATTTAATTTGTGCGCTTGTTTTGCGAGTGGAGAGAATTAATTTCGCCAAACAACGCGTAATTTCGCCTATGCCCATTTTACTCACGCTGGGGGATGTCGTACAATCATCTTTCCAGAACTTATGGCTCGGTTTTGCCGGTTTCTTCCCGCGACTCTTGGGAGCAGTCGTGGTTTTTATTATCGGCTCGCTCGTTGCCATGGCTTTGAAGGGTTTGGTCATGAAGATCTCCGATGTTCTTCATCTCGACACTCTTTCTGAAAAAATTGAGCTTAAGGGATCGCTCGCAAAGCTTGGTATCACTCTTAAGATCAATGCGCTTCTTGGTTGGCTCGTGAAGTGGTTTGTGGTGGTTGCCTCACTTCTTGCCGCCACGGACATTCTTGATTGGACGCAAATCTCCGACTTTTTGAAACAGGTCGTGTTTTACATCCCGAACGTCTTCATCGCCGTCGTGATTTTCCTCGCCGGTATTGTTTTGGCTGATTTTACGCGTCGCGTGGTGCATCATGCGGTTGAAGCGGCAGGTCTCGCTTCAGCGGATTTTGTGGCCGGTATTTCAAAATGGGCCATTTTGATCTTCACCCTCATGGCGGCCCTCGTGCAACTTCAAGTTGCCGACGCGCTTATTCGCACGCTCTTCACCGGTTTGGTCGGCATGCTCGCCTTGGCTGGTGGTCTTGCCTTTGGTTTGGGCGGCAAGGAACAGGCAGCACGCTTCCTCGAGCGCTTGCGCAAAGATATCTCCGAACATCACAAGTAAGTAATATCTCGAGGTTTAACCTCGATCTTTCCACACGAGGTTAAACCTCGTAAAGGGAACACCTCGGCCTTGGTCGGGGTGTTTTGATTTTTACGGAAACGTGATACAGTTTGTCACATGTTTATGTCCAAACGCTTTCTCGAAATAATTCCGGGTGCTCTTGTCTGGGGAACCCTGATTGGTGCTGTCGCGCTTTCCTTTCTTGTGCCGCTTACGGCAATCTACCTTATTATAGTGTTTGATCTTTTGTGGCTTTTTCGGGTACTCTACTTTGTGGTGTATCTTGTGATTTCATGGAGACGATATCGCACAACGACACGCATCGTGTGGCGCGATCGATTGTCCGAGCTTCCCCTTGCCACAAAAATTCACCACATTGTTTTTTTGCCCATGGTCAAAGAAAGCATTACGGTGGTTCGAGATACACTTCGCGCCATCGTGCGTGCCGCGTATGATCCGTCGAAATTCATTATTGTGCTTGCGGGTGAAGAACGGAGCAAAGATCACTTTCTCGCCGTAACAAAGGAAATCTCAAAAGAGTATGAACGGGTATTTCAGGCGATTCTCACCACAATACATCCGGCCGATCTTCCGAATGAAGTGAAAGGCAAGGGATCAAATCTCCATTTTGCGGGCGGTGAAGTCCAAAAATATATTGACACGCTCGGCATTCCGTACGAAGAGGTGATTGCATCGAGTTTTGATATTGACACGATCGCGCATCCGGAATATTTTTCGTACCTTACGTATCTGTACTCTACCGAACCGAATCCCACGCACGCTTCTTATCAACCGGTGGCATTGTATGCGAATACCATTTGGGATGCGCCGGCACCGGTGCGGATTGCGGCGTTTGGCACCACCTTTTGGATTATGACCGAACTTGCACGACCCGAGCGGCTCTTCACTTTTTCATCACACTCAATGAGTTTCAAAATGCTCGTGGACGTGGGATTTTGGGAACCTGATGCGGTGAGTGAAGATTCGCGCATTTTCCTTCAAGGTTTTTTCAGGTATCATGGTGACTATCGCGTCGTACCTATGTATATGCCGGTTTCCATGGATACGGTGTATGGTGAAACCTATGGCGCTGCTTTGAAGGCACTTTACCAACAACAGCGTCGGTGGGCATGGGGCGTTGAACATTTTCCGTACATGATGCGCCGATTTCGCGCCGACCCCTTGATTCCGTTTCGAAAAAAGTTGAAATATATTTTCAATCATCTTGAGGGTATGTACACATGGGCGACGGCGCCACTTTTGATTTTTTTGTTGGGTTGGTTGCCGCTCGTGGTGGCAAGTTCTCGAACAGGTACGTCGATTTTGGTGCAGAACGCGCCATTTACACTTGAGTGGCTTATGCGTTTTTCCATGCTTGGTGTGCTTGTTTCGGCGGTGTTTTCACTTTCGCTTTTGCCGCATCCACCGGCGACCCATCACCGTTTCCATTGGTTGTGGATGCTCGTACAATGGGCACTCCTGCCGATTACATTTATTATCTTTGGATCACTACCCGCCATTGACGCGCAAACGAGGCTTATGCTTGGAAAGTATTTGGGGTTTAATGTGACCGCGAAGAGAAAGTGATTAGAACCGAATAACGAATTTATACGAATATACGAACCTACGAATAAGCGGATCTCCCCCTTGGGGCAAGGGGGAGACGTAAGACTTGAGGGGGTTATGTAGACAACATAACTCCCCTCGCCCCTCTTAGCTTAAGAGGGGAAGAATGTAAAACCAAGAGGGGGTTGCCTGATTCGTAAATTCGTATATTCGTACCGATTCGTAGCTCGGTTCCTATTGGTGGTTTAGAGAAGGAGGATGTTTTAATAAAAAAGATGCTATGTCAAAAATATCGGTGAATATAGTTACTTGGAATAGTATGCGCTACTTGCCGGATCTTTTGATATCTTTGCGTGCGCAAACGTTTCAGGATTTTTCCGTACTCGTGATTGATAATGCATCAACTGACGGGATGATCGAGTTTTTGAGGAACGAGCATCCGGAGGTTTCGGTGATACGCAATACCAATAACACTGGTTTTGCCGGCGCGCACAATCAAGGCATCAAGTATGCGCTCCATGCGTGGCGGGGCAATGATTTGAAAAATCGGTATATACTTGTTACGAATCCTGATATCATTTTCACTCCCGATTGTCTGCTTCGTTTAGTGGAGGAAGCGGACATTACGGGGGAGCAATGTGCATCACTCGGTGCAAAATTATTGCGGGTGACACGCGAAGGTGAGGAGCCGATAACAGTTACGACACGAACGGCGATTATTGATTCCACAGGACTTCTTGTGCGGCGCAGTCGTCGGGTGACTGATCGAGGCGCGGGCGAGGTTGACAACGGTCAGTATGATGAGCGTCGCGAGGTGTTCGGTGTTTCGGGCGCTCTTGCACTCTACCGCGCATCGGCACTTGAATCGGTGCGCGTACACGACGACTATTTTGATGCCGCTTTTTTTGCCTACAAGGAGGATGCGGACATCGCATGGCGTCTGCGACTTGCCGGATTTGAGGCGTGTTTTGTGCCGTCCGCCGTTGCCTATCACTTTCGCCGCGCCGGCGGTCGTGATAAAAGTGGTATACTTGAATGGTTAAAAAACCATCGTCGCAAGTCGCCACTCATTAATTTCTATTCATATCGAAACCATTTGGCGTTGCTCCTCAAAAATGAACATCTGGTGAATGTGTTTCTTGATGCGCCATGGATAGTGTCGTATGAAATCAGCAAGTTTATATCGTTGTTATTTCTCGAACCACGCACGCTTGCCGGCATTTTTTCATTTTTCAAAATGATGCCTGAATGGTACGCCAAACGCCGTGCAATCATAGCCAAACGCCACATTTCCGCGAAAGAGATGCGAAAGTGGTTGCGATAATGGGAACCGAACAGCGAACCTGAACGAACCTAACGAACAACGAATGTTCGTCGTCGGTATATACGGAGGCTCAACCTCCGGTAGTAACCTGCCGGAGGTTGAGCCTCCGTACTATTCGCTGTTCGTAATGGTTCGGGAGGATTCGTTGTTCGGTTCCCATCATGTATGGATTTATCTATCGTCATTCTCAATTACAAAACCCGCGGGCTCGTGAAGATGTGTCTGCGCGGATTATTGAACGTGCCAACACGTTTCGCGCGCGAAATTATTGTGGTTGATAACGCGTCATATGACGGAACGCCTGAAATGGTTGCACGCGAATTTCCGCAGGTGCGTATCATCGCATCAGAAACGAATACCGGTTTTGGCGGCGGCAACAATGTGGGTATTGCGTCCGCCACCGGCCGCTATGTCATTATTATGAATCCCGACATTGTCGTGCTTGATGATGCGCTTGATCGCCTCGTGACATTTATGGATCAAAACCCGGATGTGGGTTTTGTTGGCCCGCGGCTTTCAAATCCGGACGGTTCGGTGCAATACTCGTGCTATCGTTTTCCCACACCCATGACTCCGGTGTATCGTCGCACGCCGCTCGGGCGCACCGCGCGTGGCAAAGTTGCACTCCGCGATTATCTTATGACTGATTGGGATCACGCCGAGACACGCGATGTTGATTGGTTGCTTGGGGCATGCATCATGATGCGCCGCGAAGTGTTACAAAAAATCGGCCTGTTTGATGATCGCTTTTTTCTATATTTTGAGGATACGGATTTGTGTCGCCGTGTGTGGGAAGCAGGGTATCGCGTGGTGTACTTTCCGGATTCGCGGATCATTCATTATCATCGCCGCGAGTCATCCGGATCGGTCTTTTCGCTCTTTACGAATTGGATTGCGCGTGAACATGTCAAAAGCGGCATAAAATATTTTTTGAAATATCGAGGTAAACCGTTGCCTCGGTAGAGAAATTCGAAACACGAAGCACGAAATTAGAAACAATATCAAAATTCGAATATTCAAGATTTCAAACATGTTTTGAGAGTTTGAATTTAAGATTTAGAATTTATTTCGGATTTCGAAATTAGAGTTTAGAGTTTTATTGTGTATGGTCAACACTCGCAACTTTTTTCATGAAGAGTCTCCACCATCGGCGCCGCGGTCGCGTCCTGTTTTCGCTTGGTGTAGTGCTCTTGTGATCCTCATTATTTTTGTGATCGGTGTCGGTGCGGTAGGGGTACGTGCGTATCACATCGGAACCTCGATCGTTATCGCCAAACAAAAACTTGAAGAGGGGATTGCCTATGCGCGTGATCGGCAATTTGATGAATCTCAAAAATCACTTTCTGTGGCACGCACCCAGTTTGCGCGAGCGGAACATGAAATGAGCGGTATTTTTTTCCGTGAAGCTGAACGTATTCCGTTTCTCGGCGTTCATCTTTCTGCACTTCGTGAAACTATTCAAACGGCCATGCCCGCAACGGATTCGCTCGAGCGTCTTCTCGAGTTTGGTGGCGACCTTAAAAAAACAATCGACACATTTAGCGAAGCGCGAAGCCTTGTGAATCCAACAACCGATACGCTCGCCTCACTAACCATCGAAGAAAAAAGAAAATTGCTTCAGTCCCTCGTTACCCTCACGCCAAAACTTGAAGAAGCGCTCGTGTTTGCCGACGCGGCCGCCGCACAGTCGGTTATTATTCCCGAAAACGATCTTCTTCTTCCCGTCTCGCGTGCCGTGCGCGCTCTTCAAAAAGAAGTCATGCGTTTGCGGGATGATCTGCGTTCTTTTGTTCCCCTCGCGCGTGTAGCGCCCTATTTTGCCGGATATCCCGCGCCGCGCCAAACACTCATCTTGTTTTTGAATAATGCTGAACTGCGTCCGGGCGGCGGATTTCTTGGGGTGATCGGGCATGTGTCCGTGGCGGATGCAACCGTCAACGAACTCACCGTGAAAGATGTGTATGCGATTGATGGTCCGTCGGAATTATTTATGCATGTTCCACCACCCGTGCCCCTCGCACGCTATCTCGGCGTTCATGGTCTTTTCATGCGTGATGCAAACTGGTCGCCTGATTTTCGCGTATCTGCGGAAGCGGTTGCTGATTTTTATGAGCGCGAAACGTCGGCGGGTAAACCCACGCGCGTGATAGATTCAGTGATTGGTTTCACGCCCACATTTGCGTCCGAGATTTTGCGCATCACCGGACCCATCACCGTGGACGGCCAAACATTTACCGCAGATAATTTGTATGATCTCTTGGAGTATCAAGTTGAAAAAGGATTTGACGCGCGCGGCGTTCCGTTCCATCAGCGTAAAGAAATATTGGTGAAGTTGGTTGATATGACCATTGCAAAACTTGCCATACTTCCGTTTTCCTCGTGGGAGGAGGTGTTGGGGGTGACCTACCGTGCGTTTCGTGAAAAACATCTGATGATGTACGATCGCACTTCCGTAGTCGAGGATCATCTTCATGATTATGGAATGAGTGGTTCGGTTGATACGGGGGATGCGGATTTTTTGATGGTCGTGGATGCGAATCTCGCGAGTTTGAAAACCGATCCTTCCGTGAAGCGTGAGATTGCGTATCACATCGAGCCTGATCACGATACCTTCAAAGCAACTGTTTCGATTACCTATCGGCATGAAGGTCATTTTGATTGGAAGACGACACGGTATCGAACCTACACACGATTGTATGTGCCCGAGGGCAGTGAATTTATTGAAGCGCACGGTGCGCTCGCTGATGATAAATTAAAAAATCCGCGACGCGATCCAGGAAAAGTTGACGTCGGTGAAGAGTTTTTTTCTTCCTCTCCCTCGGAGGGGCTCGAACAACGAGGGAATGAACTGCTTCATTCCCGACATCGTGAGAGCGGGTTTTTCGATGCCGAGGGCTGGGCTAAGCCCGAGGCAGGAAAACCCGGGGAGGCTCCGCCGAGCCTCCGCGAGGTGGAGTGGAGGGGTGAGGGTGCAACGGTGTTCGGCGCATTCACGTCCACTGAACCCGGCGAGGAGCACACATTGTCCTTTACCTATCGGTTGCCGTCTCGTATTGCGCAGATGATTCGTGAACAAAATCGGTATACGCTCAAAGTCCAAAAACAGCTCGGCGCGTTTGCGCGCGATTTGACACTTGACCTTGATTTTGGTAAGAGAGTGATGACCGCGACGCCCGCCGGAGAGTCGAATGTTTCAGGCGATATCCACTATCGGGCGCACACTACGTTATCTGAGGACAGAACTTGTATCGTTACTTTTTAAGATAAGACTGAATAAAAACGATGAGATGCTTTCAAGCGTTACCTAAGGTTACTTATAAACTGTTACCTGAAGTTACCTCGCTAGGAGTGAGCGAAGTCACAAAGCGTCACAGCTTTGGGACTTCCGAACGACTTGTCCCTCGAAGTCGGAGCGCAGAGGGGCGACGCGAGGCAAGGAGCGCCCTTTTTACTTCGCGAACTTACCTATGAACTGTTACTCGAACCAAGTAACCTCAAGTAACTTCAAGTAACGTCAGGAAACCTCAAGTAACCACGAGTATCATATGTTCATCAAGAAAATCGGCATAGATCTCGGCACCACAACCGTCCTTGTCTATATTCCCAAGCGCGGCATTATTATCAATGAACCATCAGTGGTGGCGTTTTCGGTGATTGATAAAAAGGTGCTCGCCGTGGGGGTTGAGGCAAAAGAAATGTTGGGACGCACGCCCGATACTATTGTGGCACGCCGACCTTTGAAAGACGGGGTGATTGCCGATTATAGAACTACCGAAGCCATGCTTCGTTATTTTATCAATAAAGCCCTTGGTGGCATGCGTCTTTTTCGACCGGAGGTCATGGTGGCGGTGCCCGGCGGTATTACCTCGACTGAACGGCGTGCCGTGATTGATGCGACGATTCGCGCCGGCGCGCGCGCGGCCTACATTATCAAAGAACCGATTGTGGCGGCGATCGGCGCACAGATTCCTATCGGCAGTGCGTCGGGTCACATGATTATTGATATTGGTGGTGGCACGTCGGAGATGGCGGTGATTTCACTCGGTGGTATTGTATCGTCATCGTCGGTACGTATTGGTGGCAACAAACTTGATGCGGCGATCATGGATCATGTGCGGCGTAAGTACGGACTTGCGATTGGCGAACGCACGGCGGAGCTCGCAAAAATTGAAATCGGATCCGCATTGTTTTTGGAAGAAAAACTCACAATGGAAGTGAAGGGGCGCGATATGGTGACCGGACTTCCGCGTATCTTGCGCATTTCATCGGATGATGTGACCGAGGCGATCGCGAACGAACTCGAGGGCATGGTTGCGGCGGTCAAAGAAGTTTTGCGCGCCACGCCACCTGAATTGTCGGCGGATGTCATGGAAAAAGGAATGGTGCTTTCGGGTGGTAGTTCGCAACTGCGCAACATTGATCAGCTTTTTGCGCAGGCAACCGGCGTGCCGGCGTATGTTGCCGATGAACCGCAGTTGTGCGTCGCTAAAGGAACGGGGATTGCGCTCGAAAATCTGGAGGCGTACAAGAGGAGTATTTTTGCCAGCTAATAGATTCGTTCAACCGTCTCGTATAGGGATGACTGCGTGGTCTCACTTGCCAAAAGACGCTCGGCCACCCCCTGCCCGACATCCAACGTCTAGACATTCAACGTCGGCGATATGTCCGACATCGGATGTCCAACATACGTGAGACATCCGATGTCGGTCACATCCTCGCTCGCATTCCGGACAGAGACGCACCCGAGGATACCTTCACCTCCGTTATCTGTCCTCCATGACGCTTTTGGCAAGCGAGCCCACCCCGTCCTCCCCATGAGATAACTTTGCTCACAGACTTTTATTGGCGCGCGCCCGTTCCTGTCTTGTTCTAATCTTTCATGAAAACTCGCTTATAGGTTTTTTTAAGGAATGCGACCGATAGGTGCAACGAATCGGTCGCGATGTTTATCCTATTTAGTCAGATCACTGTGTCAGATGTTAGGTGTTAGATGTCATGTGTTTTTTTAGTCTCTCATGAAGGTTCGCTCACAGGTGCGCCCTCGATTACTATAATGAAGGCTCGGGGTCCTGCCGCTGCGGATTCGCACAAAATATTTTGTTAAAGTAAAACGACAAAAATTTTGCACGAATCCTCCGCGTCACCCCTCGCCATCCCTTCTTTGGAAGTATCGGGCGCACAAGTTCACTCATGGATTTTCTAAAGGAATGCGACCTAGAGGTGAAACGAACAGGTCGCGCTCTTTAATGATTCGCTCACTGATTTAGATAGTGTTCAAGATTATGTACACACTCGGCATAGATATTTTTTCTTCGCGTAAAGAAAAAAGTGGTGTGGAGTGGTACACATATCATTTGTTGCGTGCGATGGAAGTTTTGACGCCGCCAGAGTGGCGGGTTTTTTTGTATGGTTTGAAAGGGGAACCGAACAACGAACCTGAACGAACATTGCGAACAACGAATCAATCGTGGGAAGAGAAAAAATTGTCGTGGCCGCCGCGACGGGGATATGGACAGGTGCGGTTGTCGTGGGAAATGATTCGGCGGCCGCCGAATGTGCTTTTTATGCCGCACGCGGTGATTCCTTTTATTCATCCTCATTCGGTGGGACATAGTACGGTGACAACAATACATGACATTGGATTTTTAGTGCGACCGGAGTTGTATGACGCGCATGATCGGTTGCGACAGATCACGGGACTCGAGCGTGCGCGGCGCCACGCCGCGGCCGTGTTTTCTGTTTCGGAAGTGACGAAACGCGATCTTGTGGAACGCGCCGGATTTGATGAAAAAAAAATTATCGTGACGCCACTTGGTGTGGATCATGATCGGTATCGTCCTCATCTCGACGCATCGCGCGTTCGTGAAAAATACAAACTTCCCGCATCGTATTTTTTGTACGTCGGCCGCGTTGATGCAAAAAAAAATCTCACCACCCTTATTCGCGCGTTTGCTTCCATGACGAGTGATACTAAATTGGCCGATCGGCCAAAACAGTATCACTTGGTTATTGTCGGTTCGTCAGGATTTCGTGCGCAGGAAGTTCGTGATTTGGTGCGCGATTTGGGAATTGAAGATCGTGTGCATTTTTTGAATTGGGTTTCGGAAGATGAACTGCCATTTCTGTATGCTGGTGCGGAGGCGTTTGTGTTTCCGTCCGCGTATGAGGGTTTCGGATTGCCGGTGCTCCAAGCGATGGCATGCGGCGTGCCGACCGTGTGCTCCGACATTCCCGCGCTCCGCGAAGTGGCGGGTGATGCGGCGCTTTTTGTCGAACCATTTGACGAATCAGCATGGCACGCGGCGCTTGATCGCATTTTGACTGATGAAAAATTACGCACCGATTTGATCGCCCACGGAATCGCGCGCGATGCACTTTTTTCATGGAATCGGTGTGCAGAAAAAACATGGCAGGGGATTTGTGGTATACTTAGTAACTAATAACCAATAACCGCGAAGCACCGCGCCGTTATCAGTTGGTTTTATTCATTTTTTATGTCTAAACAAGAATTAAAAAAACCATCAGGCACTACTTCGCCGTTTGCCACGTCGCGTGATCGGGTGGAACAGGAACTCATGCGCATCGGGCTTGGGGCGAAAGAAGCGCGGATGTATCTTGCGGCGCTTGAGCATGGTTCGGGAACCGTGATTGCGCTTGCGAAACGCGCCGGTTTCACGCGTTCGACCGCATACTTTGTCATTGAGACCTTGATCGAACACGGCCTCATGACTTCGGTGGAGCGCGATGAAAAAAAACATTTTACCGCCGAGCCGCCGTCACGTCTTGAACTTCTCGTTACTCGTGAAGAATCGCGGATCGCCGAGATGCGCGCGGTATTTCAAAAATTGATGCCCGAGCTCGCACCGCTTCTCACCTCCTCACGAGAACAGCCGCGCGTCCGTTTCTATGAAGGCATTGAAGGGCTTGAGGCGATGCGCAGTGATTTTTTTACGGCGGAAAAAAAATCGGAATTGCTTTTGATTTCCGCGGCTGATGATTATCATCGGATTGTGGGTTTGGCGCGCCGATTGCCGCATGCCCAACGGATGGAGCGCACGCGCGGTTTTGAACGATGCATTTTTACGTCGGCACGGCCACGCGAGGAATTGAGAAAAACAGTGCCACCCATCGCACGCGTCGAGCGCTATCGCATTCCGGAAAAAGAATATCCGCTCGCTGGCGAGATCGCCGTGTACGGATCAAAGCTCGCGCTTCTTACCTATCGCGGCAAGGTGATGGGTGTACTCGTCGAAAGTCCGTATCTCGCGCAAACCGCCACAACGCTTTTCAATTTGGCGTGGGAAACCGTGAAGCGGTATGAGAAGTTTGAATGAACTTGCTTGGTGTTAATGGGAACCGAACAGCGAACCTGAACGAACCTAACGAACAACGAACATTCGCTGTTCGTTAGGTTCGGGAGGATTCGTTGTTCGGTTCCAATCCACAAAAAACAATGCCCAGCCCCCGTGATCGGGAGCTGGGCTTTTGGTTCGCGTCGTTTTTGTCCTCCCCTGGCCATGCGCGTGCGCAGGCAGGCATCGTGGTCAGACGATGATGTCCGACTTCATCGTCCGTCTCTGCGATGTTCGGTTAGGAGTGGAGTGGATGAATGGTCCATGCAGTGTCCTCGGGAACGATTCGGTCCGTGCCACACTTGTTGCAACGAAGACCATTGCGGGTCACGATGCACATGCCGCTCCCGCATTTACAGCGCGCATCTGCATGCACGATGATGAGCGAACCGATCCGCGGGGCGGTGGTGCCAAGACACGCAAGCGGTTCACGTGCTTCCTTTCGGTGTGCGCTGTTGCGCACGGGGCTGGGGGTAGTACTGCGACGACGAACACTGGTGCGAAGTACCGGTCGTGGCATCGTCCTCCTACGATTTGAGGGTTGGACAACGTTTCATCGCTAGGGGTGTTCAAGCGATGAGTAAACAATTAACCACTTAGGTAAAAGTTAACTGAGTGATACAAAAAACCTTTGCGATGAACGTTGTGGACAACCAGACGGTATGCGACTTTCAACCTCTTAACTATAGCATAAAATAACCATTTTGTCAAGTCAGCACACCTAAATCCCCATGTGCCACAGGGGCATCAGGTCTGAACCAAGCCGATTTTTAAGCCCTGACCCCCCAAGTGCCACCTGGGCATTCCTCTCCATCTTGAGGTTGCACCTCCGGAGGTGCAACCTCAAGATGAAAAAGCCGCCCTCGAGAGGGCGGTTAGGTGAGTCCGAAAATGCGCAGGGCATTTTTCGAAAAGATCGCTTCCTTATCTTCGGTGGGGATCCGCAAACCTTTCACGAACGCAACGTACGTGACCGGATCGGAAATCGGAAAGTCGGATCCAAAGAGAAACTTTGTCGCGTCACCCACATACCAATACGCCTCCAAGAACCGCGTTGTAAGATGCACGCGATCGTCTTCGCTCAAGTTCCCGTAGATCCATCCTGAAATGTCGGCAAAGACATTGGGATTTTTTTGCATCACCGCCGCGGCATCCATCATCCACGGATTTCCCATGTGCGCGATCACGATTTTCACATTCGGAAACTCGACGGCAAGATCATCAATCGCAAGCGGATGTGCAAACTTGAGGCGTGCCTTGTGCATGAATCCCACCGTGTCGCCCGTATGAAAAATCACCGGGATGTTTGCCGACTCGGCAAGACGCATGTACGGTGTAAGAAGCGCGAGATCGTTCGGATAGAAATATTGGTAGCCAAGAAAGAACTTCAGACCGCGTACGGCGCCCGTTTCAAGATGAGCATGCAATCGTTGGAGCGCATCAGCAGGTGCCGTGAGAGGGGCCACCGTACCGATCGCAAAAAAGCGATCAGGATGTGCGCGTGCGGTTTCGATTGTCTCTTCGGTTGTGAAATCCGATCCGGGCGAAGGAAAAATCGCCGCCTTGTCAACACCGGCGCGGTCCATTACTTCGAGCAGGCTTTCAGCCGATGCCACCATGTGACTTTTGTGCAAATGGGTATGGGCGTCAATGATCATGGTTCCCTCCTTTCGGGAAGAACCACCGTATCATGGTATCCTGCTGTTGTCAATTGATTTCGCTCACCGTTCACGAGAGATGAGTCTAAGAAGGCTACTCAAGCGCCCTCGTATTACAGCAAGGATACTCTCGGGGTCCTGCCACTGCGGGCTCGCACAAAAGATTTTGTTAGGTACTACAACAAAACTTTTGCACGACCCCTCCGTGGCTCCCCTCGAGTTTCTTTATTTAAGACAGGGCGCTTCAGTTACAGTCTTATTTCAATCTCTCGTGAAGGTTCGCTCATAGGACTCTCTAAAGGAATGCGACCTAAGGGTGAAACGAACAGGTCGCGCTCTTTTTATGAAGGGGGTTCGCTCACTGTTCACGAGAGATGGGTTTCGGAAAGACTATCCAAGCGCCCTCGTGTTAAAGCAAAGGATACTCTCGGGGTCCTGCCACTGCGGGCTCGCACAAAAGATTTTGTTCAAGTATTACAA
>Ga0209515_10005913_pt1 | contig 15569 bp, 22 predicted proteins | sample Subgroupgradi54m_FD_187454 | JGI IMG/M metagenome (GOLD analysis project Ga0209515, IMG submission 187454) | Subsurface groundwater microbial communities from S. Glens Falls, New York, USA - GMW60B uncontaminated upgradient, 5.4 m (SPAdes)... ...
GAAAACGTCATCCAAGAGATCGAACATCTTTTAAATACGAGGCCAAGAAAACGACTCGGATGGAAGACTCCCCTAGAAGTCTTTAACTCCTTTCTGTTGCACTAAAATGTTGAATGTAGTTATCACTCTTGGTTCCAGAAAATAAAAACTTATTTTCCCTCCCACGGACTCATGAGTTGAAAATAGTTTCCATCGGGATCTGCTAGTGTCGCAATCCACATTCCTTCCATTTCGTAGGGTTCTTTGATTACTGTAGCTCTGAGAGACCTAATCCGTTCAAATTCTTCTTTTACTTCTTTTGTCTCGAAATTAAAAATTACTCTCTGTGGTTCCTTTGCTTTTCCTTTTACTTCCGAGTGCCCGCCAATAGAAAAATAGGTATTCCCTATCTGCCACCCGAACCACTTTTCTTCCATGGATTCAGCTGGTTTTCCCAAAACTTTTTCATAAAACCCCGCAAGAACTTTGGGCTGCTCAGATCCAATCATTATTGAACTTAGGTTAAGCATATTTTTTATTTAATATATTAGTTATTTTTTAAGAAGGGGGTCTCAAAAACATCCCATGGATTTTTATTCAAATCTGAATAGTGTATCCAGCGTGGTGCTACTTTAAAATAAGTTATTTTGTCTCTAGATTTCCAACGCTTGGCCTTTGGATTCTTGGTCCAATAAGCCTGCTGATATTTTTTAGCGCTTTTTCCCCTTACTTCTTCCGCCACCCCTTCATATTGTACGGTGATATTTTAATCCCAACCAATTACAAACGAAACATTTTTATTGGTTTGTAGATTTTTATATTTCCTTGAAGTGGTAAAAGTATCAAAGACGAGTTCTAATTTTTCCGTCTCTCCAAATTCCAAAACAGCTGACTCTGGAATACCCTTATTCCCCACGGTAGAAATAACGGCCAATTTCTGTTTTCTGATAAAGTCGAGAACTAATTGCTTTATATCTTTCTCGGTCATATAAATACCATTCTCTTATTCTCCTACTATGTAAGTACCCTACTTCAAGACGCAATAGCATGGATACACCATGAATTCATACTTTCAAAAACAAAAACCCTGCCTACCAGCAGGCAGGCCAGGGCTTGAGCTGTGTGCGCAGATCAGTGAAGCGCTACTTCTTATTTAAAGAAGCTTAAGCAGGAGTAACCCCCTTTTCAATCATCGCATGGCAATCGGCTACCGACATTACAGGATCTGCTGGATGTTTTTCGGTCATGTGTGCCGCAATGGCTGACTCATCCATCATTCCCTTTAACTGTGCCACCGCCTCATCACGAGTGTTTGCACTAACGGTCATTGTGTCTCCACAAGAACAGGTCATATTAAATTGACTCATAGGTGTATTGGGTTAGAAAATAATGTTTAAGATTAACATGTTAATGTACTTTACGCAACTATTGAGTATGTGGTGAGAGTATTCTGAACAAAAAATTATAAAAAACTATTGCGACTCATATGCTCTTTTGAGACCTCCTATATCAATCTTTTTCATTTGAAGCATTGCTTTCATCACTCGCTGCGCTTTTTCAAGATTAGGATCACTTAACAGCTTGTGTAAGAGCGTGGGGACAATCTGCCAAGACAGGCCGTATTTGTCTTGTAGCCACCCGCACTGTTCTGCTTCTTTAATCGCGGAGAGTTTTTCCCACAATATATCAATCTCCTCTTGCATCTCGCAATTTACTAGAAATGATGTAGCAGGTGTGAACTTAAATATTGGACCGCCGTTTAAGCCTATAAATTGCATGCCGTCGAGCTCAAAGGTAATGGTCATGACCGATCCCTTCGGTCTTCCGGAGGCGCGTGCCCCTTCCTCGTCATAACGAGAAGCTTCCCCAACTTTTGCATCTTTTCCGGCAGCAGAAAACACAGAGACATAAAAATTTGCTGCCTCTTCGGCCTTGTCATCGAACCATAAAAATGGTGTGATTTTTTGCATAGAGTTATTTGCTTTAATTACAACAATTAGACCGGTAGAACATGAATAACTCACTAATAGTAAAGTAATCATGACAGGTTGTCGATGTAACAAAAACAACCTGTCTGCTCATAGGCAGGCACAGGGTGTGAGCTGGGTAGTGGAACAAACTTTGACAATTTAAAAGACTGGCTCCATAGCCAGTCGAAATAAAATTTAGTTATGCCACATACTGCTTAACTCAGAAGTAGATTCCAATACTCTTTAAGAATACTTGCGTGATCAAATGCAAAACGATGTTTATGTTCCTTAAAAGTTTTGAGATCAAAGAGAATCACTTCGCTCTCACCAGGGTTACCGTGAGGATGACCATGCGCCGTTCCCAAGAATATACACGATATATTGCGACCCCGAGGATCACGCCCAGCCTCACCCCGCATTCCCAGCACACATTCAATAATAAGATCAAGGTTCGTTTCTTCGCGAAATTCCCGGGTAGCTGTGGTGGTAAGTGTCTCACCCGGATCTTGTCGCCCACCTGGCAGCGCTAATCCCCTTATCCGACCTAGACGTTCGATCAAAACAATGCGATCTCCATAACGCGCAATCACATCAGCACAATACACAATTCTTTCGGGGACTTCTATTAAAGGCTTACTCATATCGCACCAACGTCTGGATGTCATAGTCAGCAAGCACGGCGCGTCCACCGAGTCGTGCCAACTCAACCACAAAGGCACATCCAGCAACATGTGCATCTAGTTCTTTAATAAGGGAACACGCAGCTTGAGCCGTTCCTCCGGTTGCCAGTAAATCATCAAGTACCAGAACCCGAGCTCCATGAGCTAAAGAATCGGCATGAATCTCCAAAACATCTGATCCGTATTCGAGTCCATATGAGACACTCACTGTAGTTCGAGGAAGTTTTCCTTTCTTTCGCACAAGCACTAACGGGGCTCCGAGTTCGATCGCCAAGGCCCCACCAAAAATAAATCCTCGAGCATCAAGTGCCGCAATTGCATCAATGGCTCCATGCCAGTGCTCAGCAAATCTTTTGATAACCTCGTAGAAAGCAACAGGATTTTCTAATAATGGAGTAATGTCTCGAAACATAATTCCCTTCCTTGGAAAATCTGGAACATCTCTGATACACCGTTTAAGATCCATGGTTATTTCCTCCTCCGCGAAGTCGAGAGTTTGCTAATACTTCCACCGGGTTGAGTCGCCTCAAAAATCGCTTCAGCAAAATATTGGGCAATAGGAATTTTCGTTAACCAAGAGTTAGCCGCATAATATTCAGGTGACCTCGGAATCGAGTCAGTACATCCCACCCAAAAATTATGTTCCGCAAAATACTGTTCAGCATTATTACTAAAAATTCCATGAGTGGCATACGTGACAACCTCAAGCGCTCCCTTACCTATGACGAAATTAATCACCTCTCGAAGCGTACCACCGGTATCTATAATATCTTCACTGCCAATGATTACCCGTGCGCCAGCAACAGAGGCACCGATGATTCCTGCAATAGTTGCCTTGTTTGGTCCGACTCGGCGCTTCTCAACCATAGCAAACGCGATATTCTTACTAAGCTGTTGTGTCAACTCTTCTGCAAGTCTTCGTGTCCGCACCACACCGCCAAAATCAGCTGCAAGCAGAACAATATTTTCAGTATCAGTTCCGAATCGGTCTAGAATATGTTCTGAAAATGGCCGAACACTACTCAAATTATCAACCGGGATTGAAAAGAAACCCTGCTCTTGCTCTGCATGCATATCGATAGTGATGAGTTGTTTAACAGCCCGATTTGATTCAACCAGGTCCGCAATCGTTCGCGCAGAAATCGGTACACGTGGCTTATCCTTACGGTCCTGTCGAAGATACGGAATATATGGAAGAACCAGGGTGATTCCATCAACTGAAGCGCGCTGCATAGCGTCATTGGTCAAAAACATTGTCATCAGTGCAGTGTTTGGATCAGGATACTGGAGAGCATGAACGAAAAACACATGCTGTCTGCGAACAGATTCCGGAATCTGGGGAAGCAGCTCCCCATTAGCAAATGCCGTGTATTCCATTTTGTGATGTGGCATTGCTACACCGCGTTCTCTAATAAGATACTGGGCAATTATGTCGCCCCATCCGTGCATAAGTGGAGAAGAAACGAGAGCAAAAGAGCTCCCAGGAGCGCCCATATATCTATCTCCTTGTCAAAGATCATCACGTTGGCAGCATAGCAAAAAATCAAGATTTTGCCAGTCTACCTTGAATGACATCTTCCCCATACTCGCGACGAGACAGGAACTTCAAATCTGGGTTTGGAGATTGAATGAACCTCCAAATACTGAAAGAAATCCAAACTTTTTCCGCAAAAACTCTAACTGATTTCTGACACTCGAGTGTGATGAGAAAAAGTTTCATTCATTTACAAAAAACTAATCCAGAGTACCATAAAAGGAGATCAAATGTACTTGGACTACGGAGGACTGCGTGAAAAAAACCGACTTTGGAATTGAAATTGTACATGTCGCCAACGGCTTTATTATAAAAGACAACGAGGGAAACACGAGTGTAATAAAATCAGAAGAAGACAATGAAATTTCAGCGGCAGAGGAACTGCTCTGGAAGATAATTGATTTCTTTGACTTAAGAAGGAGCAGATACAACCGTGAACGAATCAGGATAGTACGAGAAGTCGGCGACAAATACGAGCTACAAGAAGATGAAAAAATTATAAAAGAACGGTATCGAAGAGTGATCAGAAAGAAACCGAGAAAAAACAAATAAAAAGAGGGCTGACATCCTCTTTTTTTATATCATGTATATCATGTTTTAAGAAATCAACAAAAAAATACCGCTGGATGAACCATGCGGGTTTAATCTGTATGTTCCAATATTTCTTTTATCATCTCCGTATCGTGGGCCGCCTCCCCTTTTAGAAGAAGAAACGCATAATAAAGTCCCCCGGGGGTTATTGGTTCATCAGGGAACTCGTCCTTAAAAGTCATCTCAAGCAACGGACCAAACTTTTCAATTGCCCCACTTTGTTCTGCCGATTGAAGACTTTTTAATATAAGATTCCTAACCCCTGTCAATCCATCGGGAAGAGTTAAAAAGCCATTCGTGTACCCTCCAGGAGTTCCGGGTATAAGTGCGGGACAATTACCTACAGTTTGCGTCACCGCATCATAGTGCCACTTCAATTGCTCGTCTGTATAGTCTCGAATTTTGGGAGCGATAATCCCAACAGTTCTTTCAGCCATCCCCAGCCTTTGGCTGACTTCAGAAAAGACTTCAACGTGTTTTGGGTTATCATCAATAAAATATACAAGTGTCTCTGAGTCTTTTAAGAACGATTCAAGAATGATCCGGAAACTATCGGCTTTTGATTGATGTCCAAGATAGAGAATCCACCGTACCCATCGAGAAGGATTGGTACCACAGTGCCACATACAAAAAGTCATGATGCGAAATGCCAAGAAACTAGATCGAGCGGTAACAATATCTTGGGAGGTATGTAATTCTCCAACTCTTTTGGCAAGTGGAAGCCATATACCAGGTCGCGGGGGACTTAAAGATAACCGAGCTTCATATTCAAAGTATTTATCTAGATCATATTTGACGAGTTCAAATATATCTTCACTTAGGGGTGTGGTAAGAACACAATCAAAGTCCCAGATAATATGGACGCGTTTCCCTTCTGTGGTAAGCCGCGCAATTTCGGTTTCGGTTTGTCTTACAAGTGCACATGCGTCAAAAACCTCCTGAGATGTACTCTTCATTTTTCTTCCTATTTTTTAATGAACTAAAAACCAAAGTAGCACAATCGTGCTACTTCATCAAGAGAAAGAGTGTAACTATACATTACTGCTACTTATCATAACATTAAAAGACAACCATGGTCATCGTCGAGACTACTGCATCAAATATGATGACCTTTTTAAATTGGCAGTTTTATTTTTTGATTTGTTTCCAGAGCCAGATGCCAGCAAGAACGAGATCGACAATAATCACAATCCAAGTGGTTACGCCGAACAATCCCGCTCCACCCGTCATGCCCCAGCCCCCACCGTAGTTCATCATAGAATTGTTTGTTGAGTTAGATCCTAAGGGAGATGACCACCCTCCCCACATCATCTGCATCATGGGCATCCATCCAAGACTTTGAGATTGTATTGCCGCAGAAGTATCGCACCCAGATAGCCGTTTACCCATTGTAATATGGATCTGTTCTTCCCCCTGCTCGCCGTGCATCTGCATCATCATTGCGTTCATTGTGGCGTGAGAATCACCCATCATTGTCCCCATAAAATACTCTCCCAGAGCATCAAAATCTTCATCTGAAAGATTGACACACTGCGTCTGCTTTGATTGTAGTTTATTCCAAAGTACCTTTCCCTCCTGTTCTCCTTTAGTTGTGTGTTCAACTACCTTATCCCAGTCCGCCGCAGAGTTGGTAAATCCACTCATCATCATCTGGGCATTTGTCGTAGATGTCGTTATGAGGAGAAAAAATAAAACAAAGGTTGTAACGATTAGATTTCTCATATTAAGTACTATACTTTAAGATTTATTTCTTGTTACCGTTCTTTGGTGAGCTATAAAGATACCACAGAGCCAGAGGTGCTGCCCAATTTGCAGAGCGTTCAATAAAGTCCAGCCATCCAACACCAACTAAGGGACGCACTAACGCAGTCCAGAAACCCCATACTGCCATCCAAAGAAAAACTGGACGAACTGGTTTTATTAAAACAACTGCTGCCACGATTAGATCAGAAATACCAACTAAAAGAAGAAGTGTCGTCGCGGTTGGAGTACTTATATGAGTCATTTGACTAATCCATCCTATCCAATCCTTTTTACCATTTATGGCAAGCAGCCCGTGCCCGATAAATTCACCTGCCACACCAATACGCAAAATCCACTCAATTTTCTTTGTATTTTCCATAAACGAGTTTAATAAGTTTATTAATAACTATAAGCCTTATTATATTATAGCACATTGATGTTTTTCTTATGCTACTTACCCCCCACTGCACTACTCACAGTTGTTTGGAATTAAAAACACCGCAGGCAGAGCCGTGCGGGTTAGTTAGGAAGTTAATCAGCATACATTTCCAGTACACTGGGACCGATAGCATAAAGCGCCAAAATATCCCCCCTGCTGACCTCTTGGAAATCTCTTTCACCATCAAGAACAAGTGCGACTTTACCATGCCGTCTCTCTGCCACAGCACAGAGTTCTTCTCCATTTCGAAGTTGTTCTCGTGTTGCGCTGAGCGTATCTCTTAATTCAACTTTCCTTCCAAGATTTTCTACTACTGAAGGTTGCCGAACATATTTGCCCATAGATCTCTAATAGAACCAAAACAAAAATAGCACAGTTGTGCTATTTCGTCGACTCCCCCACCATAACAATAGTATAACTATCCTTTCGGATAGGAGTTATATGCAGAATTTATACAATCAGTCGAGTTTGATTAAAGGAATCAGAGAATCTATCTTATAAATTCCGCAACTTCAGAGTTTCTGATAAGTATAGTTCGATTGGTGGTAAAGGTGAGTCCTTTATTTGGTTGAGATTCAAAACCAAGGTAAATGCGTTCTATGTCTTTATTTTTCAAACCAGCAATTGCTGGTTGCAAATCCGAGTCTGAACTCCCTATAATTGCGGTCTTTAATTTTTTATCGCAAGCCAGTGTAATCATATCCACTGCTATTCTGACGTCAACACCTTTTTCTTTGAACGTAAGTGTTTCGTGGCCCTTTGGACATTTTTCTACATGACCTCTTACTCTGCCAGTGATAATGACTTCAAATCCTTGCTCTTCTAAATGAGCTTTTAGGAGCCGTTGTTTTTCAATAAGCTCGTCAGACTTTTCTTCTGTTTCTTTATGCTTAGTTAGTTTTCCTAGATAAACTATTCTTTTATCTATGATGATTCCCGCCAAAACTTTATCAAGAAGGCCCGCAAAGTTATAATTTGTAAAATCAATTTCTTTGGTTCGATCTCGAGTCAAAATATACCCGATTTTGCTTAAGAAATTACGACCGTCTATAAAAAGAATAGTTTGCATAAATAGCTTATATAACGCGAAACCCCAGCGGACCTTTCGGCTGGCTGGGGCGTTGATGATCCTAGTATATACCCTGCCAAGTTAAAAATCAATGAGTTATCAACAAACCCCCAAAAGGCCTAATCTAATGCTTTATAACCAAATCCACTTGGACTTTCTGTGGTTCTGACCAGCCGATAAAACCAATATTCCATTTCTCCGCTCTCATGCATACCAGCTATAGCAAAAATAAAAGGTTCATGCTCCTTAACAACCCCCTCCTTATACGCTCGGAGGTGGCTTTGTAAATCTCCAAAAGATGGCTCTGCGATTAGGGAAATAGGATGGGTATGCATATCTCCTAGAAAATGATAGTTATAATATTCTGGAATTTTTTGCACTTGTCGAACTGCTCGCCTTATGAGAGCGGGATCGTATATTATTTGTTCCTTTCCTTCTGTGTAAGACCCATAGGTATTCTCTCCTTCCGATTCTTGGTAAACACCTTTAATTTGAATGTGGGCATGATCAGTCTCTTCATATCTCGTTTCACCCAAAAGAACTGCGAAACGTTCTCTGCCTGTACGTCTGTCTTCTGGAGATATAATCGGTAAGTGTTGTAATGCTTCTGATGAAATATCAAAAGTAACAACTAAATTTTCATTGAGAAAATCAAAATGAGGTTCTGACTCATGGTGTCCTTCCATAAACAAACTATAGCGTTTTCAACAAAAAAGTTCGAATCCTGTCACTAGGTCGAACTTTTTTGGATCTAAATTTCGAAGCTCTCCCCTGCCATAACAGTATTATAACTATCCTTTCGGATAGAGAGTATATGCAGGGGGTTGTATGGAAAGTTGAGTTTGAGTTTGATTAGAAAAGTAAACTAAAATACCGCCGGCGTGAGCCGTGCGGAAGTTGTTAGCTCATCCACTAAAGGCGTGGACTGGTTATCTTGTTGAATCCCTTTCTTGCCCGTTGCGTGGGAGCTCGTTCAACCGCAAGGGTCGTTGATTCCACACGCACAAATGCGTGAAGTATATTCCCAGGAACGTCGAAAACTGAGCCCGGTTTATACAGGTGTTCTGTGCCCTCAAGCAAAAGTGTCCCTGTGCCTTCCAAGATAATGATCAGATGAGGGTGGCTGTGTCGTATGGGTGTATATGCAGATCCCGCACGAAGGCCTATCATAACGTTCATTCCTCCATTTACTAAGTCCCCTAAATATCGAAATGGGACGTCGCCTTCGGGGTGAGAATAGTTTCCATCAAATCGAAACGTGCCAAACTCTGTATCTTTTTCAGGGGCCATTCTCTTTTCCCCTCACGCAGACCGAAAAAACTAAACCAAAAATAGCACATGAGTGCTATTTTGTAAATCATCTCCCGTCCCAATTGGATACGTTTAGAACTATCAATTGGAGGCGGATACACGGGGAATTTCGGTTGCTTTGCATTCCATGCCCCGCTTGCATTAATCTATGACTCACTTAAAACCCCTATTGATACTTATCGCACCGTCGGCAACGATAGCGGTTTTGTCTTTAAGACCAGGGAGCTGCTGTAGTGTTTTGATATATATTTTGTTATTTTCTATTAAGTATAATTTGGTATATATCGAAAACAACACCAGAATTCACTAGGACAGCTCCCACAATAAATGCATAGTCTTTATAATAGACTCCCTTAACAAACAAGATGCACTGCACAAGAAAAACGACCATAGGCAAGAGCAAGGAGACATGCGAAGAATTTTTTGCCCTGTGAACAATCCATCCCTGACGGTAATACCCAAACGCAACAATAGTCCAGCATAGTAGTAAAGTCGCATTCCAAAAGATTTGTGCGTTCCAAAATACAACTGTGCTTCTCAGCAAACCATACATTACCGCGGTAGACCCAACAACAAAGAGCGCTATCAGTATTGTTTCTAAATGCACTCTCTTCATTACCGTTTAGTAAAATTAGACTGTCGACTTAAAGTGTAAAACACGATACCGGTCCAGATCGAAATGCAGCCAAGTAGTATAATCAGACTAGAAAATACATAGGTGAGAATCCCCAAATTGAGAGCTGTGGTCAGTGCTGTCGCCGTTATCCAAATATCACGGGCAGTATTTGCTGACATCACAGGCTTGCCATCCGTATCTAAAACCGGCTGATCATTCTGATCGAGTTTGGGAATTTGCCGAGGCATTTCAGCAAATGTTTTTCCGCCGGTCGATTTCAACGTATGTTCCCTGATAATTTCAGCCTGTGCCTTAAGCGTCAGAGGTCCGCGTACTGGTTTTTCGGGAATAGACGCATCAGCCGGAGTTACGATTTTCTCCTGCGTTATATTTTTATAAGTAAAGGCGATGCCCCAAATGCCGCCGGCGACCAATACAATACCAGCGACAGTTGCCAATAAAGATGAAATTTTGAGTAATTTCTTCATAGAGTAGGAATTTATTTAAACCATTCTTTGGCGGATTTTGGCCACCCAACCATTTAGAAGTAGCGCAAGTGGTGCTCCGCACTGTGAACAATGTTAGAACCATTTTTGAGAGGCAAAATAGGTATATTTATATACCTGATTTAAGGGGGCTTGGAGTATAGTTGGCGTGAATACAAGAGCAGAGCTATCAGAATAAAAGCCGACACCGCCATCATTGGAATTGTGATATAGCCATATTGCAAAACAAATCGTTGCGAGCACGGAGCGGAATATCGGACAGTAGAACACGGTAGAGCAGGAGCCACGCCAATTTGAAGTAAATAGTGATACCCTGCAAGAACTGCCCCGATGATAGATAACACAATGGGATAATCGGCTATGCGGTAATCCTTCTTAAAAAGGACCATCCCTAAAATGATAACCTGCGGATACATCAGTATTCTTTGAAGCCAACAGAGTTTGCACGGCTCATATCCGATAATGTCTGAATAAGTCAAACTGCCAAGCGTAGAAACTAAAGCCACAACAAAAGCTAAAAGAAAGCCCTTCTTGCTTATGAAATTCACAAGCAAGAAGGGCTTTTTGGTCAGTAAAGATATCACCAAAAGCAAAATAAATGCTTGGGCAAGAATTGTGAGGATACCGAGTGTTTGATTAACAATTGGTGCTAAGTCCATATCTTTATCGCGCCCCAGAAGACCACGGGTTTACCCGCGGAGCTTCATTGAGGAAGCTGACAACCAGTTTTTTCAGCGAGTTTTTCTAATGAAACTTCGCCGCTTTTTTGGCTTCCATCAGAAAATACCCAAGTGGGATACCCTTCAACTTTCTTTTCTTGGCAGACTGGGAGCTGGCTTTTTCCGTCAGGGGTAGAACACTCAACATAGGGTAGGAATTTAACCGACCTACCGAACATTGCTTTTTGACTTTGACAATGCGAACACCAAAACGCCCCGTAAAATACCACTCCCTTGTCTTTTAGGCACTGGGCAAAAGTATCCAGTTTTCCAGTCCCTGTATTTGCTTTAATTAAAAAATAAGCTCCTGCTATGACTGCAAATCCCACAATGCCCCATATCAAAAAATTTCTTGTGTCATTTTTCATAAACACAAAACCATCGGTTTATCGTTATCTACTTCCGATTGCTCTCGTTCGGCAAACGATAAAAGTAGTATAGAGCCAGGGGTGCTGCCCAATTTGCAGAGCGTTCAATGAAATCCAACCAGCCAACACCGACTAATGGACGCACAAGAGCAGTCCAGAAAGCCCAAAATGTCATCCACAGCAAGAGCGGGCGAATGGGCCTGATTAAAACAACCGCCGCTACGATCACATCAGCAATGCCGACTAAAAGAAGTAGGGTTGTAGCGCTTGAAGTGCTCAAGCGAGCCATCTGGCTAATCCAGCCTATCCAGTCCTTTTTACCTCCAATAGCAAGCAGCCCGTGCCCAATAAATTCTCCTGCTACTCCAATGCGTAAAATCCACTCAATTTTCTTTGTATTTTCCGTGAAAAATTAAATTAATTATTATAACTTTTATTATATTATAACACGTTTGTGCCCTTCTTATGCTACTAACTTTTCCCCACCACTATAATATGAAACCTTCCTCTAGCTCCTTTTGTTTACATAGATATGAAAACAATACTACGAAAACCACTTAATATAGACCAAGTAGAAAAGCTTGCAGTGGAAATTCACCCACTGCAGGTTGCGTTTGATCAAATGGATGACCACGTCGTCATAACGGATCACAATGCCAATATAATTTATGCAAATCAGGCGGTAGAAAAACATACCGGCTTTAAAATTTGGGAGGTTTTGGGGAAAAATCCTGGAGATCTATGGGGAGGACGAATGACCAAAGAATTTTATCAACAGCTGTGGTATCGAATCAATATAGAGAAAAAAACTTTCGTAGGGAAGGTTGAGAATCAACGAAAGGATGACACCATCTACTGGCAAGAACTCCGAGTTTCACCCATTCTCGATGTATCGGGAAATCCTAAATTCTTTATCGGTATCGAGCCCAACATAACAACTGAAACGGAACTTGCCAAAACTCGAGATAATTTCGTAGCAGTATTTGATGAAAACATGCAGAATTCTTTTCAGGGTATGCGCAGCGCATTAGATTGGCTTTCAACCCGCGGAAAATTGAATGGTAAACAAAAAGAACATCTCGAAAATATTTATAAGCAACAGCACAATCTTGCCCTTTTGGTTGCCGGTTTAGTAGAAACCTTCCGATATACAATTGATTGAAATATGAGTAAGAAATTATTTATTTTGAATTCTTTCTTTGTAAAACACCTCTCATATAGAGGTGTTTTTATCTCGCCCTGCTCAACGATTTTCGAACTTTTGACTGGGCGGAGGAGTACAAATATCCTACCGTGGTTTTGGATCAGATTCACCCCATTAGATAACTTCATATCTAACGGGGTGAAAGGATTACTGGCCAAGTACGAGAACCTGTAACCCCTGATTCCCCAGCTGTTTGCCCTTGCCTGCCCCGTAGTCAGCTTTGCTGTACTACTGGGGTGGCGAGCCCTGCCTGCCGGCAGGCAGGTTTGTGCCGAGAGTAAGAGCTTTGCACCAATTGCAACACTGACGAGCCGTAAGACGAAATTTGAGAGCGTGGGACGATTTGCTTAACTTCAACAATGTTAAGCAAATTGCACCGAGTCATAATTGCTTAATTATGTTAATTCAATAAAGTGCTTCCAGATTACATACATCGCGTAAGTATCAAGTTTGCAATATTCCAACATCTGACGCTCTTTTTCTTTTGCCATCTCTCCAGTTAATTCGCCTTTGGTTATTTGTCGATAAGCCTCGATCGCATCTGTACCACTTTGTACGCCAAGAGTTTTATAAGAAAGACTAGGAGCTAAAACAGGCAAAACTTTTTTGATTGAGGCCCTACCTTCAAATCCCGGGTGTACATAGTGCTGACCTTCAACGATATCCATCAAATCGTAAGTTCTTGCGATTATACCAAGAAAGAAATCTTTATAGTCTGGTAAAAAATTCGCAAGCTCACGATTCCGTGAATTCTCAAAAGTCTTAAACCATGAGATAACAGTGCCTGTGTCGCCCATATGTTCTCGTAAACTTTTTGCTATGCGCTCAGACGGCTCTCCATCGAGTATCAAACATTCAAACGGGACCGGCTCTGAATTCTTGTCTTGCAACACATGTAACGAATATTGAAAAACGATCTGCTGATAAGGATGATAACCGCTGTACGGCGGAATTGCTGTCGGATACGTCTCGTAGTCCAGAAAGTAGAGTGGAAAAATAAGCGCATCGAGCTCGGCTTTGATAGCTTGAAGATCGATTAATGGTTCTTGAGATTTATGAACCAAGATTTGATTCAGCTTCCTCGGCTTACTAGGTTTTGCTGTACCCTTTGCTTCCTTAGGTCTTAGCCTGTCGTCTATTGGCACATTACCAATTTCCAAAATACCTTCGTCTAGTAACTCTTTGAGATATCTCTTACTGTTTCCAATTCTATTCAAATCATGAACGCTGTACGCCGGGACACTTGGATTTATAAAAGAAAACGCAGTGCAATGAGAACTGCGACCTTTGTAATAACAAGGACATGGATCAGCCGGTATTTTTACACTGGATAAGTACTCCTGGGCTTGTTCCATTTCGCTCACTGCTGTTGGTTTCAATCGATCTATTGCTTCGGTCTTATCTTCAATAATAAAGAGCTGACTTGGGGTAAAATCAAGCTCACCCTTTCTTACGTATGCTCGGTTGAGGCGCACTAGATATTTTTGATTCAACGAAACTCCACACTCCTCCACAACATTGGCCTGAAAGGCAAGATCATATTCGTATTGAAGTTCTCTCTTTTTATTGACTCTCCTAGGTTTACCCTCGTCTTCATCTTCGTCATCCTCTTCAGTTGATGACATTTTTATTTCGTATATATCATACTTTTGAGCCGATTCGTTCCACTTCAAGACATCGGTAGCGGCCAGATATTTGTCAGTCGCAAAAACCGCTTGAAAAATAACAGGCTTACGTTCTGCAATAAGTTTTTGCGTCAGCTCTTGCGCGCCCTCACTACGTCTCTCAACAAGATAGCCAGCAGGAAACATTCCTCGAGCTAGTTCTTCCACCTCGTTACCCATTACAGCTAAAGATTTCTCAAATTCCGATACTTCGAACTTGGCATACTCTTCGGGCTTATGCCTTTTTACCCATACATTGTTTGGACATTCCTTGTACAGGATAAAATCTGTCTTTGTTAGAAGTCTAGACATATTATTTACCTATAATTGGTTCTATGCCAAACTCCTTCAATTTTTCCCAAAGACTATCGAGGGCTTTTTCTTTGTGCCTATAAAACGAACTTCCAGACACTCGCCAAAACTCCCAGCCTGCTCGGCGTAGTTGTCTCTCCCTCACCTGATCTTCTTCCCAGTTTTCCAGAGTATGATATTGGTCTCCATCGCACTCTACAGCTAACCTAGCATTCTCACCTTGCACAACAAGATCGATTCGATAGCCAATGACCGGATACTCGGGTAAAACTTGATAACCTCGGTCAATTAATATGTTGCCTACATCGAATGAGAACTGTGAAGCTCTACCGGAATCAAATTCTTTTTTCAAAGCTTTTCGGCCAACTTCCAATTCCTCAGTCTTTGGATCGTAATACCAGTTTAGTATTTTATATCTCCAATCGTTTTGATTTCTAAATTCCTGTATTGGTATCGAGTGATACAGGAATACTTGATCACGTCCTCGAGTCGCGGCAACATTAAATCTCTGGGCAGTACCCCTGTCGGTTAGAGCTTTAACTGTATCGTTAGGGTCATTTGAATCGAGTGCTTTTACCATAGAGAGAAACATTACGTCTCTCTCATCGCCCTGAAAGGCGTAGGCATCACCGCAAACTATATCTCTCTCCTCAATAACTTTTTCACCGATTTTAGGGTGTCGAAGAAGCAACTCTTTAATATATTTTGCTTGATCTTCTGCGAGTAGTGATATCACACCGAACGTACAGAGGTGTCCGTCCGGTCTTTGTTGGTAGTTTGGATTTTCTAGCAATTCGGCTATTTTATCAACAATTGCTTTTGCTTCCGGTTCATTAACTTTATTGTTCGTATTTTGATAACCAC
>Ga0209515_10005916_pt1 | contig 15565 bp, 13 predicted proteins | sample Subgroupgradi54m_FD_187454 | JGI IMG/M metagenome (GOLD analysis project Ga0209515, IMG submission 187454) | Subsurface groundwater microbial communities from S. Glens Falls, New York, USA - GMW60B uncontaminated upgradient, 5.4 m (SPAdes)... ...
GCCGCCGTTGGCGGCGCGGCAGGTGGTGGGATCATGGGTATCACGCATCGGGTTGATGATTGTCAGCCTGGTTGTGGTGGTGGTCATCCTGGAGCTTGGTGTGCGCCTCATGCTGCCGCAAGACCTCATCAAACCGATGGTGACGCAACTTGATTCGGAGCTCATCTATATGCTCACACCCAATTATGCTGCGCATCTGAAAGGGACCTCAGTACGTTGGTTTCATCTGACGACCAACTCGCTGGGCCTCCGGGAGCGCGAGATCCCGTTCCAGAAGCCCCCGGGGGTGTTCCGTATCCTGCTGCTGGGAGATTCCGTGAGTATGGCCGAGGGCGTGGAGCTTGAGGAAACCTATCTCAAGCAATTGGAGTCGCTGGTGCGCGGGCAGGGATGGCGCACCCTCGAAACCATCAACGCGGCGGTTCGAGGATACGGCAACGACCAGGAGCTGGTGCTTTTTCGCAGACTCGGGAAGCGCTTTGAGCCTGACCTGGTCATCCTGGCGTTCTATACCGGCAATGACCTGGAGGACAACTGGGAGGGGCAGCTCTTCCGGCTGGAAGGCGGCACGCTCCTTCAACAACCCGCCACCCCCCAGTCGTCTCGGAAGTATCGCTTTTACACGATCCAGTCCGCGGCTCAGCATGTTCCCGGCTACTCGTTCATGATGGCGCATTCCCAGTTAGCCAACTTCATGCGGGTCGCCTTCGCGAAAATCCTGCAGGACACTGTGACCACTGATCCCAAGTATCCGGACGATGTCATCATTGCCGACCGGCCGGAATTTCACTTAACCGCCGCCATCATCCGAGCATGGAGTCGCGAGGTGCAGACGATGGGGGCGCGGCCGTTTCTCCTCATCATTCCGCCGGTTGAAACGGTCGACGCGGTCAAGAACGGACGAGGGGTGGACCGGGCGCGGCTGGACCTTGCCGTCGAGCAACTCGGCGTCGTGGAGAAGATTCCCACCATGAATTTGATCTCCCCCATGGCGCGGCACCACGACGAGGGAGAGCGGTTGTGGTTGTCGGATGGCCACTTGAGCCCGGCGGGGCATGCGTGGGTGGCCAAGAGGCTCTTTGAGGCGTTGCGTGCAGATCATCTATTATCAGAACCCCTGGGAGGCAAGGGATCGTGATGTGGCAGCACAAACGTCTCTCGGTGGCCTTGCCGGCGTACAACGAAGAGCAGAATATCGCCCACGCGGTGAAAGATTTCCTCTCAGTGGGGGTGGTGGATGAAGTCGTCGTCGCTGATAATAACTCAACAGACCGAACGGTGGAGGTTGCCAGCCGAGCGGGAGCCCGTGTGATCAGGGAGATGCGTCAGGGCTACGGGTTTGCCTGCCAGCGGGCCTTAAAAGAAGCCACAGGCGACTTGATCGTCTTAGCCGAACCCGATGGGACTTTCTTGGGCAAAGACATCCTGAAGCTGCTGGCCTATGCGGAGGACTTTGAGTTCGTGCTCGGGACGCGAACCTCCCGTGTGTTCATCTGGGAAGGGGCGAACATGGGGCTCTTCTTGAAATGGGGCAACTGGGCTGTGGCCAAGTTACTTCAATTACTGTTCAATGGGCCTTCGCTAACCGATGTCGGCTGCACGATGCGGCTGATCCATCGGAAGGCCCTCCGGAAGATTCAGCGCCGCTTCAGTGTGGGCGGCTCGCATTTTTCTCCGGAGATGATGGTCTTGGGTCTCCTCTACAACATCCCCATGGTCGAAGTCTCCTTGAATTACTGCTCGCGGATTGGGGAGTCGAAAATCACCGGGCAATTGAGCCGGGCAGTCCGCGTTGGGCTGGCCATGATCGGCTTGATCCTCCGCTACCGGCTGACGCACTGGGGATTTTGGCGGCACCGCCGCCGTCGACGGCACTCGATGAGGCGCTCGTGACGAAGACGGCAGAGCGAGCATACGGAAGTCCGTGCGCAATCTCTGGTCGGTGAGAAGGACGCAGCGAGGGTAGGATGTGGAATGGGAAACGGATCTCCGTGATCTTTCCGACCTATAACGAAAAACGCTCCATCTATGCCGCGATTCAGGACGCGTATGGCACCGGCGTCGTGGATGAGGTGGTGGTGGTCAACAACAACGCGGTGTCCGGAACGTCGAATGAGGTGGCCAAGACGCGGGCACGGGAGGTCTTCGAGCCCCGCCAGGGGTATGGCTATTCCATTCAGCGAGGGTTGCGCGAAGCCGCCGGAGATCTCCTCGTCATCTCAGAACCCGATGGAACCTTTCTCGGGAAAGACATTTTCAAGTTGCTCGCCTATGCCGATGACTTCCAGCTGGTGTTGGGGACCCGCACGTCCCCCCTCTTCATCTCAGAGGGGGCGAACATGGGGCTCTTCTTGAAATGGGGCAACTGGACGGTCGCGAAGTTCTTGCAGTTTATGTTTAATGGACCGATCTTGACAGACGTCGGCTGCACGATGCGGCTGATCCATCGGAAGGCCCTCCGGAAGATTCAGCGCCGCTTTACGGTCGGCGGATCGTGTTTTTCTCCTGAGATGACGATGCTTGCGCTTCTCTACAAGGTTCCTTTGGTGGAAATCCCCTTAAACTATGGTCCGCGAGTTGGGGAGTCGAAGGTGACGGGCAAGTTCCACCGCGCCGTGCTGGTTGGGCTGGCCATGATCGGCTTGATTCTCCGCTATCGGCTCACGCACTGGGGATTCTGGCGCCTCTCTCGGCGTCGGCGGGTACGCCGACGCGTACAGTAGGGAAGCGGGGAGCGGATGGGTGCCATGCCGCCCTTTGGAAGTGAGCGCCGCTATGTGGAGCCACGACGGCTCAACCGCTGCTTGCTGGCCGTATGCGGATGGCGTCAGATCGGCCCCTGGATTCGGTACTGGCATGTGGCACGCGCGATTCGCGAACTCCAGCCGGCCCGGATTCTCGAAGCGGGATGCGGATGGGGACAGAACCTCTTTGCGTTGCAGCGGCAGTTTCCAGACGCCGTGCTCATCGGAGTGGATCGGGATGCCGCGATGGTGGAGGTGGGCCGTCGCATTGCGGCGCGCCTGCCAGGACGGCAGCCTCAATTTGTCCTGGGCGATTTGCATGCGGTATCCTTAGAGGGGGTCTTTGAATTGATTGTGATGGTGGATGTGTTGGAGTACGTCGCTGATGATGCGCTCGTCCTCCGCCGATGCCGCGAGTTGCTGGCTGACAACGGGCGGTTCATCCTCCATGTGCCGCGGCGCATCACGGAGCAGCGTCGGGTCCTGCCGGTTTCGCATGACATCCCAGGCCACGCGAGGCCCGAATACACCCGCCAGGAGATTGTCGACAAGGTGCAGGAGGCGGGTTGTGAGTTGGAGGAGGTTCGCGCCACGTTTGGATTGTGGGGGACGTTGGCGTGGGAGTGTGGGCGCGTCTGCGAGCGGTTCAAGCCTTTTGGCGCCCTCTGTTTTCCGTTCCTGCTGCTGCTGGCGCGGCTGGATTACTGGGGCAAGCCGCATGACGGCAACGGCTATCTCTTGGTTGCACGACGGAGGATTACGCATGCGTAAGATGCACACGTGGCGGGGAGGCAGGGGATGATGGGCGGCCTTCGGGCGTGGTATCGACACTCCCGCGTGCTGAAAAAGGCGACGCGCTTCACGCAATTTGCAGTCGCCAAGGGGCTGGTGACGGCGAGGTTGCCGCACCCCACGCCGCTGCGCCATGGGCGCGTGATGGTGCTCGCACCCCACGTCGATGATGAAGCCATCGGGTGCGGCGGCACGCTGCTGCTGCATCGGCAGGCAGGCGATCCGGTGCAGGTGGTCTACGTCCTTGCGGATGACCATCGGCAGGAGGCGCGTGAACAAGAAGGCAATCGGGTTGGCGGAATATTGGGTTCAGCCCCTACGCATCTTCGGTGCCCGCAGCAGATCGAGAGGGTTCGAGAGGCGCTCAAACCCCTGATGCTTCGCGAACGGCCGGATGTGACCTACGTCCCGTGGTGGCTGGATAACCATGAAGGCCATGTGGTGGTGAGCCAGGCGGTTGGACAGCTCCTGGAGGCAGGCATCGCCTGTGGCGAGCTATGGTGCTATGAGGTATGGACGCCGCTGATCCCTAACCGCATCGTCGATATCACCAGCGTTCTGGACCAGAAGACGCGCCTCTTGGAGCAGTACACGAGCCAGATGGACAAGAATGACATCGTGAGCATGGCAGTGGGGCTGTCACGGTACCGGGGAGGACTCTTGGCGGACAAAGGCTCCGTCGCCGCTGAGGTCTTCTTGGCCCTTTCCGCCGCCGAGTATCAAGCGTTCCACCGTCACGTCTTGGGATCGCGCTAAATGGAACCACCCTCCGATATGTTCAGGCACATTGGTGGTTCCATTTAGCTCATGGCGTCCTCCGGCTCTGGGCACTCCCCGCACACCGTGCTCTATATGGAGCTGGTGGGGGAGGTGCTGGGGGGCGGTCAGCGCAGTCTACTGGATATCGTGACGCAACTTGACCCGCAGCGGTTCCGGCCCATCGTGGTCTGTGGGACCGACGGCACGCTGGTGGAGCGCCTGAAAGCTCTTGGGGTGCCGGTCCACGTCATCGCGATGCCGACACGCAAGTTTCCGTGGGCACCGGCCACACGGAGGGCCGTGGCTTCGTTAAGCCGCCTCGTGCAGCAGGAGCGCGTGGCGCTCATCCATGCCAATCAGCTACGCATGGCGCTGTATGGAGTGCAAGTCGGGAAGAAGACGACGGTTCCCGTCATCTTTCATGCCCGGATCACCGCGGCCGATGCGAGAGGACTCATGGCGCGATGGCTGGACCGCTACCTGGCTCGCCACTGCCGGTGGATTCTTGCAATTTCCGAATCGGTGGCGCTGCGTTTTCCGTGGCTCCGAGGGACCGGGCGGCTCCAGGTCCTCTATAACGGCGTGAATGTGGAAGCCTTCTCGAATCCGATCGACCGGAGCGCGTTGCGGAGGCAGTTCGGGATTGCAGACGGCGGGCCCCTGATTGGGGCGGTGGGGTTGCTGGAGCCGCGGAAGGGCCACGAGATCCTGCTCGAGGCGTTTCCGGGCGTCCTCCGGCGGTATCCGCAAGCGCACCTGCTCATCGTTGGGCGGGACGCCCCCGCGTACAACGGCTACGGGCAACACCTCCACCGCTTGGCCGAGCGGCTGGGCATTGTTGCCCACGTGACGCTCACCGGATTCCTTGACGATGTGCCGCTGGTTCTCGGCAGCCTCACGGTGTGCGTGATGCCGGTGGTGCAGCCCGAAGGACTGGGACGGGTCGTTCTTGAAGCCGGAGCGTCGGGATGCCCCGTCGTCGCCACGCCGATGGGTGGGTTGCGGGAAATCATCGAAGACGGGGCGACCGGCCTGTTCGTCCCGCCGCGGGATCCGAGTGCTTTAGCGAAGGCCATCCTGCGCCTGTTGGACGACCCAGACTTCGCACGGCGGTTGAGCCAGGCGGCTCGCCGCCGAGTAGAAGAGCGGTTTTCATTACCCGCCATGGTTCACCGATTGCAACAGCTCTACGACGACGTGCTCACGCTCCCTCCGCATCGAGTAGATTGATGCTGGTATACGCTTGGTACCTGGTACGCGGTACTTGGTATCGAATATCCTCACGTCGATTGCAGGGCAGGGATTTTGAATTGGGTCGACTTCCAATCCGCAATCCGCAATCGGCAATCCGCAATCAACGGCGGTTTTGAAAGGGACTCGTTGATGCTCCTGCGCTGGTGGCATGAGGGCGTGCGCGACAAGCCGTTTCGGGTGGTCACCGAGCGCCTGCTGCTGGCTTGGTGCGCCGCGTTGGGATGGAGCGGTCGATGCCTGACGCGGTTGTGGCATTGGCTGCGACGCGTGCCGCCGCCTCCCGCGCTGACGCAGGTGGCGATCACGAGCATCCTGTGCCTTCGGCCGGATCGGATTGGGGATCTGGTGCTCCTGACGCCGGCGCTGTCCGCGCTGCGCGAGCGCTTCCCGCAGGCGGCGATCACGCTGCTGGCCTCTGAGAAGACGCGCGTGCTGGTGGACGGGCACCCGGACGTTGACGACGTGGCGACGGTGCCAGGCGACCGCCTGCTGGACTTTTGGCGGGGACGCGTGACGCTGCACCGTCTGCGCGAGCGGCATTTCGACGTCATCATCGTCTTTGAGTCGGTGTGGAATTGCGCATTTCTGGCCTGGTGGCTGGGCGGCCGGGTTCGTGTCGGGTACGACGAACAGGGCGCAGGCTTTCTCCTGACGCATGCGCTGCCGTATCCGTACCGTCAGGAAAAAGTGCATCAGGTCGTGGTGAATGCGAAACTGGTGGTGGCGCTGGGATGTTCTGAGGCGACAGCGACAGGATCGCTCCACATCCAGGTCTTCCCATCCGTACTCGAAGCCGCGCGGCGCTGGTTGGAGGCTCACGACGTGTCAAGCGCCTTGCCGTTGGTCATGATTCATCCCGGCTCGCGTGCCCGCTACAACCAGTGGGAGCCGGAGCGCTTTGGCGCGGTGGCGGAGTGGCTGCACCGGGAAACCCGGACGCGCCTCTTGATCTTGTCCGGACCTGGAGAAACCGCAGTGGTCAGGCAGATGCGAAAGGTCTTGTCCTTCGAGCCGGCGATTGTGGAGGGCCTTCCGCTTGAGCAGGTTGCGGCATTGATGAGCTGTTGCCGGCTGTTCATCGGTAACTCCACCGGCACGACCCATCTCGCTGCGGCCGTCGGCCCCCTGACCGTCATGATCATCGGCGGCACCCACCCGCTGGATTGCCCGGAGCACTGGGGGCCATGGGGCGGTCGGCATCTCATCGCGCACAAGCGTCCGCGCGAGGCCATTGGGCGGGACACCTCGCGCTGGCTCGGGCCCGAGGGGCTTCGACACATTCACCCTGATGATGTGATCCGTCTCATTCGGCCGCATCTGTCGGAGGGGCTCGTGAGGCATCCAGGATGAAGGCGACGGCGTCGTCTGCCTGCCCCGTCTGCCGCGCGCCAGACGCACAAGAAGCTCTCGTCCAGCAGACGAATGGCCGCGCCTATCCCTTTCTCCGCTGCAGCCAATGCGGACTCCTCTTCGTGTCGATCCCGCCGACGGACCAGGAGCTGCGTGACTGGTACGATCATCGTTGGGTGGAGGAGTACGAAGAGCGGTCGGCGGAGGAGCAGCAGGTCGACCAGCAATTACAGGAGCAGAGGTTTCGCCATCGGTTGGCTGAGATGCGTCGTTTTGCCTCACAGGGACGTCGGTTGTTAGATATCGGCTGCCAGAACGGCACGTTTCTCGTGTTGGCGCGCGCGGAGGGTTGGGAGCCGCGCGGGGTGGAATTGGCGCCTGCCGCCGTTGAGCAAGCGAGACAGCAGGGACTTGACGTCGTGGCTGGGACACTCGCTCAGGCGCGCTTTCCAGCGGCGTCCTTTGACGTGGTGACCCTCTGGCACCTCTTAGAGCATTTGCCGCAACCCTTGGAGCTCCTGGAGGAGATCCGGCGCATCCTGAAGCCGAGGGGGCTGCTTGCGATTGAGACGCCGAACGTCGACAGCCGCGCATTCCGGCGGCAAGGCGCCAACTGGGAGTACCTGTTGGCGCCGCAGCACCTCTGCTACTTCGGCGTGCAGAGTCTGGGGACGGCACTCGAGCAGACCGGTTACCATGTGGTCTGTCAGCGGTGTGAGGGGGGGACCGGCATCGCCCTGCGCCTGGCGCGAGCCGGATTAGGTGGGATGCGGCTCTGGTTGCGCAAATACTACCGGGTCTTCGCGCCGTTGCGAAGCCTGTATCTGGCGCTCTTCGGCTGGGCAGCTGCTCCGGACGACATCCTCGTCGTCTACGCGCGCGCCAACGAACCGGCGAGTGGATCATGAAGACGTTCAGCGGACAAGAGATGCGCCGCTACTGGGAGCTCTACAGCGTCCGGTGGGCCCAACTCGATTACACCCGCGATCCCGACGGCCTTGAGAACGTCTGCTATGCCGGCGTCTCATCGTGGCTCAATCGCTACTACGCCTATTTTCAGCGGCAGGTCTACCGAACGCTGTTCAGCCGCCTTCAGCCGCCTGTCGCGGGAGCCCGCGCGCTCGATATCGGCTGCGGCGCCGGACGGTGGTGCCGGTTCCTGTCGGAGCGCGGCTACGCCACCGTCGGCATCGACCTCCAGCCGGAACTCGTGGACATCAACCGGCGCCGCTATCCCCACATGACGTTTGAGCGGGTGGCGATCCAAGACTACGTCTCTCAAGAGCCGTTTGATGTGGTGTCCTCGGTGACGGTGCTCCAGCATATCCCGGCTGACGAGCATGCGCTGGTCATCCGAAAGATCCGGTCATTGGTGAAGACCGGCGGCTACGCGCTCATCCTGGAAAATATCCGCGATCACCTTCCGCATGTCTTTGCCCATCCGATCAAGGCATGGGAGGCTCAGTTTCAGGAGGTAGGGTTCCGGGTCGTTGCGCGGCGGCGGTATGACTACAGCGCCTGCCTGCGAACCTACGAATGGGTGAGCCGGCGATGCGTGATCCCCCTGCTGGCCCGGCACCGGCATTTTCCAGATACGGCGGACCTGACGCCGGAGCGCTTCCTGGCTCGGTTGGAGCCGCATCCGTTGCGGATGGTCAATAATGTCCTCCGGAGCCTGGCGCTCATCCCCGATGCGGTGATGGAAACGTTTCTCGTGGCAGGGAACGTGCCGCTGCCGAGCGGCCATTGCGGGTTTCTCTTTCAGGCCCAGTAGGATGAGGGATCATTCGATGGGTGCGGCGTCCGCCGTCATCGCGCGAGCCATGAGGGGTCAGTAGGATGTGTGGCATCAGCGGGGTCATCGGGTTCGACGATCCCGGTGTCGTCAAGCGGATGACCGATAGCCTCCGGCACCGCGGACCTGACGACGAGGGCGCCTACACCGACAACACCGCAGGACTCGGGATGGTGCGGTTGAGCGTCATTGACCTGGCGACAGGCCATCAGCCGATGACCGATGAACAGCGTCGGTATTGGATCGTCTTTAACGGGGAGATCTATACGTATCAAACCCTCCGGAGCGAGCTGGAAGCCAAGGGCCATCGCTTTACGTCTCGCACCGACACCGAAGTCATCGTCCATCTCTACGAAGACCTTCAGGAGCGGTGTGTGGAGCCGCTGAACGGGGATTTCGCTTTTGCCATCTGGGATGCCGCCGAGCGGCGCCTGTTTCTGGCCCGTGATCGCTTGGGCGTCAAGCCGTTGTACTACTGGCACAGCGGCCGCCGCTTCGCCTTCGCGTCGGAGCTGAAGGCGCTGCTGCGGCTTCCTGAGGTCTCGCGAGCGCTGGACTACGAGGCCATTGACGCGTACCTGACGTATCTGTACGTTCCTGCGCCCCGGTCCGTGTTCCAGCACATCAAGAAGCTGCCTCCCGGTTGCTGGTTGAGCTTTCAGAATGGGACGGTGCGGCTTGAGCGATATTGGGACGTTCCGGAACCCTCCTCCGCCCTGGGCGTGCGCGAACCGCTGGCTGAACCGATCCTCGCGGCGCTGCAAGACGCCGTGCGTCTGCGCCTCGTGAGCGACGTGCCCCTAGGGGCCTTTCTCAGCGGCGGCATTGATTCGAGCAGCGTGGTTGCTCTGATGAGCCGGTGCACCAGTCGGCCCGTGCAGACGTTTTCGATCGGATTCGAGAAGCCCCATGCATCATACAACGAGCTGCCTGCGGCGAGGCTGGTGGCCGAGCGCTTCCAGACCGACCATCACGAATTTATCGTGAAGGCTGACATCGCACGCCTCCTGCCGCAGGTGGTGTGGCATCTGGATGAGCCGTTTGCGGATTCCTCCGCGCTGTTGACGTTTCTGCTCTCGCGGGAGGCGAAGCGCACCGTGACCGTCGCGCTCACAGGGATCGGCGGGGATGAGCTGTTCGGCGGCTACCCGCGGTATCTGGGCGCATGGGCTTCATTGGCCTACGAGAAACTGCCGGGGAGCCTCCGCGGGGGGCTGGCCAGCATGGCCGGGATCCTTCCGGAATCCACGACGAGCCGCAATCTCGCGGGACGCCTGAAGCGGTTTGCCGACGGCGGATTGCTGCCGCCTGAGGATCGCTACCTGGCGTGGATCTCATACCTGACGCGCCCGCTGAAAGACGGCCTGTATTCCGAGGGATTTCGAGCTGCTCTGAATGGCGTCGATGCCCACGCGCCGTATCGGGCGCTTCTGGCGCGCGGCACGGCCGGGTTTGTGGATCGCGTCAACGCCCTCGATCTCCAGACCTACCTCCCGGATGATCTGCTGGTGATGGGTGATAAGATGAGCATGGCGCATGGGCTGGAGGTCCGCGTGCCGTTCTGCGACCATCGGCTGGTGGAGGCGGCCTGTGCCATCCCGATGCAGCGGCGGCTGAAGGGCTTCAGGCTCAAAGCGCTCTTGAAAGAAGCCGTGCGGTCCTTATTGCCGCCCGCGCTTCTTGGCAAACCCAAGCAAGGCTTCATGGTGCCCATTGGCGCGTGGCTGACCCGCGAGCTGCAACCGCTGTGCCGTGACCTGCTGAGCCCGTCGGCCGTGAAGCGGCGCGGCTTGTTCAGGCCCGAGGCGGTCGAGGCCTTGGTGAGACGCCAGCGCACCGCACCCGTGACCTTGAGCCATCACGTGTATGCGTTGCTAGTCCTGGAGCTGTGGTTCCGGCGCTATCTCGATGGCCCCGTCTCCTGAACGGATTTTGGTGATTCATCTCGCCGGTATCGGCGACCTCCTCATGGGGCGCCAGGCCCTGCAGGCCTTGCGTGCGGCCTTCCCGGCCAGCCGCATCGCCCTGTTGACGTTCGCGAACGCCGGCGAGTTAGCCCGCTTGATCCCGTCGGTCGATGAACGATACAGCCTTGAGGAAGAGTACTCCTGGCGGGCCGTGCAACGGAACCTGGCCACCATCTTCAGCCTTCGCCGGCGCCGCTTTGACCTCGCCGTCAATCTCTATCAGGTCTACCGAAGCATCGGCGTGGTCAAACTCGCCATCTTGTTGCGGCTCATCGCCGCGCGGCGGACCGCTGGGCGCGACACCGACGGGAGAGGCGCCTGTTTCGACCAGCGGATTCCGGAGCGCTCCGCCGAAAAGCGCCATGAGGTTGAGCGGCAGTGTGCATTCGTTGAGCGGCTGGGGTGTCCGGTCCCGGCCGGCCCGGTTCCTCTCGTCGTGGATCCAGACGACCAGCAGGCGATCGAGCGCTGGCTCGGTGCCCACGGGCTGCCGGAGGATGCGACGCTGGTGGCCATACACCCGGGCGGAGCCAGGCTGGGCCATCGGTGGCCTGCACCCGCCTTCGCCGCGCTGGCCCGCACGCTTCAGCGGCGCTACGGTGTTGCCATCGTCTTGACGGGGAATCGGGAAGAGCGGCGTCTCGTTGAGGACATCGCCAAGTCCGTCACGCGTCCGCTGGTGGCGGCTGGGGAGTTGCCGTTTGGTCAACTGGCGGCCTTGTTGCGCCGCTGTCGCCTATGTATTACGAACGATTCAGGACCCATGCACCTGGCCGCAGCCTTGCAGGTCCCGATGGTGGCGATTCTGGGACCGACGGACCCCCGTCGCTACGGCCCCTATCCACTCGACCGGCCGGACCAACGAATTCTTCACGCCGTGCCCTGCGCGCCGTGTTATCACAACCGCTGCGGCGGTCACGAGGCCTTAGAGCGGCTTCCAGTCCAGGCGGTTCTGGACGCCGCGCAAGCCATCCTGGAAAGCCAGCACCCCGTCGGGCTGACGGAAGTGCCTCAGCGTCCAAGGGTGCTGCATGTCCACACGCTGCCCGTCATCAGCGGCTCCGGCTTGAATACCTTCTCCTCCATGTGCGGACAGCGGGACGCCGGCTATGCGGTCGAGTTGGCCTGCGCGCCCTCGTTTGACGACGCCAGGTCTCCTCGGCTCGCGCAGGAGGGTGGAGCCCCGTCACAGGACGAAAGCCTGATCGATCTCGCCCGCTCCGACGGTATTCCAGTTCGGGAGATCCCTCATCTGCGCCGGCGGATTCATCCCTGGGATGATCTCTGCGCGCTCCTCGAGCTCTGGCGGCTCATGCGGCGCGGGCGGTACGCGCTGGTCCATACGCACAATTCGAAAGCCGGCATCCTCGGACGGCTGGCGGCGCGGTGGGCGGGAGTCCCCGTGGTGATTCATACGTATCACAGTTGCGTCTTTCGGTATCCCCATCTGCGGCCCTGGCAGCAGCGGGTGTTCCTCTGGACGGAGCGTCTGGCCGCCCGCTGGACCGACTACTTCGTGGCGATCTCGGAGGGGTTGCGCCGGGAATTTCTCGACGCCGGCATTGCCCCACCCGATCGCATCGCGGTGGTCTACAGCGGCATCGATGTCGCGCAGTTCCAGCAGCCGGTGGCCCTGAACGGTTACCGAACCGCCCTCGGCCTGCAATCAGATGACCTCGTGCTGGGTTCCGTTGCGCGGTTGGACGTCGGCAAAGGCCATCAGGAGCTGTTCGAAGCCGTCGTGCGCCTGCGACCGCGTTTTCCCCGGCTTCATGTGCTGTGTGTGGGTGATGGGCCGTTGAGGTCCCGTTTGACCGAGCAGCTGCGGCGCCTGCGCCTCACCGACTGCATTCATCTGCTCGGGGAGCGGCGCGACGTCCCGCAGTTGACGCAGCTGTTTGATGTCGCCGTGCTCGCGTCCGATTATGAAGGGATGGGGCGGGTGTTGTTGGAAGCGCAGGCCGCGGGTAAGCCGGTGGTGGCGACGAAGGCGGGAGGAATCCCTGACGTGGTGAAGGACGGCGAAACCGGCTATCTGGTGCCGGTGGGAGATACGCAGGCTCTTGCCAAGGCCTTGGAGCGGCTGCTCGCGGATGCGTTTCTGCGTCAGAAGATGGGACGGGCCGCGCTCGAGTGGATCGGCGAACGCTTTTCCAGCCAACGGATGTGCGAGCAGCTCCAAGCGCTGTACCGGCGCTTGTTGAAGGACGGCGGACCATGTTGAATGCGCTGACCGTGGACGTGGAAGAACATTTTCATTTCTGCGGGCTGAAGACGCCGCTGCCGTTCGACGAGCTCCAGCGCTCCTCAAGCCTCGTCGTCCCGCAAACCGAGCGCGTGCTGGAGCTGCTGGCCCGAACGCACGTCAAAGCCACGTTCTTTATCCTCGGGACGGTTGCCGAGCGGTACCCGGAGCTCATCCAGCATATTGCTCAGGAAGGCCATGAGCTGGCCAGCCACGGCTACCGTCATGAGCTGGTGTACCAGATGACGCCTGAAGCATTTGAACGGGACGTCTCCCTGGGACTCCGCGCCTTGGGAGCGGCGGTTCAGGTGCCGATTCTGGGTTACCGCGCCCCAAGTTTTTCCATCACCAAGGAGTCGCTGTGGGCGTTCGGCGTGCTGAGACGGCTGGGGTTCCGCTACGACTGCAGCGTGTTTCCCATCCACCATTCGCGCTACGGTCTGCCGGAGGCCTCCCGCGCCCCCCATGCCCGCGAGGGCTTGACCGAGTTTCCGATGTCCACCCTGCGAGTGGGCGCGTTCAACATCCCCGTGGCCGGCGGGGCGTATTTCCGGTTGCTGCCGTTTGCGGTGGTCCGGCAGGCGTTTCGCCGGCTCAATCGGGAGGGGATCCCCGGGCAATTTTACGTCCATCCGTGGGAGCTCGATGAAACGATCCCCCGGTTACCCGTGCCGTGGCACCGGGCGCTGACCCACTATGCCAACCTGCGGCAGACCCGCAGGCGATTGGAGTGGTTGCTGGAGGCATTCGCGTTTGGCCCGGTCCGGAGCGTCCTGGGCGTCCATGACTCGTGAGTCCGCGAGGGTCCAGGCGTATTTCGAGCGCATGCCGCTCGCCTTCGATCGTATCTACCAGCATGACCGCGGCCGCCTCCTGGGCCTGCTCGAGCGCTGGCGTCACCGCAGCATGTTCGAGCGATTTCGGCTGACCCTCGAGGCCTGCGGCGACGTCCGGGGCAAGCGCATCCTCGATATCGGATGCGGCTCCGGCCGCTACGCGGTGGAGTTGGCGCGGCGTGGGGCGGAAGTCGTAGGCGTGGATTTCTCCGCCCCCATGGTGGGCTTGGCGTCGCGGATCGCCGAGGAGGCGGGTGTGGCCGCTCGCTGCCGGTTTCTGGTCGGTGATATCCTCTCCCTGCCGCTTCAAGAACCGTTTGATATCAGCCTGGCCATTGGCGTGTTTGACTATACCAGCCAGCCGGGTCCGATTCTCGAGAAGATGCGTCGGCTCAGCCGTCTCAGATTCCTGGCGAGTTTTCCCGTTCGCCATCACGCGCTCACCTGGTTGCGGAAGCTGCGCTTATTCCTTGCGGGATGCCCGGTCTACTTTTACACTGAGTCTGACGTTCGAGCCCTGCTGCGGGAGCATGCGGCTCACGTCACGCTCCATGCCCTGGGGCGCGATTATCTAGTGATCGGAGAGCGCGCGGATGCGTCTCAGCGCGTGACACAAGGACACGTCTAAAGCATGTGGACCATAGCGGGGATGGCGTTTCTCATGGCAGGCCTGGTGTCAGGGACCCTGACGCCGTGGATGGCTCGAGTCGCCCTGGCCCGTGGGGTGATGGATCGGCCAAGCCCCCGGAAGGTCCATCATCGCCCCATCCCTAGGCTCGGTGGGGTCGCGGTGTTTCTGGCGTGGCTTGCCGCGGTGGGCGTCACCGGCGTTCTGGGGATGGGGTCCGACGCAGATTTTCTCGCTCGCACGGCTCCCTTGCTTCTGCTCGGAGCGGGGGCGATGCTGTTTGGGCTGTGGGATGATACGGCGATGCTGTCCGGCAGAAAGAAGCTCCTGATGCAGATCCTGCTGGGCGCCTGTGTCGCCGCCAGCGGGCTCCGCATCGATCGCCTCTCCAACCCGCTTGGGGGTGAGCTGTTGTTGCCGATATCCTTGAGCGTGGGGATGACCATCCTGTGGGTGGTCGGCATGATGAATGCCATGAATCTCATTGACGGGTTGGACGGTCTGGCGGCCGGGGTGGCGATGATTGCCGCTCTCGGGCTCGTGATGGTCGGGTTGCTCACGGCGCGGGATACGTCGGCGGTGATTTTCGCGGCGTTGGCCGGGAGTTGTGCGGGGTTTTTGCTCTATAATTTCCCGCCCGCCCGGATTTTTCTCGGCGATGCCGGGAGCCAGTTTCTAGGGTTCATGTTCGCGGCCGCTTCCCTCATCGATGATCAGTATAAGGCGGCGACCGCCGCGACCCTGCTGATTCCTCTGACGATGCTGGCCCTGCCGATCTTCGACGTCGCCCTGGCGATCCTCAGGCGGCTACGCGGGCGACATTCCGTGTTCCAAGCGGACAAATACCACCTGCATCATCGGCTGCTCAAGATGGGATTGTCACAGCGGCGGGTCGTGTTGTTTTTCTATCTGATTTCCGTCTACTTCGGCTGCCTGGCGTTCTTGTTTGTCCTGATCCCCTCGCAATACGCCATGATGCTGCTCGTCGTGATTCTGCTGGGGTTGTTGATGGCGATCCAGACGCTTCGGTTTATCGAATTGAAGCTGCGCCGGCTCTACCGGCGGACGCGCCGGCCCGCTGCGCGCGCCTCCGCATGAGGAGATACGCTATGCGGCCAGGACGGATCAGCCCGCTTGCCGCCGTCGTCGGGGGATTATCCCTGGCGGTTCCCCTCCAGGCTGAGGAGGCCCCCCC
>Ga0209515_10005917_pt1 | contig 15564 bp, 13 predicted proteins | sample Subgroupgradi54m_FD_187454 | JGI IMG/M metagenome (GOLD analysis project Ga0209515, IMG submission 187454) | Subsurface groundwater microbial communities from S. Glens Falls, New York, USA - GMW60B uncontaminated upgradient, 5.4 m (SPAdes)... ...
CTTCCAGAAGCTCATCCTCGTCAGATGCAAACACCACTCTGTCTGCCCCGGCTTTGATCAGGGCGACCTCGAGAGCACTCCGGTCATGGTGCTCTTCTTTAACCACGGCGACTATGGGAACACCAGGATGCTCAGTCCGATGTACTACGATTGCCAGGTCGAACCCGACAGGTGGATCGTTAAAAAAGTAGACTGGTCTCATAGTAATTACCTCTGTGCAGGTATCCCCGCACGAAAATAAACTCTTGCCCTACCGACAGCTCGAACCAGAGTACAGTTTTTCTATACAGCTCCTTCTGAGTAAATTATTCCGACCGCGGAACGAGCAAGCAGGAAAATATTCCTACATCCTCGCTCCGGGCCGAAAAAAGCTTGTCTATGTCAAAGAACGTTCTTTATAGCTCTTTTTCCTTGTGTAACAAGCAAATCGTTAACAATAAAGCAGAAATATAAAGAAGCACCTTATTCTACAACAGTACTCACAAGACTACAAGCCTATGTGATATACTGTATGGGGAGCTGGAGTACCGGCTGAGAGGTTCGATAGACATCGGACGACCCTATAAACCTGATCCGGGTAATACCGGCGGAGGGAAATATGAAAGAATTTGATCTTAGCTTATATCTTGTCACAGACCGCAGAACCTTTGATAATACTCCACTTATTGATGTCGTCGAAAAAGCTATAATAGGTGGTGTAACTATTGTCCAATTACGGGAAAAGCGTGTTCTAACCGCAGAAATAATTATGCTTGGAAAAAAACTCCACGAGGTAACAAGACACTACGGGGTTCCTCTTATTATTAACGACAACATTATTGCAGCACTTGCTATTGGAGCCGAAGGCGTGCATGTTGGACAAAGTGATCAGATTGCGTTTTCTGCCCGGGAAATGATAGGACTCAATAAAATTTTGGGTGTATCAGCAGGCACAGTACAAGAAGCAATACGAGCACAAAATGACGGCGCAGACTATCTGGGCGTTGGCTCTGTGTTTACAACAACAACCAAAAAAGATGCTGGACATGCTATTGGATTAGAAATGATGAGGAAAATTTCACAATCGGTACATATTCCCATTGTTGGTATTGGTGGAATAACAAAAGAAAATGCATCTTCTGTAATTAATGCAGGAGCAGCGGGCGTTGCAGTTGTTTCTGCAATAATCGGCGCTAAAGATCCCAAACAAGCAGCGAAAGACTTGCGAAACAGTATATGAGCGAATTTGATCGCATTGAAAAAATAAAAAGACTCATACCAAAACTTTCTAGTAATGTTACTGTTGGCATTGGAGACGACGCAGCTGTAATAAAAGGAAATGAGCATGAGTATCAACTTGTCACGTGTGACTGTCTTGTCGAAAATGTCCATTTTATAAAAAACAAAATAACTCCTTCTGATCTGGGACAACGCGCTGTTGCTATTAACGCAAGCGACATTGCAGCAATGGGTGGAGCACCAAAATATATGCTTGTGTCACTCATTACCCCCAAAGACACGCCCGAATCTTTTGTTGAAGAACTTTATAAGGGAATTACTGCCGCATGCAAAAAATATGGCATCGACGTTATTGGCGGCAATATGTCTTCTGGCCCAGCAATTATTATCGACATTACCATGCTTGGAGAGATAAAAAAAGAAAATCTTGTCCTAAGAAGTGGTGCAAAACCCGGAGATGCTGTTTTAGTTACTGGAATACTTGGGAATGCTCCAAAAATCCCCATTGCCCGAATTCGTGAATCCAAGATACTTGGCGAGTCTGAAAAAATAACTGCAATGATCGATCTAAGCGACGGCCTTGCCAGTGATATACGGCATATTTGCACACAAAGCAACGTTGGCGTTAGGTTATACGAAGACAAAATTCCAAGGCTTCCAGGAGTTTCCTTGCATAGAGCACTTACAAGAGGGGAAGATTACGAATTATGTTTTACTGCAAAAAAAGAAGACGCTGCACATCTAAAAACGCTTGTGGAAAGAAAAACCAAAACACCTGTTACAATTATTGGAGAGATAACGAAGTCCTCTCTCATACTAGTGCAGCCAGACGGGAAAGAAATACCATTACAACAAGGCGGCTGGGACCATTTTATATGAAGCTACATTACGTGTTAACTATTGCCGGGTCAGATTCTGGTGGCGGAGCAGGCATACAAGCCGATCTAAAAACATGTGCCGCAATGGGTGTTTTTGGCACATGTGCCATAACAGCACTAACAGCACAAAACACCCGGGGAGTACAATCGGTATACCCTATTCCCCAGTCGTTTGTGAACGAACAAATAACTAGCGTTATGACAGACATAAAGCCATTTGTTTGGAAAACAGGCATGCTTGCAACAGAAGATATTATAAAAACAACTGCATCCCTTGTAAAATTCTATGGAATAAAATATTTGGTTGTTGACCCCGTGTTTCTTTCCAAAAATAACCATGCGCTTTTGGAAAAAAGTGCTATCCAAACGCTTATCGAAAAATTACTACCTTTAGCATTTGTTGTTACCCCAAACATAGACGAAGCATCTGTGTTATCTGGCATGGCCATAAAAAACGAGAGTGATGTTCGCACTGCGGCAGCAAAAATAAAAGGAATGGGGCCAAAATACGTTGTTATAAAGGGCGGGCACATGCCCAGAAAAAAAACCGTTACCGATATATTGTTCGACGGAAAAGTATATATAAAATTTAAGTCAAAATTTGTCAAAACAAAAAATATCCACGGCACAGGGTGCGTATTTTCTGCCGGCATTGCAGCACAGCTGGCAAAAGGAAAAAGTATTATTGCTGCAATACGGACAACAAAACAATATATGACAACAAATTTAGAAAGTGGAAAAAAAATAAAAATCGGTATGGGCTTCGGCCCTGTGGTAATTGTATAACCGTTAGGTGCAAAGCTACATCCACCCCAAGGGTGGATGTGAGGCTGCACCCTATTGTTTTTAGGTGGTATGCTGGGTGAGTAGTCTATAGTAGTGGGCATACCAAGACTCGAACTTGGGACCTATGCAATGTGAATGCAACGCTCTACCAGCTGAGCTATACGCCCTTATTTATTTTTCAATCTTACCATAGTTGCCTCAAATTGACAAAAACCATACCTTTCTGCGACAATAAAGCTTGTGGATATCCTGCGGAAAATTTTTTACTTCTTTTTAGACATTGCCCAAACCCTTATTTTAGCAATTGTTGTTTTTTTTGTCGTCTATGTGTTTATTGCCCGGCCATACCAGGTTAGCGGGTCGTCTATGTACCCAACATTTAAAGACCAGGAATATGTGCTAACCAGCATTATTTCTATTAAACTTGGATCTTTAAGACAAGGGGATGTGGTCGTATTCGAAGCCCCAAACCAGAAAAACAGTGAATTTAAAAAAGATTTTATAAAACGGGTTATTGGCGTTGCAGGAGACACAGTTATGGTGCAAAACGGTAACGTATTTGTAAACGGTAAGCAACTAAACGAAAGCGCATACTTAAAAAGTAATGTCAAAACATACGCCGGCGCGTTTTTACACGATGGCGAACCAGTAACCGTTCCCACAAATAGTTATATTGTCTTTGGGGATAACAGACCATACAGTTCGGATTCGCGAGAATGGGGATTTGTAACGCAATCAGAAATGATTGGAAAATCTGTATTTGTCTATTTACCTGTGGATAAAATGAGGATAGTCCAAAACCCGTATAGCAATTAGGCTTTTTTTGTTTCTTTTTCTTCTTTCCCAACTCCTGCCAATAAATCATGAATCATTTTTAATTTTGGTGTAGTTACATCTACATCCCCTTTAATGGTAAACACAATGCGTGCCTGGCTTCTGGACTGGAAAACACTTGCCGACCCAAGCTGTAATTTTTCCTTTATACTTTTTGCCATTTCGTCCAGTTCTGGCACCCATAATTTGTCTTTTTCTGTCCTGGCTTCTTTTTGCTGGGTTTCCCCTTTTACTTGTCGTGCCAGATTTTCGGTATCCCGAACCGTGCTGTTTTCTTTTAAGATTTTCTTAAACAGATCAAGCATTAATTTAGGATCTCCCAAAGAAATAAGGGGTCTAACATGTCCTTCGGTAATAACATTTGCCACAAGCGCGTCTTTTATTGCATCTGGCAAAGAAAGTAATCGAATGGTATTAGAAACAGTTGGAGCGCTCTTTCCAACTTTTTTGGCAACCTCGTTTGTTCCTAAACCAAATTCATCAATAAGCCTTTTGTACGCTAATGCTCGTTCGATGGGATTTAGATCTTCCCGCTGAACGTTTTCGACAATAGACATTTCTAACATTCCCTGTGGCGTTGTTTCTATAACAACAACCGGAACTATTTTAAGTCCTGCAATTTTTGCTGCCCGAAATCTGCGTTCTCCGGCAATTAACTGGTACCCGGCTGGTGTTTTGGCAACAACCAGAGGTTCCAAAATTCCTTGTTCTTTTATAGAATCAACAAGTTCGGTTAATGAATCTGGGGAAATAAGACCTCGGGGTTGCAGTGGATTTGGCTGGAGTAGGTTTATTTCTAGTTCGTAAATTCGTTCATTGTTATCCATACTATGCGTTATGCGCTTATAACATCGATCAGTTTTTTGCCCATTTTTGTTTTAAATGTCACGATACCTTCTGTTAACGCAAACAGAGTAAAATCGTTTCCCATAGAAACATTTTCTCCTGGGAAAAATTTGGTTCCTTTTTGCCGGACAATAATACTGCCTGCTTTGGCTTTTTGGCCACCATACAATTTAACACCCAGTCGCTTTGCAACCGAATCTCTATTTCCTTTTACCGATCCTTGTGCTTTTGTATGTGCCATATATGTATGCTTGTGAAAACTACCCTATTTTATCCCGACTTTTCACAGAAGTCAAGAGAGGAAAATATTCAACCTTTAAATTTTGGAGAACTAACATTGCCCCCAAAGAATTCACCATCCATCCAACCTTGCCTTTGAGGAGCACCTCGAACAATAACCCGCCATCTTATTACTGCTTCTTTCCGATTTGAGTCAGCAACTACGGCTGGACCATCAATTATATCAACAACATCTCCTGTTTGCACTGATGGTAATTGTGGGTCAATACCAGATGCTGCTGTTTCGCGAAGCATCACACCCCAGTATTTTGGATAATCTAGCTCTTCATCATCTTGTATTGCTACACCGTCTCCTATAGCATACTTTTCTATTTCTTTCTCCGTTCCATTAAAAGAAAATTCAGTACCTCGAAAAAAATCTTTCCAAAAAGCGTATGTATCTGTATAGAATCCACCACCTGTTGTTTTCTGCTCATATAAAACTTTTCCCCTTGCAAGGGTACCATTAAGAAAGCTGGAAAAACCAGTTGCAAATCGTTCTTGCGTAACCCTATTTATTTCTGTAGTTGCTGCAGGTAAATCGGTACGATAGATTGGATTAATTGTAGGAAGCACAAGTTTTGTTTTAAATTCCTCCAAAAGCTTATGGTCTTGCATGACAGAATATGCAGCAAGAGCATCAAATGGACTCGTGTTTTTATCTGTTATTGCCACATTATCATCTTTGTCTGTATCCTTTAGCAAACCACCAAAGTTAATTCTTGGAGGAACAGGTTTGCCAGCTTTTTCCAACACTTTTATACCACGAGATAACCACATAAAATTAAATGGGCCATAAATAGACATCTCTCCTTCAAATTTAACTTTTCCATGCATAGATTCTATCTCGCTAAACAAACTGGAAGGAATTGTATCCTTATCGGAAGAAGCGTCTCTATATCGCATTCTAAGAGCAGCTTCTAATAAGACCTGAGAAAACGTAATATCTGTCTGGTCATTTAAATGGAAACTATTATTATTTATAATAAGTGTTTCGCTGTCTACTGGAACTATATATGATGTCCCACTTGCTTTCTGTAAAAAAGCTGCCTCTTTCAAAAGATGATTTTTGAGCATACCCATAGTCTCTTCTTTACTTTTTCCTTCTCTTACATCTCCATTTCTTAATCTTTCAGAGTAATCGACTAAAACCGCAGCGCTGTGGATTGCATCTTCTGATGTTGCGGCAGGCAAACCTTCCAATAATTGTGCAGGGTTAATTACTCTAGTTGGTTCTGAAATTGCTGGACTTTGAGGCGGAATAGCAGTACGAGATTCTATATATGATCTTGCACCTAATGCAAGACTTAAACCCAAAACTCCTGCTGCTACAATTCCTGCTCGTTTTGGCCTTTTCTCTTGTAAGCTCATAAAATTATTATTGACTTACTTTCTTACGCTGGCAGATTTTTTAACAGGTTTTAATTCTCCCCCGCCTGCATCGCGTTGCGAAGCATCGCGGGCAGGTTTTTTGTGACTTGAGTTTATCGAGACAATTTCTAGACGAGTTAACCGTGCTCTAAACCCAACACTTCTTCGGTAACGGACTTTTGATTTAAATTTACTTATTCTTAATTTTTCCCCTTTTTCGTCACCCAGTATTTTTGCAGTAACAGTTGCTCCTGCAACCGTTGGTGCACCCATGGAAATTGTGTCATCCCAACGCAAAAGAAATACCTGGTCAAAGACTATATCCCCTTTTGACTTAGGTAATTTATCAACTAGTATTGTCTCGCCTTCGGATACTTTATATTGTTTTCCACCACTTGTAATAACTGCGTATCGCATAATAACAACCTATTATAACAAACTATCTACCTAATTTCCAGAACCGATCTATCTTGCAGCTCAAAGCTAAAACTGGATAATAGCCCAAGTAGCATAAAGCTGGATAACACAGAACTGCCGCCATAAGATACGAAAGGAAGCGTTACCCCAACAATTGGTAATAAACCTATGTTCATACCAACATTTACAAAAAACTGCAATAGCAGCAAAAAAAACGCACCAATGCAAAAGATTTTTCGAAATGGGTCATCCACAAGCCCATACAACACATAAATACGGTACAAAATGACCGCAAAACACGCAATTATTATGACTCCTCCAAAAAACCCAAAGCTTTCGGTAATCGTTGCAAACATAAAATCTGTATGCCGTTCGGGCAAAAACCGCAACATCGACTGTGTTCCCTGCCCCAGCCCTTTGCCAAAAAACGCTCCAGACCCAACCGCAATTAACGCTTGCATGGCGTTATACGATGTTCCAAGTGGATCGTTTTCTGGGCGAAGAAACGCGGTAAGTCTGTCCTTTTGGTACCCATGTAAAAATTTAATAAAAAATGGTAGCACTATTCCCGTTGCCAAAGCACCTGCAGCAAACCACCGCAAGGGAAACCCAAACACTATAATTGTTGCTACAAACGTGCCAACATACAGCAAGGCACTTCCTAAATCAGGCTGTTTAAAAATAAGAAACGCTATGGGTAGAAGTAATCCAAAACCCGTAAGAAACGATGGAAACGATGTTCGTTTTACATCTTTTAAGTATGCTGCCAAAGACACCAAAAGCAGCGGTTTAAATATTTCCGAAAATTGTATGCGAAATCTAAATATGTCCACCCATCTAACCGCCCCCCGGCTTTCGAATCCTAAAAATAAAACAAATGCAAAAGCAATAATCGCAGCGCCATATAGTATTGGACCAAACATTTCCAGCGACCGGTAATGAGAATGGGACAAAATAAAAAAAATAACAAGGGACAGAAGTATGTATAACGCTTGAGAGAAAAAATAACTAGTATTTATGGAAAAAAACGTTGCTAAACTTATGGCAACTAAAACAAACACAGGAAACAGAAGCATCCAGTCAATAGCAAACACCCCAACGTTTTTCATACCAAGACTTCGCAGTTGTCATTGCGAGGAGCCGCAGCGACGTGGCAATCTTCCAAATAGATTCCCACGTCGAAGATCCTTTAGGGCTCGGTTTTTACCTCGCTCGGAATGACAGAAGTGCGAAGCTTGTGTCATATCCGGGTAACAGAAAATTGATCCCCCTGTTTTAGATTTCGTACCAGTGCCCTTTGTTTAATGTCTTCCTCGTGTTCTTTTGGAAAAGAAGGCATTACAACATCTACTTTTTCGTCTAATTTTGTTCCCATGTTTTTTCGTTCCTCCTGAATTTTTCTAACAATATCCCGTGCTTCTCCTTCGGATTTTAAAGCTGGAGTTATATTCGTATCCAATGTAACATTTAATTCTCCTTTTTTATACACAATCTCTTTTATATTCAGTTCTGCCAAAATAAGATTTTCCAAATCTACAGATAATTTTTCTTGCGTGGTATATGTTAATCTTTGCAAAGGCTGTCTAACTTTTATATTATTATTTTTTCGCTCTGCATGCCCCATTTCTACAATTTTCCGCACCAACTCCATTTCCTCCATCAATCTTGAATCTTGAATCTTAAATCTTGAATCTTGAATGGGCCATTCTGCAAAATGAACTGATTCCTCACCGGTTAAATTTCTATACATTTCTTCTGCAATAAATGGAGTTATTGGCGCTAAAAGTTTTGACATGGTTACCAAAATTTCGTAAAACGTTTTGTAACACGCCTGTTTGTCTTGTTCATTTTTTGCGCTTGGCCCAACCCTATCCCTGGATCGCCGAACGTACCACAAAGAAAGATCAGAAATAAACTGCTCAACGCTTTTAATTGCATTAATCGTGTCATATTTTTCTAACGATTGAGTAACAAGTCGTATCGTCTCGTTCAATCTCGCCAAAATCCACACATCCAAAACATTCTTCGACGTCATTCTGGCTTGTCCAGAATCCAACTCTGGCGACCATTTATCAACTATTGCATTTGCAACAAAAAAGTTATACACATTCCAAAGCATTAATAATGTTTTTACTTCGTTTTTATATTGTTCTTCCGAAATCGCTGTGTCTTCCCCTTGCACCACAGGACTTTTCATTAAGTATAATCGGAGTGCGTCTCCTCCGTATTTTTGCAGCATTTCTTTTGGATCTGGATAATTACTATAGTTTTTACTCATCTTCCTTCCATCTGTTCCCAGAATAACACCATTTACCAGAACGTTTTTAAATGCCTCAACCTTATATAATGCATTGGATATAACGTGTAAAACATGAAACCATGATCGAATTTGCCCCGTGTACTCAACAATAAAATCAGGTGGATAAAATCGCTCAAGTGGTTCTGTTTTATCAAATGGGTAATGCCGCTCGCCAAACGACGCGCTACCTGCTTCTATCCAGGAATCCAAAACTTCCGGAACACGATGAACAGTTTTACCGCATTTATTACATGTAACTGTAACTTCATCGATCTCCGGCTTATGTAACTCGGTGATTTTCTTACCCGACCGCTCTTCAAGCTCGCTTATTGAACCTGGTACAAAGCGTTCTCCACATTTACACTCCCAAACAGGCACAGGCGATCCCCAATATCGGTTTCTTGATATATTCCAGTCAGGCGCATGTTCTAAGCTTTTTAAAAACCGTCCGTGCTTAAAATGATTTGGTATCCAGTTGACCTTTTCGTTTGTTGCGATCATCTCATTTTTAATAGACAAAACGTTCACAAACCATGCATCAATAGGCGCGTAATACAACCTGGTATGGCATCTCCAGCAAAGTGGAACACTATGTGTCAGTGGTTCGTCCTTATAAATGAGTCCCCTCTTTTGCAAATCCTCGTTTACTGCTTTGTTTGCTTTTAAATAGTACATGCCGCCAAACAATGGCACGTCTTCCTTTATCATTCCCTCTTCGTCTACATGCATTTCTACATGAATATTATTTTGTTGGGACGCTTTTAAATCTTCTTCCCCATATGCGGCAATGGTAACTACACCAGTTCCCTCGTCTGCTGTAACAAAATCTCCAGGAATAATAACAAACGCTTTTTTGCCCTTTTCTATTTTGTAGTAATCGTAATGTGGAACATATTCTAATCCCACCAAATCCTCCCCCTTAAACTCTTCAACAATCTCATAATCAATATTCTTGTCATTGCGAGGAGCAGTGAGCGTTTGTGCTCGCGATGACAATGTCTTGAGTGTACTCTTCGCCAATATATAATACTCATTATTTTGTTTTACTTTTACATATATTAGTTTTGGGTTAACAGCCAGCGCCGGTACAACAATTTTATTCCATGGCGTCGTCGACCATGCAAGAATAAAAGTCTTATCTTCTCCATCTTTTGTTTTGAGTTTTGAGCTTTGAGTTTTGAGCTGATACTTGTATGTCGTCCCTGTTTCTTCTATATCCTTATAATTATCCGCATCCATCGCAACTTCAAAATTAGAAATTGGGGTTTCGCAATGCGGACAGTAAAGGCATACGCGAAAACCTTTATAGATATGATTCTTTTCATACAGCTGCTTAAATACCCACATAACAGACTCCATGTATGGGGTGTCCCATGTGCGATATGCATGTTCAAAATCAACCCACCTGGCAACGTGATCCACGTACCACTCCCATTCCGATGAGACTTGAGACACATATTGCTTGCATTCATCAATAAATTTTTTAACACCAACAACTTCTTCTATGTCTTTTTTTCTTTTTATATTAAGTTTATTTTCGACCTTGTTTTCTATTGGCAAACCATGCCCGTCCCATCCCCAAACACGGCGCACCCTGTACCCCTTCATAGTCCAAAACCTAGCAATTAAATCTTTTGCGATACTCGTAAGAAGATGACCATAATGGGGCAGACCAGTTACAAACGGAGGTCCATCCAAAAACGTCCACGTTTTGTCGGCAGGACGTGACGATATAGATTTTTCAAAAATCTTGTTATCTTTCCAATACTGTATTGTATCCTCTTCCAGTTTTGGAAGTGAAATATTTGGGGAAACAGGTTTAAACATAGGCTTAATTGTACAGAAAAACCCAAAGCATGGCAAGCAGAAAACGTAACTGTTCACAGTTCTAACACGATTATTCTTCGAGTGAGACTAAAGCCGAATCGAGAAGTTCTCGACTTCGCTCACGCTGCGCTCGAACAATAACGTTTGTGTTAGAAGAGTGAACAGTTACCAGAAAACTCCATACTTGACAAATAAGGAAATATCTGTTCAACTAAATACAGGCAGGGGAAAATAGTAGTGTATGTGTAAATGCTCTTCTCATAGGAAAAAGTCCACGAAACATTTTTCATCCAGTGTTCGCTATATTGGTTTTATTTCTTTTGCAATTTTGCTTTTGGTATTGGTAAAATCCGGTAGCCTTTCTCCAGATAGTAACGTCCTGGGAGTAAAACTTTTAGCACAGAACATGACTCCAGAACAACAAATGCAGCAACAGGCGCAACAACATCCTCAGCAGCAAGGATCCGAACCACAACAACAGAGTCAACCCCAACAGCAACAACCTCAGCAACAACAACCAAATAATAATCCTCAACAACAGCAACAACAAATGACTCCACAGCAACAAGAACAAATGCGTCAGCAATATCAACAGACACAACAGCAGAATGGTGGACAACCAAATCAACAACAAATGACTACAGAACAAAAACAACAATACCAGCAGTATCAGCAGGCAAGCCCGCAAAAGCAGCAGGAAATACGGCAACAATATCAACAACAGAATCAGCGACAAGATGCTCAGCAGCAATACGCTGGCCAACAACAAAATGGATCAGTACCCAAACAACAAAATGCCCAAGGCCAACAACAAGGGCAATACCAGGCAACTACGCAAGAACAACAACAAATGACTACAGAACAAAAACAACAATACCAGCAGTATCAGCAAATGACCCCACAGCAACAACAGGAAATGAATCAAAAATATCAGCAGGAAGCGAAACAAATGCAGCAGCAATGGCAGCAACAAGCCGCTCAAAATGGATTTCAAATTAGTGCCCCAACAAATAGTACATTTCCAGGAATCAATAGCCAGCATGGATCTCCAAATCAAAATAGCGGTACTCCTCCTTTTTCCTCATTCCCAACTATCAAAGGACAATTTTTTGTCAGTTCGGCCAATGGCGGTTCCAATGTTAACTTAAACGATAAAAATACCAATATCGTACTTGACAACGATAATTCTGTGAAAGCCAGAAAAGCAGATGGCACAGAAGTTACAATTAACAAAGACGCTTTAGAAAAAATTACTACTGCTATAAAACTGGAGACAGGATCTGAAATATCTCAAAACGGCAATGCTTTTATAATGAAACGTGGACAAGTGGAAGCACAAACAAATTTTCCTATTTCCTTTAATGTTGCTACCAAGACATTTTCTGTCAATACCCCAACAGGTGTAAAAGAAATCGCTGTTCTTCCGGATCAGGCTGTTGAAAAAGCAATACAAAGCGGAGTTATAAGCAATGTTTCAAAAGCAGACACAACAACAGGAACAAATACAGATTCAAAGGTCAAGCTGACAGAGTATAATAGCCATCCTGTGTATCAGGTAAATGGAGACAGCAAGCAAAAAGTATTCGGATTGCTTCCTGTATCTATAGGAAAGACAACATATATATCAGCAGAAAATGGCAATGTAATAACAACAAATCAGAGTTTTTTCTCTCGTTTCCTCGACACAATTTCGTTTTAAGTAGAAGCTTAATTTCTCTGCCGTAGAAATGCTGGAATTTCGAAGACGTCTTCTTCTTCGTTTTGCTTTTCTTCAACAACTGGCTTGCCATATTGCTGTTGCTGCTGAGGTTGTAGTTCTACTTTTTTGTCTGGCACAACAAATTCTTTTAGTCGTTGCTTTGTCTGGTCAAAACCTGTTGCAACAACGGTAATTTTTAACTGGTCGCGCATACTCTCATCAATAGTTGCGCCAAAAATAATATTTGCATCGGGGTCTGCGGCAGCAGAAATAATTTTTGCTGCTTCGTCTACTTCGTTCATGGTTAAATCCGGACCACCAATAATGTTAAACAACACGCCTCGCGCGCCATCCATAGAAATTTCCAAAAGTGGCGACGCAATGGCAGTTCGTGCTGCAGTTTGCGCACGGTTTTCCCCAACCCCAGTTCCAATGCCCATAAGTGCAGACCCGGCATTTGTCATAATAGTACGTACATCTGCAAAGTCTACGTTAATAAGCCCTGGCATGGTAATTAAATCCGAGATCCCCTGCACTCCTTGGGTTAACACAGAATCTGCAACTTTAAATGCTTCCAAAAGAGAGAGTTTCCTGTCGACTACATCCAAAATTCGCTGGTTGGGAATAACAATTAATGTATCTACTTTGTCCCGCAAGTTTTCTATGCCGTCTTCTGCCGATACCATACGCCGGGTTCCTTCGAAACTAAAAGGCTTTGTAACAACCGCAATGGTTAATGCCCCAACTTCTTTTGCAATTTTTGCAATAACTGGCGTTGCGCCAGTTCCAGTTCCGCCACCCATCCCAGCTGCTACAAAAACCATATCTGTTCCTTCCAGAATGTCTTTAATTTTTTGCGCCGACTCTTCTGCCGCTTGTCGACCAATTTCTGCATCTCCACCCGATCCAAGCCCTTTTGTTAACTGTTCACCAATTTGCAATTTTGTTGCAGACTGGCACATAAGCAGTGCTTGCGCGTCCGAATTAACAGCAATAAAATCCACCCCCTGAATCTGGCTTTGGGATATCATAGAATTTAGCGCATTATTACCGCCCCCACCAATTCCCATAACCCGAATCTTTGCAAAATTAGCTGTTTGTGGTTTGATTAACATACAATTTACCTAAAGTGGAATTTCCCACCAATCCTAACAGAAGAAAAATTATTTTGCAATAGCGAAAGTATAGTGAAAGTATAATACTACAGCAAGCTATAGGGAATAAACATTAAAATTTTGATAATCTTTGTATAAATAAAATGCTTGCTCATAAACTTTGGTTGTTAAAGTATCCACTTCCTCATAGGGGTAGTTATTTCTTAGTAAAACTAAGCGTACGTTTGCTCTTATTCTTGATTTAATAATTTCATGATTTGTCCAATCAATTGTTATGTCTCTTTTAATGGCTTTTACTAATTCTTTTACTAATTTTTTAAGTTCGCTGTTTTTTATTGCCTTTTTACCTTCTGACAAAACATCATAAAAAGCCATTTCTTCATCCGAAAGCCCAATGTTTTCTCCCGCATGTTCGGCTTTTTTCACTTCTCTTGCAAGCGCTATTAATCGTTCAATAACTTTTGAAGAGTTAATTATATTGTTTTCATATTCTTCAATAATCTCTTCCAACATATCAAGTAAAGATTGAAATCGAGGAATATTTAACCTTTTTTTATAGCGTAGTTCGTCTTTTAATAATTTTTGAATAGCTTCAATCGTCAAATTTTTATAATGATAATTTTTTGCATCTGCTAAAAACTTTTCATCAAGAATTGAAATGTCTGGTTTTTCTTTACCATTTTGAGCAAATATATCTATAACACCTTCAGCCTTAATTCCTTTTGAAATCAGATCTCGCACAGCAGTCTCGGTTTCTTTAGTTATATAAACAGGATCAACTATAGTATTTTTGACTATAATTTTTCGCACTCCTTCGAAAAATTCTATATCTTCCTTAATAGCATTTGCGTCTTTGTGCGGCATTGTTAAAGAAAAAAGTTTATATAACTGCATTGAAAGTTTTAAAAATTTATCTTTCTGATCAGAGTTTAAGTTACAAGTATGTTTATCTGTTAATACAGTATTTACCGCTTCTGAAAGCAACGCTACTAAATCCGCACCACTACGCTTTTTCCAATCTTTATAATCTATATCAACAAAAAAGCTTTTTACTTGCTTGTATTTGTCGAGCATATTCCTTACTAATTCTTCTAGAGGAATCATCGCCTGATCCTGAATGTCGGAAGCATAAATAGCTAAAGCTTTTTTTATATTATCTGCAACTCCTATATAATCAACGATAAGTCCTGCTTCTTTATCTTTATATCTTCTGTTAACCCTGGCAATTGCTTGCATTAAAGTATGTCCTTTTAAAGGTTTATCAAGGTATAACGTATGCAAAAATGGTACGTCAAATCCGGTTAGCCACATATCACAAACTATTGCCAAATTTAGCGGATCATCTGGGTTTTTAAATCGTCTTTCTATTTCTTTGTTGTCTAGTTCATTTTGTATCTCCTTTTTGTAATCTTGATTACTCGATATAATTACTGCTGCTTCCGGGGCATCTTTCGTTTGAGAGATTATTTGATACATCCTTACTGCAATTCGCCTGCTCATTGTTACAATCATTGCTTTTCCTTTTAAACCTCTGTTGTTGAAATGAAAAATAATATCTTCTGTAATCTTTTGTAATCTGTCTTCTGATCCAACAGCTTGTTCAATTCGTGCCCATTTTTGTTTAAAATATTCCTTTGTTTCAAATGCGTGTTCTTCTGTTAATTCTTCAAACTCGTCGTCTATATTGTCATTTAAAACATGTAGGGGAGCAAGCCTTCCTTCGTAATATATCTTTACTGTTGTTTCGTCCTTTTCTGATCTATCTATTTTATAAGTGCTAATATAATCTCCAAAAACCAATCTGGTATTTTTGTTACTAAGTTCAACAGGAGTACCAGTTATACCCATAAATGAAGCGTTTGGTAAAACATAACGAACATTTCCAGCTAAAGAAGCATAATGACCTACTCCGCAGCAAGCTGACGGAGTATCAGATGAAATCCAACCTCAGCTGATCTTTATGAAGCATTGTGTATGTTTGTTGCTTTCCTTGAT
>Ga0209515_10005918_pt1 | contig 15564 bp, 15 predicted proteins | sample Subgroupgradi54m_FD_187454 | JGI IMG/M metagenome (GOLD analysis project Ga0209515, IMG submission 187454) | Subsurface groundwater microbial communities from S. Glens Falls, New York, USA - GMW60B uncontaminated upgradient, 5.4 m (SPAdes)... ...
CATGTTGTATTTCGTTTTATTAATGGACCCAGCCGCCGCCGTTAAGACAAACACACCCACCCGGTCGCTAAGAGCGACACCGGAAACCGTGACTGATACTGTGTTGGGCGGGGTGCGGGAGACACCGTTGGAGTCAATCAGCTGGAAGTTTTGGGCGTCTGCGGCCGCATAGTTAGTGATCCACACTCCTTGGGCGCCGAAGAATTTGCCTCCGGCAAAAGTACCAAAAGGAGAAGCTTTAACCGGAGTAAACACTCCGGTAGAAGTTTGGACCAATGTCCCCACGATGCGAATGTATTGTTCACCATCGATATTGGCAAAAGGACCGGCCTGGGCCGCAACTCCGGTGGCCGAGGCACTTTGCAGTTGCGGCGTGTTAGTGGCCCCGCGCCGGGTGACAAACTTTAACCACTCATACATTTGCGCCACCGTCCGGGTACCGACGTCAATGCTGACGTGGTAAGGTTGGGCGCCGGCGCCGTTATTTAGATCTCGGCTAATACCGGCTCCAGTCGAGAACGTAAAAGTGATGGGGTTGACGGTGCCGTAGTTTGCTACCAAGTTGGTAGGCGCACCGTTAACCGTACCAGTAGCGACAGCGCCGCCGACTCTGGTGATAGTATCGGCGCTGACAAATTGGGTCAGCGAGGTACCACTGAGGTAATACTCCAGAGTGACGGTAGGATTTGTTCCGGTTATCTTGGTAACAGTCCCTTCTTTGGCGGTGTTGGTGGTATGAGTAAATTTATCTCCTACAGCGAATGTTCCTGTAGATGAGGACAGAAGAATCGAGTATTCGCCGGTGGTATTGTTTAAATCTGTCGCCGTAGCCAAAGGTACCGGGTTTCTGGAACCGGTAATGCCTGAGGAGATAAAGTGGTCGTAAAGCTTGGAGTATTCTCTGCCGCCAATCATCAAGTTACCCGAATCAATGGAGGTGCCAAACTCCTGCACCCGGATCAAGATATCAATTTGTCCCACCGGCCACCAGGCACTAACCTTCGTACCGTTTCGCACTACATAGATGGCAGTGTTGGCCTCGATGGTACCCAAGGTGAACATGTTGGCCCAGATATTTTCCCCGCTGAATCCGCCTTGGATTGTCGCCGTGGCTGTGGCACCTGATCCGGCGCCATTGGCAGTGATAGTGACTGTCGGGGCAGAGGTATAACCTACACCGACTTCAGTGACGGTGATACTAGCAACTGTGCCGGTGGCCGACAAAACGGCAATGGCGGTAGCACCGGACCCACCCCCGACAGTGATAGCGACCGTGGGGGGAACGACATAAGCGCTCCCGGCTGCACCCACGGCTATCGAGACCACCCCACCGGTCCAACTGCCGGCACCGGAACTTGTGGGAGTAACAGTATAAGTATTACTGTTAGGGTAAGTATCAGTACTAGCGCTGGTTGGTCTAACCCAAAGTTTCTTTCTGGCGGTATCAAAAAAGAGGATCTTTCCGCCTGAGTTAGTGCCGACGGTAGTCTTGCCAATATCCAATCCCACAAACTCGGTGGTGAAGGCGTAACCCACAATTCTGATCACCCCGCCGGTCCAGCCACTGCTTTTGATAGCCCCGCCTTTAAGAAACTTGATACTCTCTTCATCAATAAACCAACCGTTGATAAACCGGTACTCAGTAGGAGTCTGGGCATCCATGGGTACTTGATCATCCATCTGGCCCAGTTCATCAAAAGTATCTTGGAGTAAAGAATACAGGGCATTGACCGACCACACAGTTCTACCTTTACCTTGGGTGGTAACGGAAAGGGTGACCAAAGCGGCCATGGTTCCGTCAACAATGTCGGTAGTTGAACCGGTAACTTTATTGCTAATAGTCACCGTGTTAGTAGTAGAGGTAGCGGTGAAATCAACCGACTGGGGAGAGGCATTTAAAGCGGTGGTAATTTTGGTGGCAATACTGGTCGTAGTGTCGGCAGAAGCCAGATTTACCGCGATGGCCGTTCTCCCCGAAACCGCCGGGTCGGTGCCGGCACCAGCCAGCTGAAACCACACATAGTACTTAGTAGCATCAGTGGCTGAGTTGAGAAGAAAATATTTACCGGTATAATTTCCCGCGGATTCTGCGGTATTAACCAGGGTTCTGGAAACCTCAGCAATCGATACGCCACCGACACCCTGAGTACTCACTGCCAAGGACACCAGAGCCCCCAAGGGGGTACCGGTACCATCGACGATATCGGTGGTGGTACCCTTTTTAGCATTGGTGATAGTGACAACATTGGTAGTAGAGGTAGCCGTAAAGTCAGTGGTTTGCAGAGAGCCAGCCAGATTTAACTGGGCCGTAATTTTGGTAGCAATCGAGGTGGTCGTGTCCGCCGCCGCCAGAGTGACTAAAATACCAATTCTGCCGGCGGGGGCTGGATCAGCCCCGCCGCCTTGCTGGAACCAAACGTAATATTTGCTGGCATCTGAGGCCGAGTTGAGAAGGAAGTGCTTACCGTTATAATTACCAGCTGACTCTGCGGTATTAACCGTCACCGTGGAAATCTCGGCTATCGCCAAACTGGCAATAAACTCTTGGTGATAAACTTTCTTATCAATGTAATCAACTGTAAAATCATCGGCAACGGCCATAGGTTACTTTCTTAAATGAATAATCTCGCCTAATTTGTTAGCTAAAAACTTCTTCTTCCCCACCTTTTTTTCTAGTTCTATCATCTCTCCTGGTTTATGAAACGTCAAATCATCAACATGTGCGGCTGCAGAAACATCTGCTTCCACCAGCCCATCTCTGAGGGCCCAGGCAATGGGGATAACATCTTCAGGTTTTTTTAAAGGTATAGATTTAAGTTCGGTAATGTCATAAACACCGCTTTTAAAATGACCAATATCACGGGTGAGGAAAAACTTAGTGGACAGTCTAGTCATTACAATTCACTTTAATATGATACAACCTTCTGTGTCAACAGTTTTTCGTAGGTGATATGTTTGCGCCGTAAATGATATAGTTTCCAAATGGTTTACTCTTTTAAAAACTCTTCGATATTTTGCCGATTGACGGCTTTAAAAATGCTGTTTGGATAAACAGAGGTAAATTCACGAGCCGCTGGATTGGTTTTTTGTTCTCGAGACATCCATTTAAACTCAAAGGCTTTCAAAATACCACCGCTTTCTTCAACCAGATCAATCTCTTTTTGATCATAGGTACGCCAGAAGTATAAATTGGCCGCTTTTCTATTATTGGCCAGCACTTTTATTTTTTCTATGACACAAAAATTTTCAAAACAAGCCCCGGTATCATTTCTAAGATGAAAAGGATTGAAGTTGCGGATCAGAGCATTCCTTAGCCCCAGATCCACAAAATAATATTTAGACGTTTTAGAAATTTCCTTACGGAGATTGCGGGAAAAACCACGGATGTTGATGATAACAAACATTTTTTCAAGCAGGTCGAGGTATTTTTCAACCACTACCTTGGAAATCGAAAGACTCTCGGCCAGCTCTTGTATGGAGACCTCGTTTCCTATTTGCAGCGCCAGAAGAGAGAGCAGATCAACAATTTTTTTAGGTTTACGCACTTGCTCGAAAGAGAGGATATCCTTATAAAGATAATTATTCAAAAGTTCGTTGAGGTAGATGATTTTGTCCTCTTCGCTCACGCTCACAACCGTCTCGGGATAGAGACCAAAACGAAGGAATTCTTCAAGTCGGGGGACAAAGGAGATATCAGGGGCAGCAATGGGGATTTCCAGGGCTGAAAGCGGATATAAAGTGAACGTGGTTGTCCGGCCGGTTAATGGTTCGGCAGTTTGATTGGCAAGCTCCAAAGAAGCAGATCCAGAAACAAGCATCTGGGGTGAGAAAGTATCGTAGACCAGTTTTAGACTGTTGCCAATGTTTTCAATTTTCTGCGCTTCATCAATGACAACTAGATCGGCATCACCGATTTGCTTTTTTAAAGTGGCAGCGTTTGGCTTTGACCAGACTTCCTGGACACGCAAATCTTCTCCGGCCAAATAGACCGACTTTTCCTGGTACTCTGCCAGCAGCTGTTTGATAAGAGTTGTTTTTCCGGCTTGCCTTGGGCCATAAAGAATAATGATTTTGGGCTTTTTAGTGAATTGTTCTTTAATTTGGGAAAATATACTTCGCTGAATTACCATAAATTGAGTATGGTATAGTTTACTCAATCTGTCAATACGCAAAACTTACGTCAGAATACCGTCTTTGAGAAACTTCCGGCTGGCTGTATCAATAGACCAGCCGTTAATAAGCAAATAAATTGTTTGTGACGTCGCCCGAATTGGTATCTGGTAAGACATATTCTCTGGCTCATCAAAGGTATCTTGAAGATACGAGTACAGTTCGTTCACGGTGTAGATTTTCCCACTGCCATTCTCACCGTAGTAAATTCTTTTGTTTATAAAGTCTATTTTAAAATCATCCGCAATCATAATATCCTCCTTTCTACGATGCTATGGTATCTAAAACCATATTTGCTATTACGCTAAGTCCGCTGGAGGTGATGATTCCGGTAGACTCATAAGGGAAATACCTGGTGGATCCAGCAGAATCAAATCTGACACGGATGGTCACAGCGGTATCTACCAGATAATTAAAGGTTGTTGTGGCAACACCACTGGCATTGGTATTGGTCAGCAATAATTCTGAGCCGGGGGCAATAGCAGATGTTTTGTACACCGCTACTCTGGCATTTAGAATTCCGGCACCACTAGAAGCCAAAACAGTTATTGTTATGGTTACAGAATTAATAATAGTGGTCGATCCGTTACCGGTATTGGTGAAGGTTCCGGGGTTCGCGCCGCTGGTGGCATTGATAATAACGTTAGCGTTCACATAAACTGCAAAAGTGGCATCATTGGCGGCAATGGCTGTCCAGGTACTGCCGGTTAAATCTGCATAGTTGCCTGCATGTCCGCCAACGTTTGACCCCACATCCAGGGTGTTGCCGACACTGCCCCCTGAGTATTCAACGGTTATTACATAGTTGGTAGCATTAACTAGAACATATTGCTGGGCTACGGTAGAGAATTGAATATTTGTCGTCACATAAGATGTAGTTAAGTTGGCAACATTGATATTGTCAGAAGTAGCTAGTGCGGCGCCGGTGGGAATACTTGATGTGCCGAATGTGCCTGAATGGGCATATAACTTAACTACGGCATTACCGGTAGGAGCACCTGTTTTCTTTAATGCAAACGAAGCGCTGGTTAAAGTGGCGCCTGTTCCGGTAAATGATTGGGATACACCCACAAAGGATCCTGATCTCAGTGAGGTGGTAACAGCATTTGCTCCAGCCAGAAAATCATACTGTGTAGCTACTATGCTGTTTTCTATGTCAAAGGTATTTCCGGAAAAAGTCAAGTTATTAAATGTATAGGTCCCCGCCGCAGTGATTTTAATGGCCTTGTTGCAGTTGGTAAATGAGGAGTTGGTGATTTTGCTATTCACGTCGGTTGTGGCGTTAATGATAAGTGCCCAGATGCCCGAAAAAGGTGCAAAGGTGTTAACATCCAAAAAGGTGCACTTGTCTATCAGCGCACCGGCCGGAGTGATGTCTCCGAAATTGGTCACAGTGCAGGATCGCATTTCGACTGTTGAGATAAGCGTCCCGCGCCCCATGTCTTTGAAAGTGCAGGCAGAAAATTTCGGCGTCACAACGCCGGCAGCTGATGTACAGACCAAGTCCCACCGTATGTCGCGTACTCCGGTGACGGTGCGGGTGGTAGCACTGGTTTCAACGGTGAGTGTTTCCGACACAGTTAGTGTCAAAGCGCTAGTCGCAGTGATGTGGAATGTGCCGTTATTAGCAGGGGTCGTGAAGCCGGAAGTTGTGATACGCGCACCCACAACGTAGCCATCCACCTGCCAGTCGCCGACGGTGCGGGTGATCGTAGTGGTGGTTGCTACCGCGAGGCTACCGTAGCCAGGCTGGATGCCGCCGGTGGCCGTCGCTAGTTTCTCCAAAACATTCCCTGGCGACGAAATCGAGATACCCTTGGAGGCGACACTAGAGACGAAATTCCCCCAGGTGACGTTAGTCGCGGCGGTGGTGTTCCCCTTGATTGTGATGCCATAGATACCGCTGGTCGCTACGAGAGCGTCATCGAACGTCACAGTTTGGGATTTGTCGTTAAACTCCGTGGCTGTCCCCGCTGTTGCACTGCCGATAGTGATCGGCCCCTTCAGCACGTAGGCTCCGACGCTCTTGCGCGCCACACCATAGGCGTTCGCCGCGAGGTTGTCGGCGTCCACGAAGTCCTGGAACGTCGCCGGCGATGCCACCGTGCCGGCGCTGATGGCTAGCCCACCGTTGAGGCCAAGCTTGTTATCGTGTCGAATCACATCCCAGAAGACGTTGTTGGTGGCGTTTCCTCCCGTCGGGTCCGCTGACGGGGACGAGAATCCAACGCCAATGCTGGTAATAGTTGTGAGGGCTGGGGCACTGGCACTCTTGAGCGAGAACGCCCTGGCGGTATTAATTGCATAGCAGACCCACCCTCCTACACCTGTCCCACCCGTGCCTGTAGCCGTTGCTTCAAGGTTCCCGTAGTTGTCCGTTCCGCCGACAAACCAATCGCCCCAGTTCGTTCCGTCCTGTATGCGGACGCGCATCGCGCCCGATGTCAGCGTACCCATCGCATAGGTAGTCACAAAGTTCAGCCACACATAGATGGTGGCTCCGGTCAGGTCGATGCTTGTAATGGGGATGACCACTTCGCTCGTTGCTAGGAAGACCGACATCGCCAAGCAAAAGCTACCCTGCTTCTTCAGACCGAATGTGTCCTGGAGTGTCGTGCCAGTCGCGCCGATTCCAGCGACCCAACTGCCGATGACTTCGCAAGTATTAACATCGATTAAATTTGAAGTAACTGTTCCGGCCATATTAAAATATTACCATTTTTAAGTATCTATTTTAAGTGTCTATTTTTAAAAAGTAGAGGATAAAATGGCTGTTAAGAGGTTAGATTTGAAAGCCATAGAGTACCGGATTGTCTGTATATGCAAAGGAAATTACCTGTCCCTGATTTAGCCCCAGCTCTTTTACCAGCCTATTGAGCCGTGATAGATCATGTTTGTTTGCTTTTGTTTTTACTTCCCATGCCAGTTTTCTATTAAGAATGAAGTCTATTTCTACACCGTTTTTGCGTTGGTAGTATCTAACTTCACCCTTAGTCCTTAGTTGATGGTAGATGGCATTTTCAAAAACTTTTCCAAATTCATTTTGCCCAAGATGTCTTACCATGCCGCTGTCACAGAGATAAACTTTCTTAGCGGCCCTTATCTCGACATCCCTATTAGTGGTGTAGGGGGAAATTAAGGAAATAAAATAAGTTCCTTGTAGGAATTCTAAATATTCATGTACGGTTGCGCGGTTTAACCCCAGTTCGCTTGCCAGTTTTTGTACTTCAATCCTGCTGCCCACCCTTTTTGCCAGCAAAGAAATTAAATCCCGTATTGACTTATTCGATCTGAAGCCGCCAAGGTTTTCAACCTCTTTTTGAAAATAACTAGAAAATATATCATCCAAGGATTCATTTTTTTCAGGTATAGATGTTTTAACAACAACACCTGGAAATCCTCCAAACTCAACATACTCTTTGTAGAGCGTATTAATGGTACCTTGTGAAATGGCTGTGACTCTTGATGGAATTTTAAGTTTTGTCCCCTTTAACTCTAAAAACTCGGGGAAGCTTAAGGGAAAAAGTTCGTAAACTATTTTCCTGCCGGCCAGCGATTCAGAAAAGAGGTTTTTAAGGTAAAAACTGCTGGAACCCGTCAAGAAGAACTTCCAGCCAAAGTGATCAAGAAGATATTTAACAACAGACGGAATATTTTTGACAAACTGGATTTCGTCCAGAAAAACAAAGGGTCTGGTTTTATCATCAATACCCAAATTCCTTATCTCATAGGCAATATCATCGTAATTTTCATTCTCAAAGAATTTTCTGTTAAAAGGATTTTCCAGATCAAGAAAAATTTTATTGCCTGTTGAAAGATTGTCATAAATGTGTTTCAACAGAGTGGTTTTTCCAACCCTTCTCATGCCCGTTATAACAATAGCTTCGGGAGAATCGATTCTTTGCATCACACGCTTGTATAAATACCTAATCATAGATACTAATATACATATAGTTCTACTATTTGTCAAGTACTACTATACAAAAAGTATTACTTTTTGTCAACTACCAATTCTACTATAAATCTAGGAAGAGGCAGTTTCATTTAAAAACTGCAATATTGAATCAGGAAGTGGTTGGGTCATTTGGCCGACTAGGGCTTTGATGTCTCCCAGATGGGTAAATTCTAATAGTTCATTCCCCCCTTCTTTCTCAACTTCTACCTCCACCGTTTTCAGCCAAACTCTTTTTAGCCCCTGGAGTTTTTTTAAAGTTTTTATCTGGTCCGCGACGTTGGTGACAGCGGCGGCCGCAATAATATCCTCAATGCAAAACAACCATTGGCCATCAACTTTAAAGTGACGAATTTGGGAACCATAAATAGTGGCTGTTTCTAGACGCGAAGAACGTGGTTCTGAAGCTTTTTTGCTCACAAATTTGCCGTCAGGCCCTTTTAGGGGTTTGATTTTCGGCCCATAAGTTTGCGGTGGCTCTGGAGGCGGTGGCTCGCCACTGACTACAGGCTCTTTCTTAAAAATATTTTTAAGTGAAAATCCCATATTATTTAAGGTTCTTGCTCTTGCGGCAGAATATTTCCAGCAGGTTTCATCTCATCATGGATATTACGAGATAAGACATATTGAGAAAACTTATTTGGTTTTCTGTCCCACTTTTTATCGACAATAACAGTATTTTGGGTATTTGACAAGACAGTTCTAATTTGGCCTTCACCCTGCCCGCGCGAAATCCAAACGGGGAAACCGGCATAAACATTTTTTTGCCATTTTTGGGTTTTGTCCATTAGAGAAGTATCATCGCTTGCCGACACTACTCCCACTACTTCACTGGCTGGCCTGGTTACATCTTTCACCAAGTATTCCAAATCAGGATTAATTTTTTTAAAGTCTTCAATAAGATACCATTCAGTATGCTTATAGCCAGTCCGCAACTTGGACTCAAAGTCCACACTCACAAAGCCTGGCCATTTATCGTCCAGATAAACTCGGACACATTCTCTGGGGTTACCGTTAATATCGAAAATCTTCATACCAGAAAATAATCTAAAGCCATCTTATGTTAAAGAGGTTCTGTTTGTCCAGTTCTTTCCCTCTTGCAATCCCGCCACAGCGGGATTAACATCGAGCTAGTGTTCGATTTTATTAAAAATATTGGTCTGCCGGAACTGATCATTATCGCGGTTATTTTAATCATCCTGTTCGGGGGCAAAAAGGTCAAGGAATTATCCCGGGGATTGGGCGAGTCTTCCAAAGAGTTGAAAAGGGTGAAAAAGGAGTTTGAAAGCGGCCAGTCAGATGCAACAGGAGGTGGGAAGGACAATGTTTAGAAACTTAGGCACATCGGAACTGATCATTATCACTTTAATTTTGGTGCTGTTGTTTGGGGGCAAGAAAATTCCCGAGTTTATCAAAGGCGTGGGCGAGGCGATTAAAGAGTTTAAGCGGGCCTCCAAAGACAAGTAATTTCCGTATGCTATCCAATTTAGGTACCGGTGAAGTGGTCATCATTGCGATTATCGTATTGATTTTTTTTGGGAGCAAAAAACTCAAAGAGCTAGCTCGGGGATTAGGAGAGGCATCTTCAGAAATAAAGAAAATTACCAAGGATTTAGAAACTGGAGGTGACGGGTAAACATATGCTTAAGAATTTAGGCACTACAGAACTGATTATCATTTTGGCTTTACTGCTGTTGTTCTTCGGCGGTAAAAAGATCCCGGAATTTATTAGAGGCGTGGGCGAGGCTATTAAAGAATACAAAAAAGGGGCTATTGATTCAGATACAGATAATGAAGACAAATGACCACTACCACGGACACTTCCGCACTTTCGGAAACTATCAATAGATACTTCCCGTATTTACTGGAAATTAGAAAAAGACTGCTGTTTGTAGCCTCGTTATTTGTCGTGGCGACCGTCGTTGGCTTCATTTACTACGAAAAAATCACTTCCACAGTCCTACAGTTTTTTAGCCTCAAAGGAGTGAATATTGTCTTTACCTCTCCATTTCAGTTCTTTTCGCTGGCCATAAATTCGGGACTAATTGCCGGTCTGGTAGTAGTTTTTCCCCTGCTGTTGTATCAAATACTGGCTTTTCTGCGGCCAGCCCTGCACCATCGGGAATATAAGTTAATCTTGGCTTCCCTGCCCTTGTCAGTCATCCTGTTTGTGGGTGGCTTTGGCTTTGGAGTCTTGGTCATGAAGTATGTAGTGGCCACTTTTTATCAAAAATCCCTCGAGCTGCACATCGGCAACTTTTTGGATATTGAGCTGCTCCTTTCCCACATTTTGGTCACTGGAGCCCTGATGGGGGTGGGTTTTCAGTTCCCCATCGTCATGACGTTTTTGATGCATTTCAAGGTCATTACCCATAAATTAATTGAGTCCCAAAGACCGATTATCTACATCGCCACCCTGATTTTTGTCTTGCTTTTACCTCCTACCGACTTGGTGTCAGATGTGCTGTTGTTCTTGCCTCTTGTATTCCTTTTCGAACTTACGCTAATATTAAATCGAGTTTTTCTCAAAACTCACCTGCTGTAACAGGCAGACTAAAATAAAGGGGGTGAACTCAAGTGTTGAAAAACATCGGCACAACTGAACTAATTTTCATTGCCATAATAGTCTTGGTCCTCTTTGGCGGTAAAAAGCTGCCCGAACTGGGCAAGGGGATGGGAGACGCCATCAAAGAGTTCAAACGAGCTATCAAAGGCAAGGACGATGACAAGTGAACCTGCTTGCTCCCCTGCTAGCCCTGGCTGCCCCCTTTGTTCTGTGGCCAATTGAATTGCTTCTGCCTTACCCTTATGTAATTGAAGAGCTGGTCAAGGCCGGATTGGTATGGTTAAACCCTAAATTTAAGTCGGCCTTGGCAATTGGATTGACTTTTGCATCAAGTGAAACAGTGCTGTACATTTTTAACCTCAATCCCTATCGCCTCATCGCCACTTCGGCTTTGCATGTCACTACCACTTTAGTCATTTATTATGCGGTGCACACAAACAAAAAATTGATTAGCTTGGGAATTATCCTCGCTGGCTTAATTCACTTCTTTTACAACCGCTGGATCGGCATACTGCTTTGAAACCCAACCCACACTGCCGTCGGCTAACTTAATCTGCCACCACCCTGTAGTTTGACTCACTAGTTGATATTTTTTACCCGACTCAACTTTGGCAATCTCTATTCCATCCGGTTTTTGTCTTACCCGCAGCCACCTGGTGGGAGTGTCGCCAATCACCACCTCTAGAGGTTGAGTTGCTGCAGTTGGAGCTTCCTCGATATACTTCAGGGCTACCCAGCCCTGCCTGCCGGCAGGCTGGCCTTGTTCCCCATTTACTTCTATTTTTACCCACTGTTTATTTTGATCCAATCTGACTGCTTCCTGAGTCGTTTTTAATTCACTAGAAATTTTTGCTGTCAAACTGGGTTCTGCCCTCAGATTAACAACTGACCCGGTGGGAACAACCACTTTGACAATATCCGGGCCGCCGGTACCCCCATCCGGGTTCCGAGCCGGGGTCTGGGCAGCTAGGACTGCTGACGAACTAGCGACTGGTTGTTGCGCAGAAGCTGGGCTTGCGGTTTTCTGACTGTGCAACATAATTTGCCACACCACTACGCCAGTAGTGGCCGAGGAAATTACCCCAAATATGAGCAAATGGACAGCGGCCCACCAAACACTTCTACCTTTTGGGGGTATCGGCTGGTCCTTGACTACCCCGCCGGCGGCTATGGTGCGCATATACAAGGCCAAAAATACAAAGCCGGCGATCACTATAATAATTAAGCCCCACACCGCCATGACCTGAGCTCCGCCAATAAAACCAAACAGAGTGCCGGCCGATCCGGCTTGGGTGACTAGGTCCCGCAGTTTAGCCAACTTCTCCTTGGCAGCCGTCATTTCAATAGCCGCTTCACGGTAAGCCCTAATTTTTTGTTCTGGAGTCACCGCCGCTTGTTGCAAAGCCGTTACCTTGTCCAGGGAAGCGTTAGTGTCAGCCGCCAGCGTTACTCCTTGGGCAAAATAAGCCGTTTTTTCCAGCGGCTTAGACAGCTCCTGAATCTGTTTGTGGATACTGTCCATCTCGGTCTGGGACACCTTCCAAATATCTTGAATCCGAACCATGATAGTTTTAGTTTCCCCAGCAGCCACGGTTATTTTACCTTGCACATATAACTGGCTCTTTTCAGTATCGTATTTGACTTCCACCGCACTGTCGTGATCAATAATGTCCTCCTGTTTCACCTCCGGCGGCAAATAGTATTTCACCAGCACATCCTGGCTAATTAGCTGAGAGGGATTGGTGACCAGTGTCTTAAAAACTATTGACCCCTCCTCCAGCCAGGTGCTGGCTAATGAATTACCTTGATTTCTCGCCAACAGCAATCTATTAACTTCCACTACCGCCCGCAAGCCTAAAACCCGGTTCTTCAACTTCTTTTGGTCGGATACATCTTTAAATTGCGAGGCTAATACTTGGTCAACTTTCGGGACCTGATTTAGGGCTATTACTTCCCTATAAATATCATCGGTTTTGGTTTTGGCCGTCGCCTCATTGGTAGTATTCCATCCCGTCAACAATTTTTCCAATCTCGATTTCTTTCCCTCCCACGCTTCTGCCAATACCTGAACTCGCTTTAATTGCCCATAAGTCGTGCCCGCACCCGCCATGTCGGTGCTGTCACCGATCAACTTTTCGGCTGTTTCCAGATTCTTTAAGGCAGACTTCAATACTTGGTAAGCCGCACTAGATTTCCCTGAAGTACCCAACATGGCCTGAACCGCAGCCAGGTTTGACTTAACCAATGTATTTTGAGAATACAGCGTATCTATTTCCGGCCATCCCCAGGATTTCTTCAACCAACCAATTTGTCCTACCATGGATACGTTAGGATCGTCACCTTCGTTACCTTGCAGTTTGGCCAGCTCAGCCAGGTTTGCTGATATTTCGTCGGGGCGTAAGTTATTCCAGTTTAGGGCCAATAGGCCGACTTTGCTCAAAACATATTGCTGGTTAATATATAATTGGCCCAAACTTTGACTGGTATTTTCCAGCTTATAACTCAGATCGGGTACTTCTTCGCTGAGAGAATTTTGAATTACTGGCTGATTGACCAGTTTTTCCATTAATAAGTGGGTCTCGTTTACCTGTTTGGCTACTGTATCACTCTTGGTAGTATCTGGACCCGCCAGTGTCCTGTTTGTATAAGCCCAGACATCTCTAACCACAGTCCCCAGATTTGTGACATCCCGGCTGGAATAACCCCACACGGCAGAAGCGATATCGGAAGTTGTCAAACTCGTGGAGGCAGCCACCACTTCAAAGCTTTTATCCATACACAAGTAATCGCTGCCCGAGGTACAGCAGATTCGGGTTTTGTAGTAACCAGTGGTGGAAGGAGCCGTAAACGCCTGCCGGTAGAAGCCATCAGATGTGCCAGTCATGGACTGGTTGTTTAAGAAACTAGTCCCATCGGGGTAACTACTGGTAATGGTGCAGGTAGCAGAGGTAATGGGAACATACGCGTCGTTAAAAAGAAACTCACCCACGGTGCAACTACTGCTGGCTGTACACTGGGCAAACGCGCCAGCTGCAGCCCTGGCAGTTTTGGGAAACACCAGGGCCGCAATGCCAACAGTAATTGCCAAAATTGCTTTGAACGATAGTTGCCGTTTTTGGGCAGTTCGGGCAGTTACCATAGTATTTAGACTTCTTCTTTGACAGCCTTTCTAAAAGATCGGATGGCTTCACCGATTCCATTAGCAAGCTCGGGCAGCTTTCTGCCTCCAAACAAAAACAGCATGACTAAGGCTATCAAGATTAGTTCAGTTGAACCAAGATTTTGTAGCAAGTGGCTCACCTCCTTTCAGAACCTAAACCCAGTATGACTATGGCTATATATGCTTGTCAAGCCTCAAAAAATGGGGTAACTAATCTTATCATATTATTATCACCTTTCCCCCCTCTGGCCACATAAATATCCTTCGTTACTAGCACTTGACATGCTGATAAGATTATGATAAGAATAGATTGTGCTAATAATCTCCTATAATTTGTCTCCCACTTTAAAAGATCAGTTGACCAAAGTAGAAAACTTACGTAAAAAAATTCTGCTCACCCCAGTTTCTCCCCGGACAGACATGCTATTGCGCTGGCATGCCGCTTTGGCCCACTTAACTGGCTGGGCCGCTTTGTCTAACCAACCTCTGACCCGGGAGGCGATTCTAGACATCATTGACAGCACCCACACCAAAAATACCACACCCCTATCCACTAAAGTCCTCAACTACAAAAGATGTTTAGACTACATATACCTTAACTGGCCAGCCAATCCTGAATCGGCAACTCCAGCCACTATTTTGGAGCTAGCCCAAACTCTGGCTGTCAGTCATGGATCAGAAAAAGAAATTGCTTCCCTGCTTGCCTACTTGCAAGCCGGTGAAGTCAACCCCATCATCCAGTCAGCCATGGCCCATTTATATTTCTATCCCAACCGACTGTCATACTTGGCATCTTTGTTGTTTTTAGCTAAATACGGCTATGATCTGCGAGGTGCTTTGAGTTTAGAAGATTATTGGAGCCACGACAAAGAGAGATACCTAAAGGTGATCCAACAGGCGACCGAATCGGCCACCGTTACCTTATGGCTGGAATATTTCTGCCAAGCCATAATTTCCCAGATGGAAAAAATTTATGCTTTCCTTTCCCACCCAAACTCAACCGTTAATTCCCTGCCCGCTTCTTTCTGGCACCTAACTGATCGCCAGAAAGCCACAGTCGAACAACTTAATCAGCCAGGACTATCAATCACTAACAAAAAGATACAATATGCGTTTAAAGTATCTCAGATAACCGCTTCCCGAGACTTGGCTAAACTAGTTTCCCTAGGTTTAATCTTCCCGCACGGCCACGGCCGATCTACCTACTACACCCGCGTCTAGTCGGGGTGCAGGGAATTGCCAGTCAAAGCCTGGTCCGGCTTTGCCGGAAACCCTGTGTCGGAGCGGTGGGAATTGAACCCACTGCCTCTCGGACCCGAACCGAGCGGTCTACCGATGACCTACGCTCCGTGTAAGGTGTCCTCGCTCAGAATTGAACTGAGATCCAGGGTTTAGGAAACCCTTACTCTATCCGTTGAGCTACGAGGACAAGCAACAACCCAATTGTAATTATACCCTTTTAGAAGATGGACAGAAGTTAGACAAAGTCGCCACCAATAGCGACGAACTGGGAGAAAACTCCAAAGATATTCTTCAAGTTGCTCGTTTTTTCCTCATTTACTACAGGACTTACTGTTATTTTTAATTTCTCTTTTTTATTTTTTTTCAAAATCTGGGAAGATTTACGAAGTTGCATACTCCTATGAAACCACTTTCTCTAAATCGTGTCAAGAGGATTAATACTACAGGATTCTATTGAACTGTTATAGGCCCTCT